>Ga0070738_10001836_pt1 | contig 37747 bp, 39 predicted proteins | sample Coa_R2_2_FD_66446 | JGI IMG/M metagenome (GOLD analysis project Ga0070738, IMG submission 66446) | Surface soil microbial communities from Centralia Pennsylvania, which are recovering from an underground coalmine fire - Coalmine... | ecosystem: Environmental > Terrestrial > Soil > Unclassified ...
CGAGCCGATCTGACCAAAATGACCATCGATCAACTCGTCGACCGCTTCGCCGAGATCGGCCTTGCGCAGAATGATGCCCTTTGGGATGGAAAATATGCCAGATTCAACCGGCTTTACGATCAGATGAGTGATGTCAGCCAAGAACTCAAACGCCGCGGCAAAGAGGCGAGACTCGCCCTTCTTCGACTCTATAACCATCGCGATATTCAAGTCCGCCTTAAGGCTGCCGTGCACACTCTTGCAGTTGCCCCGGATCTCGCGCGGCACGCGCTTCAGGTCATTGCCGATTCGAAATTCTATCCGCAAGCCGGCGATGCCGGTATGTTGCTCGACGGCCTCGATGATGGATCGTTCAAGCCGGAATGATTGAAGCGCACGTATTCCCGTAACGCCGGGCCCTAACATCTGCCGCTATCCAACACCGCCGCGCGCCCGCCGGCGGCTTTTCTTTGCTTGAGGAGACCTCATGTCCGAGCTCAACATGTTCATTCCGATCACCAAGGTCGATGCGAGCCAGAGGCTCGTCTATGGGATCGCGACAGCCGAATGCGAGGATCGCGCCGGCGAGATCTGCGATTACGCCTCGACCAAGCCGCTCTACGAGAAATGGTCGCGCGAGATCGCCCGTTCGACGCAGGGCAAATCTTTCGGCAATCTGCGCGCTATGCACGGCTCGGTCGCCGCCGGCAAAGTGATCTCGCTCACGTTCAACGATGCGAAGAAGCAGATCGAGGTCTGCGCCAAAGTGGTGGATGATGCCGAATGGTCCAAGGTGAAGGAAGGCGTCTATACCGGCTTCTCGCAAGGCGGCACTTATGCGAAGCGCTGGACCGATAAGGATGGGCACATGCGCTATACCGCGCAGCCGAGCGAAATTTCTCTCGTCGATCTGCCTTGTCTTCCGGAAGCGCGGTTCGAAATGATCAAGGCGGACGGCTCGCGCATCTGGCGCCGGTTCCGCAAGGGGCTGGAAGGGGTCGTGCGGCTCTCTGCCATACTCGCTCAGCTCGAAGATCTGCAAAATGCCAGTGCGCTCGCGGACGGTTCCTCCGATCTGTCGGCACAGTTGCAGGCATTGATTGCGCAGGCGGCCGATGCGCTGCGCGATATGATCGCTCAAGCAAAAGCCGGCGGCGAAGAAGACGATGAAGACACCGATCCGGAAGACGATGAAGAAGACGACGAAGACGACGAAGACGAATCCGACGAGTCGGAGGACGAAAATATGCCGCAGAAGCGGCTGCCGGCGAAATTCCGCAAGATAGGCGCGCGCAATAACGCCGCCGATCAGGAGCGGATTCAGACGATGCACGATACGGCGGTCGAGCTCGGCGCCGAATGCAGCGCGCGAAAGAGCGCCGGCGGGATTTTCGAGAAGCGCCTCGATCTGCTGACCGCGACGCTCGCCGATATTCTCGCGCGGGTGAAGAACATCGAATCGCAACCTTTGCCGCTTCCGTTCAGCGGTCGCGCGCGCGCCGTCTCGAAGGCGGAAGACGCGGGTTTCGAGCAGAGCGTCGAGGCCATGCTGTCGGATCCCGAGGCGCTGTCATTGCTCGCGATCAAGATCGCGCAACGCAATGGCCGCAGTTTTCTGACGCGGTAGCGGAAGACGCAAGACAGACGACAGAGGAGCCGTTGTCTTCCCCGGACAAGCCCGCAAGCGGGCGCAGATCCGGGGTCCAGGGCCGTCTGCGCCGAAGGTATCGGGAGTGGCCTTTGCTCCTGGATCCCGGATCGGCGCTCTGCGCCGTCCGGGAAAGTGGACCCGATCCTTCCCGAAAGCAGAAGAGCGAAGATCGGCTCCTCTGTCCTGCGTCTTCCGTTCTCCGTCCTCTTTCTCAACAGCGCAACGCGCGCGCTCTCCAGCGCGGATATCAGGAGCATAGGATGACCACTGAAACCAGAGTTCACGATCTGCTGGCGAGCATCAAGTCCGCGCAGCAGAGACCGCTCGGCGATCCGCGCCTCGAAGGCCTGATCGGTCTTGCAAAGAGCACGTTCACCGAGAGCATGAGCGTTACGTCCGGCCTCACCTTCTACGACCTCGAAGTCGGGGCGAAACTGCTCTATCCGGTGCTGACGCCTTTGCGCAACGCGATCCCGCGCGTTTCCGGCAAGGGCGGCATTCAAGCGAATTGGCGCGCGATCACGGCGATCAACACGTCCGGCCTGCGCTTTGGGGTCTCGGCTTCGAATCGCGGCGGCGTGCTGGCGGTCGCAACCCAAGATTATACCGCGACCTATAAGGGCATCGGCGTCGAGACGAACGTCGATTTCGAGGCACAATATGCCGGCCAGGGCTTCGACGATATTCGCGCAATTGCCGCGAAGACCGGCCTCGAAGCTCTGATGCTCGGCGAAGAGGCGATGATCCTCGGCGGCAATGCGACCACGGCTCTCGGCACGACGCCGACGCCCTCTCTCAGCGCGTCGAGCGCCGGAGGCTCGCTCGCAACCGGCACGCTCTCCGTGATCTGCGTCGCGCTGACCCTCGATGGGATGATGAATGCGACGATCGCCGGCGGCATTCAGGGTCAGATCACGCGACAGAATGCCGACGGCACGTCGGATACGTTCGGCGGCGGCGCGGCGAAGCAGTCGAGCAACGCGACGATCGCGGTCACGGGTCCGACAGGATCGGTTTCCGCCACCGTCGCGGCGGTCAATGGTGCACTCGGCTATGCCTGGTTCTGGGGCGCGGCCGGATCGGAAGTTCTCGGCGCGATCACCACGATCAACTCGCTTGTGATCGGTGCCGCACCGGCCGGCACGCAGACGGCGGCCTCGCTCGGGGTCAACGATAATTCGACCAATGCGCTCGCCTTTGACGGGCTCATCACACAGGCGGTGAAATCAGGCTCCGGCGCCTATTGCTATACGATGGCGACGGGAACGGCCGGCACCGGCACGCCGCTCACGGCCGACGGCTCGGGCGGCATTGTCGAGATCGATCGCGCCAAGCCAGGCGCAATTCTTCGCGCCGATCGCGCCCTTCGTCCCGTCTTCCGGCGGCGGTGGCGGAGGAGGCGGCGGCGGCTGCGGAACCGTCACGCCGGAGACGGTCACCCTCACGTCTACCAGCACATTCACCGTCCCCTGCTACAACACGCTCCAGATTCAGGCATGGGGCGGCGGCGGGGGCGGCGGCGCTCTTGGAAGCGCCAGCGGCCATCAAGGCGCATCCGGCGGGGCGACGACGGTTGGCTCTCTTTACGCCGGCGGCGGCAGCGGCGGCGGCGCATCCTATAGCGGAAGCGGAGACCCCGCAGGTGGTGCGGGCGGCTCGGCTTCGGGCGGAACGACGGCAAACACGCCGGGCAATTCGGGCGCCTCGGCGCCCGGGCCTTGTCCATCGTCTTGCAATGGAGGCGCAGGCGGCTCGGCCCCGAACGGGGGTTCGGGAGGCGGACAAAATGGGGGCAGCGGCGGCAGCCCTGGGGGCGGCGGGGGCGGTGCCCAAAATGGCGCTGTCGTAGAAAGCGTTTGCAATGGGGACGGCTGTTTCGAAGAAAATGTCTACTTCGACGGCGGCGGCGGTGGTGGATCCGGTGCTTATGCCGCAAGCACTTTTTCGCCGGGTCAATTGACCGTCGGCACAGTGCTCACCTGCACAATTGGCGGTGGCGGCGCCGGTGGAACGGGTTCGGAGGGCTACGGCAACGGGGGCAGAGGGGCGTCCGGCGAATGCAAGTTCACGGTGAACTGAGATGAGCGTTCAGCTTCAGATCCGCCGCAACAGCGCCGCCAATCTCGCCGGCTTCGTCGCCGCGCAGGGCGAAATTATCGCCGATACGACGAACAATCGGCTGATCCTCGGCGACGGCACGACCTCGCCCGGATGGGCGATGGCGAAGCTCGCCGAGGTTCTGCTCAATTCGCAGGCCGATACGATCGCGGCGCATGCCGGCGGCGGCCAAGCGAGCGCGACCTTGCTTGTCGCGACCATCAATCGCGTGACGACGGTGGCGAGCGCGGCGGACAGCGTGAAACTCTCGCCGAGCTCGCAGGCCAATGTTCTGCAGATCGTCATCAATGACGGAGCGAACGCGCTGCAGCTCTTCGGCTCCGGCTCCGACACGATCAACGGCGCTGCCGCTACGACCGGCATCTCGCTCGCGGCGGGCAAGGTCGGAATTTTCTTTTCTTCGTCCGCCGGCATCTGGCGCGGCGGCACGCTGAACTAGCATTCCCTCTCCCCGCATGCGGGGAGAGGGCAGGGTGAGGGGCCGAGGAATTGGCCCGAACTCACCCGGCCCCTCAACGCTGTTCAGCCCCTCACCCTAACCCTCTCCCCATTTCGCTCCGCTCATGGGGAGAGGGGATTCCAAACCCCAAGGTGATTGATGAATTATCTGCACCGCTTCCGCGGCGCGATGCCGCGTGCGCTCGCAATGGCGCTGTTTCTCTTCGCGATTTTCGTTGCAGCCTTCTCGGCTCACGCGGAGCCGCGCTATGCCGGTCGAGTGCAGAAGCTCTTCGATGCGCCTGCAGAAAGTTTTGCGCCGATATACCACGATGCCTTCGGTCGCGAGGACGATGTTCCAGCTTCCGACCCGCTCATTTTTAACGCGCCTGCATTCGGACGAAGTCGCGTCGCGCAGATCGTGCGAGAAAGGGCTTTGGCGCTTGGCGTCCCCGTCGGTCTCTCGCTGGCGATCATGCGCCATGAATCGGGTGGCGATTGCGCAATGCGCGGACGCGCCGGCGAGCGCGGCGCGATGCAGGTCTTGCCGCAGACCGCGCGCACGGTCGGGATTGCCGGCAATCTCGGCGATTGCGCAACGGGCATCGAGGCGGGACTGCGCTATTTGCGTCTGGCAATCACGCTGCACCGGCAGGCGGGCTGGTGCGCCGTCGCCAGCGCCTACAATTCCGGCATTTGGCGCGGCTCGCGTTGCACGCGCTACGGCCGCGCTATCGCGCGTGCGGCGAGGATGCCATGAGCTTCCTGCCGGAGCCGAAGGCGTACACGCCCGACGAATTCGGTGATTTCGTCGAGAAACTCGAATGGAACGGCTGGCGTCCTACGTTCGTTACGCTGCATAATACCGGAGTGCCGTCGCTCGCGGTCTGGCTCGACCCACGCCATGCGGCCAAACAGCGTATCGAGAGTCAAGGCCATTACGAGCGCGACATTTTGCATTGGCACTCGGGTGTCCATTTGTTCGTGGCACCGAACTTGATTTGGAACCTCTGCGATCTGACGAGCCAGGGAGTTTCCGTTTCGTGTTGGAATCATCTCACGATCGGAATCGAGATGATTGGCGATTATGCGACGGAATCCTTCGACAGCGGCCCGGGCGCGCAGGTTCGCGACAATGCGGTCGCTGCAATGGCGATCCTTCACCGCAAGCTCGGGCTGCGGCCGGATCGTTACCGATTGGGCGTGCGCGGGCTGCATTTTCACAAGGAATGCCGCCGCGACCATCATGATTGTCCGGGGAGGAACGTGGTCAAGGCCGACGTCGTCGCACGTGTTCTGGCAAAGATGAATGCGCTCGGCGCATCTTTACCCGGAGCAGATCATTGAGCAGCGGAGAAATGATACATGCGACCGGTATCGATAATAACTGCACTCCTTGTGGGCGGGCTGGCCTTTGCTGCACATGCCGACGATTTCACGTGCAAAGGGCAGGGCAAATGCGTCTGCACCGAAACGATCGCCCCCGCTTCGGTGCTCGGCTATAATTCGACCGACGATCATCAAAGCGTCAACGTCAATATCGTTTGCATCAATCAAGATACGATGCAGGTTTCCTATTATCAGAGGCGCAAGGAACAAGGCCTCGGCGGTTCTTATACTTCGGTGCCCGTGCCGCATAATTGATACCTGACAAAATCCTGAAAAGCCGGCCCGCAGGCGGATAGGCTTGCGGGCTCCGCATCACGTGCGCTTTTCGCACATTTTCCTCCGCGCCCGGCGGTTCCGGGTTCTCCTCCAAAGGATGTTCCATGCGCGCGCGCATTCCTCTTGCGGCGGCGATGGCGCTTGCCTCGCTTCCGGCACTCGCTGCTTCGGCCGCCCATTCGGCCGCCGGTCCAGATCCCGACGTGATCGTTCCGCTCGGAAAACTCGTCTCGGAAGCTCTTTCCGTCATCGAACCGCTCGTCCTGTCGCTCGGCGGCGCCATGCTGGCTTGGCTCGTGGCGCGGCTTGGGCCGGAAATCGCCAAGGCGCTTCACGCCGCGCAAATCGATCGTGCCCTGACGCAGGCGATCGATGCGGGATTCGCGCTTGCCGAGGGAGCAGCGCAAGGCAAGGTTCTCGACATCCCGGTCGCTAATGCGGTGATCCGGCAGGCGGCGCAATATCTCGTCGATCACGCACCGGACGTCGTCAAAGAGCTCGGCGAGGCCGTAGGCCCGATCTTGATCGCCCGCCTTTCGGCCGCGGGTGCTCTGCCGTCCAATGCCAGCGCAGCAAATCTCACCCTTGCTCCAACCATCGACCGGAGGGACCAGCCATGAGCTTCGATCTCGCCGGTCTTGAAGCCGATGCTGCCAAGGTCGGCAAGGCGCTCGAATATGCCGAACAAATCGACTTCGCCGCTGCCGCCAAGGCGTTCGAGACGGCAAATCTCGCCGGCGAAATCGCGACCGTCGAAGACGTGATGCGCATTATCGGCGTCTTCATCCCGCCGGTCGGCATTGCGGCCAATGATCTTGCCGCGGCGGTCGGCGGATTCGATCTGCTGTTGCAATTCGCCAACGGCAAGATCCCGCAAGTGACGAAGGACACGGAAGAGGCGATTTCGGATCGCTTCGAAGATCCTTTCGAACCCTCCACCTGAGCAAAACCCAACCTAAGGACAGAAAGATGAAATACCTGCTTCTTGCGGGCGTGCTCGCGCTTGGCGGCTGCGCCCAATTCGACGATGCCGTGGACAATATCGTCGCCTGGATCGATGCGCCGAAAACGCAACAGGCCTTTTCTTCGCTGAAATCGGGCGCAACCGCGCTCACCTGCGCGGTCGCTGACGCGAGCGCAGTCGCTGCCGAAATCGAGCACGGCGTCGGGGCTGGACAATCGATCATCGGGACTGACGGAAAGGTCTATGTCGCATCCGCGACGGTCTGCGCTGCGCTCGGCGGCGTGGTCGGCTCCGTGGCGGTGGTCCCGTGATTGCCGCCGTCCTTTCGCTCTGCCTGCAAGCCGTTCCTACCCAATGCGTGTTGCAGCAGATCCGCATCGAGCCCGCCGCCTGTCATCTCAGATCCTATAGAGCCGAAGCGCCGCTCAATGGGGAATGGCATGCCGTCGTCGTAAGGGTGAGATGCAGGCGACAAGGGTGAACGGCGCAGGGAAGAGGGCCTGATGACTTTCGACGAAGTTTGGATCACGCTCGTCGCCGGGCTTTTCGGCACGCTTATCGGCGCCATTGCGACGGTCATCGCCGCCATTATCGGCCGCCAGCCGACGCTCGCCGCGGTCGTCGACTCACGCATTTCCGTGCTGATGGAAATTTACGAAAAGACCATCGGAGAATTGCGTGCCGAGATCGCCCGCCTCGAAGAGAAGATCGATGTTTACGAGAGGACGATCCGCGATCTGCGCGATCACATCAGCCAGCTCGAGGCGAAGATCGACGTGCTTAAATCGGAACTCAAGAAGGCAAGTGCGAGCCCGCCCGAACCGATATTGCCGGCGTCCTAGACGACCAATCAAATCGAGCTTTCCGCGCCCCCGTCCCTAACCCGGACGGGGGCCTTTTTTATTACAGGCCCTGCGGGACGCAGGGCTTTCGCCCTTGCGAATACAATGGATTTCGCATTAGACCGGGTGCCGCCCGCCGGCGGAGAAGGCTCATGATCTACGATCTCAGCGCGGAAACCTTGACTGGCGAAGAGCGCTCGCTCGGCGATTTTCGTGGCCAAGTCTTGCTCATCGTCAATACGGCGAGCCGCTGCGGCTTTACCCCGCAATATGAAGAGCTCGAAGCGCTCCATCGCAAATATAGCGCAGCGAGGTTTTCGGTCCTCGGTTTCCCGTGCAATCAGTTCGGCGCCCAGGAGCCCGGCGATGCGGCCGAAATCGGCGCTTTCTGTTCGCTGACCTATGGCGTGACTTTTCCGATGTTCGCGAAAATAGAAGTCAACGGAGCGAATGCCCATCCGCTCTTTCGCTTGCTGAAGGATGCGCAAAAGGGCCTCGTCGGAACGCGCGAGATCAAATGGAATTTTACCAAGTTCCTGGTCGACCGCCAGGGACGGGTCGCGGCGCGCTTCGCGCCCATGACAAGGCCTCTTTCCATCGAGCCGGAGATCGAACGCCTCCTCTAAGCGCCTCCTCTAACTGCGATTGCCTGATTGGCCCGACATGGCTAGAGAGACAGGTCCAAGGAAGGAAACATGCCGCTGCAACTCGACAGGCGGAGCGAAGATTTCGACAGGCAGTTCGGCGCGCTCCTGACGCGCAAGCGCGAGGTGGCCGAAGACGTCGATCAGGCGGTCGGCAAGATCATTGCCGAGGTGATCGCGCGCGGCGATGCGGCGCTGATCGATTATTCGCGCACCTTCGACCGCGTCGATCTTTCCTCGGGTCTTGCCGTTACGCCACGCGAGATCGCCGCGGCGAAAGCCTCCGCCGCACCCGAAGCGCTCGCGGCGCTCGATCTTGCTTTCGAGCGCATCACGGCTTTCCACGAACGCCAGCGCCCGCAAGATCTCCTTTTCACGGATCCGCTGGGAGTCGAGCTCGGCTGGCGCTGGCAGCCGATCGAGGCGGCCGGCCTCTATGTTCCCGGCGGAACGGCCAGCTATCCCTCTTCCGTTCTCATGAATGCCGTTCCCGCCAAAGTAGCGGGCGTGCACCGGCTCGTGATGGTCGTGCCGGCGCCCGAAGGTCATATCGAGCCATTGGTGCTCGCCGCGGCGGAACGCGCCGGGATCGACGAGATTTATCGCGTCGGCGGCGCCCAGGCGATTGCGGCGCTTGCCTATGGCACGCAGAGCATCGCGCCGGTCGCCAAGATCGTCGGACCAGGCAATGCCTACGTGGCAGCAGCCAAGCGCCGCGTGTTCGGAACGGTCGGCATCGATATGATTGCCGGCCCCTCGGAAGTGTTGATCATCGCCGATGCGAGCGCCAATCCCGAATGGATCGCGGCCGATCTTCTCGCCCAGGCGGAACATGACCGGGCGGCGCAATCGATCCTCGTCACCGACAGCGCCGAGCTTGCCAAGGCAGTCACAGGCGCGGTCGAGCGCCAACTCGCTTCGCTGCCGCGCCGCGACATTGCGGCGGCGAGTTGGGAAGATTTCGGTGCCGTCATTTACGTCGATGCGCTTGCGGACGCGATATGGCTCGCCGATCGGATCGCGCCTGAACATCTCGAGATCATCACGCGGGATGCCGAGGACCTTGCTCGCCGGATCCGCAATGCCGGCGCGATCTTTATCGGCGCCTATACGCCCGAAGCGGTCGGCGATTATGTCGGCGGCTCGAATCACGTCCTGCCGACCGCACGTTCGGCGCGGTTCTCCTCCGGCCTCAGCGTGCTCGATTTCATGAAGCGAACTTCGATCCTGAAATGCGGGCCGGATGGTCTCGCGGCGCTCGGGCCCGCAGCCGTGACGTTGGGCAAAGCCGAAGGCCTCGAGGCCCATGCCCGGTCCGTTTCCCTGCGCCTTGCTCAATCATGAATGCCAGCGAGCCCGGCCGGCGCAATCGTCTCGTCTCCGTGGTTCTCGACGAGGCTTCGATTGGCCGCGGCACGTCCGATCAAGAGCATGAACGCCAAATCGCGATCTATGATCTCGTCGAGGAAAACAATTTCTGCCTGCCGGGTCGCGACGACGGCCCCTATGGGCTGAGGATATCACTGCACGATTCCAAGCTCGCCCTGGAAATCAATACGGAATCGGGCGAAATGATCTGCGTCCACGTGCTCTCGCTGAGCCCGTTCCGCAGCCTCCTCAAAGATTATTTCATGATCTGCGAAAGCTATTATGACGCCATCCGGTCGGCTTCGCGTGCGCAGATCGAAGCAATCGATATGGGCCGCCGGGCGCTTCATGACGAAGCTGCAACGCTCCTGAAAGAAAGGCTCGAGGGCAAGATCATCTGCGACATCGACACGGCGCGGCGCATTTTCACCCTCATCACGGCCCTTCATTGGAAGGGTTGATATCGCGTTTTTGCGCTGGGCATGCGTTATCGCTTTGAATGATTGTATTCTTTGGCACTGGCTGCGGGAGCCGCGCCGCTGCTGCCGGGCGTTTCGGGCTCGCAGCGAGCGGGATCTTGCGATCGATCCGGGGTCGGCTAGAATTTGCCCATTCCACTATTGGCATTCAAGATCTCAAGCTTATCTCAAAGCATTGACGAGCGGCGCTATTGATCTCGCGCAGTTCGATTCGCGAGGGCAACCAAGGAGGGTCGAGATTTCATGCCGGTTCAATCCTTAAAGCATAAGTTCGCGTTCGCGGCGGCACTCTTCGCCGGGCTCGCATTTCAGACAGTCGGTGCATCCGCCGAGGGGCCTTTCGCGTCTCTGGCAGGATCTTGGGCCGGCAGCGGAACCATCTCGATGAACAGCGGCACGCATGAGCGAATCCGCTGCCGCGGCACATATGATGTCTCGCAAGGCGGCGACACGCTGACCCAAAGCCTGCTTTGCGCGAGCGATAGTTACAAGTTCGACGTTCAGAGCACGGTGAGCGAGCAGGGCGGAGCGATTTCCGGCAATTGGACGGAGACGACACGCAATGCGTCGGGAACCGTCAGTGGCCAGATCCGCGGCCCGGTGATTCAAGTTCTCGTGACCGGGGTCGGGTTCACGGCCGGAATTTCGATTGCGACCCGCGGCAGAACTCAGTCGGTCGCTATCAGGCCGTCCGGCGGGACCGATGTCGCCGGCGTGATCGTCACACTCCACAGGATCTGAAGATGCGCGAGGCCGGATTCGGGCGTGCCCCAATCCGGCCCTGAACTCACGACCATTTTTTGCCGCGTCGCCAACGCAGCAGCAGCATGATGGTCGGCCGCAGAATAAAGAGATCCGCGATGAGCGCCGTCAGCATGGCGAAGGCGCTGAGCCAGCCGAAGAGCCGCAGAGACGGCAGATCGGAGAAGACGGTCATCGCCAATCCGCAAGCCAGCACGACAGAGGTGAGGATCAAGGGAGGACCCATGAGGATCGTCGCCCGCTCGACGCCATGCGCCGGATCCTCGCCGGATCGGTCTTCGAGCCGCAGCCGGTTAAGGAAGTGAATCGTTGCGCTGAGTCCCAGGCCGAAGGACACGGTCAAGGCCACGACGCTCGCAAATTGCAGCCCTTGACCGAACAGCCAGAGAACCGTGCCGGCGACGAAGACCGGAAAGACCGCCGGCATCACGGCGGCGAGCATTACGGCGACCGAGCGGAACATCACGCCGATGAAAGCCGCGACGAAAATGATCTCGACGGTAAGGCCGCGATTGAGCTTCTCGATCATATTCGAGCTGCTGCGCGCGGCGATGACTGCAAGGCCGGTCACCGCGATCTCGTAGCCCGGATGCTGCGCGCGTACCTTATCGAGCGTTTTGTCCAGCGCATTGACGATCGGCAGCAAGCGGCTCGAATCGACGTCCGGTATGCGGCCTTCGACGACGACCGAGTCCTGGTTCTCCGAGATGAACCGGCGGACCAGATATTTCGGTAGAAGGTTGACGTATTCCTTCAAAGTATCGACGTCAGTCTTCCCGGCTCTCTCGGCAAGCCAGCGGCGTAGCGTCTCGAGCGACCAGACGTTGCCGATGCCGGCCTGTTTCTCTATCGCGCCGTGCACGGCGCCGATCGTGGCGAGGGTCTCCGGCGAATAGAGCGATTCGCCCTTCGGAAATTCGATGAGAACGTCGATCGGCTGGGCACCGGTGAGCTCTGCATCGAGCCGGCGGTTGGCTTCGATCGCCTGCTTATGCGGGGGCACCTGGTCGGCCAGCTGGTAGCGAGGCTGGAGATTGGCATAAACCGTGCCGAGCCCGGCGACGACGAGAAGGCTCAACAGGCTATAGAGCGCCGGCCTGCTCACCATGCGATGCGCGATCCAGCCGCAGAAACGGCGCAGCGCATCGACCGCAACGTCGGCACCCTTGATGCGGGCGACGAAGGCCGCCTCTCTGCGAACCAGAAAAAGGCCGAGCAACGGCAGGATCGTCAAGACAGAGACGAGCGCAATGACGGTCGAAATGAAGCCGGCCTGGCCGAAACTGCGGATCAGATAGGAATCGGAAAAAGTGAGCGCGACGAAGGAGAGCCCGGCAGTCGCATGGGTCAGCACGCAGGCGGGCCCGACGACGCCGATTGCGCCCCTCAACGCATCGACTTTGTTTTCCCCCGCGAGAATCCGGTCGCGTGTCGCAAAGGTGAGCTGCATCGAGTCGGAGAAACTGATGACCATGATCAGCGGCGTCATCACGTTGAGGAACATGTTGAGCCGGAAATCCAGCCAGCCGAGTGTGCCGAGCGAAAGCAGGATGGCGAGCAGCGGCGGCGCCGCGGCGATGATCATGAACGAGATGCGACGGAAGAAGAGAATGGCGATCAAACATCCGCCGATGAAGCCCAGCGCATTGTAGGTAATCCGGTCGCGCTCGACCGCGTTGCGGATTTCGAGCTGCATCACCGGCACGCCGGAAAGCTGGACGTTCAGTCCCGTTCCGGCGAGGTCTTGGTCGATATAGCTACGGATCTCCTGCACGACGCCGCCGAGCTTGTTGCTCTCTACGACGTCCGGGTTGAGCGCGAGCACCGCCAGCGCGAGCTTTCCGTCGACCGAGAGCAGCTTGCCGCGAATAATCTCGTTGCTCATCACCTTTTGGATGAAATCGCCATAGGCTTTGCCGGTCGGCAGGTCCTCCGGAAAGAGCGGCGCCGGCAGATGGTTGCCTTCAGGCGGCTGACGCGCGGAAAAGAGCGAGATGATTCCGCGCGTGCCGTCAATCAATTGCAGGTCAGTGACGAGATCGCGCAGCTTTTCGAGCGAATCGCGTTCGAGAAGATTATTGCCTTCGACGACGACGAGGACGTCGAACTCGCTCGAGGGAAAGCGTTCGGTTACATCCTCGTATTGCTTGAACGCCAAAGTATTCGAGCGAAACAATTGGCTGAGCGAATCGTCGACCTTGATCCGCTCGATCCCGAAGGCGGCGAGGATTGCGGCGATGACCAGCAAGATCGCGACGATATAGGGAAAGCGCAGCGAAACGACCCCGATGCGCTCGATGCCGAACGCGAGGGGGTGCAGCTTAGGTTCCGGCTTCGGCGCGTTCCGCGGCTTCTCAGTCAGATATTCGGAAGGCAGAGTCTTTCTCCAAAGAAGCGCGCTCGACGCGTGCTATTCTAGTGATCTCGACCGGCTCTGGCCAGAGGCATGGGCGCGGGCCGACGCTCATTGCACCGCTATCAATTAGCCGCCAATTGGCCACGCAATGGCCTTGCTTCGCTGCATCGAAGTCTTAAATTATGCCAGAGATCCACAGGATTCCTATTCCCACATGACGTTTGTTGACGCTCTAGAGGTTCCCGGCCGCAAGACCGGGCAGATCAAGCTGCATGGTCCGGCCGCCTTCGAAGGCATGCGCAAGGCCGGGCAACTCACTGCCGAAGCGCTCGACATGCTGATCCCCCATGTTCGGCCGGGCGTGACGACCGAGTCTCTCGATACGCTCGTTTTCGATTTCGCCATCTCGCATGGGGCATTTCCCGCGCCGCTCGACTACCGCGGCTATCGCAAGTCGATCTGCACGTCGATCAATCACGTCGTCTGCCACGGCATTCCCGATCGCAAGCCGCTGCGCGACGGTGATATCGTGAATATCGACGTCACCTTGATTCTCGACGGCTGGCACGGCGATTCGAGCCGGATGTATCTGGTGGGCGATGTGTCTCGACGCGCGCAGCGTCTCGTCGAAGTCACCTATGAGGCGCTGATGCGCGGCATCGCCGCGGTCAAACCGGGGGCGACGACCGGCGATATCGGCGCCGCCATCCAGGACTATGCGGAAGCCGAGCGCTGCTCGGTCGTGCGCGATTTCTGTGGCCATGGCGTCGGCCGGCTTTTCCACGACGAGCCCAATATTCTTCATTATGGCCGGCGCGGCGAAGGCATCACCTTGAAGCCGGGCATGTTCTTCACCATCGAGCCCATGATCAATCTCGGCCGTCCGCATGTGAAAATCCTCTCCGACGGTTGGACCGCTGTGACCCGCGACCGTTCGATGTCGGCGCAGTTCGAACATACGATCGGCGTCACCGAAACGGGGCACGAGATATTCACCCTTTCGCCCAAGGGCCTGCACCGGCCGCCTTACGACCTTGCGGCCGCTGCATGACGAAGCCGTCGGCGGCCGATTCGGATGGGCGTCATTATGTCGGACATCGCGAACGGCTGCGGGAACGGTTTTTAAGAGCAGGCGGCGACGCGCTTGCCGATTATGAACTGCTCGAACTCGTCCTCTTCCGCGCCATTCCGCGGCGCGACGTCAAACCGCTCGCCAAGGATTTGCTCGCCCGTTTCGGTTCTTTCGCCGAAGTCGTTTCTGCAAGACCCGAGCGGCTGAAGGAAGTCGCCGGATTGGGAGAGGCGGCGATCGCCGAATTGAAGATCGTCGCCGAAGCCGCCAAGCGCTTTGCGAAAGTCAGAATGGACAAGCGCCCGAGTCTCGGCAGTTTCTCCGCTGTCCTTGATTATTGCCGCACGGCCATGGCCTTTCTCGATCGAGAGCAGTTCCGCATTCTATTTCTCGATAAGAAAAACGGCTTGATCGCCGACGAAGTCCAGGGCACTGGCACGGTCGATCATGCGCCGGTCTATCCGCGCGAAATCATGCGCCGCGCGCTCGAACTTAACGCCACGGCCCTGATTCTCGTGCACAATCATCCTTCCGGCGAGCCTTCCCCTTCCGGCGCGGACATCGATCTTACCCAGCAGATCGTCGCGCTCGGCAGGTCGCTCAACATCGCCGTCCACGATCATTTGATTATCGGCCGGCAGGGATTTGCGAGTTTCAAAGGCCTGCGGCTGATCTAGAGCGGGCCAGGCGCATAAAGATTGTATTAATTAATTGATCGGAACGCGCATTTGCCCGCGGACAGGCAAGGCGCGTCGCCGCTTGTTCCCAGCCGCTTGTGCCCAACCACTGGTAGCATTCCCAACATTACATTAACCGGAGCGCTGCTAGACTTGCGTTTGCCCCGGTCTCGGTTGACGAACGTGGTGGGAGGGGCGACTGCCGCGAGTCCCGTTGCGGCGCCGGATCCACGGGATCATGTATTTGATGAGTCTCATGCCAGTCAGCCGGAAGCGCGGCCGAGTTCTGCACCTGCCATCTATTGCGGTATGGTCGACCGCATATACGGCTACGACTCTGCTCATCCTGATCCTCGGAATCCGCCTCGGAATGGAGGCGGTGCAAGGCTCGGTTCCGGTTTTTTCTCTGCGATTCTTCGCCTTGGCCTTCACCAGCGGAATGAATTTAATTCTGGTGACTGCGGCAATCGTCTTTCGGCTAGGGATGGCCGTACAGGCCTATCATGTCCTGGCGCGGCTGACCAAGAGCGAAGCCATGGCAAAGCAGGTCGCAGGCCATGACGCGCTCTCCGGCCTTCCGAACCGCGTCCTTTTCAACGAGCTCGTCGATGCGGAGACCGCGCGCTGCAAACGCAAGAATTTTCAGGTCGCGCTCCTCTATATCGATCTCGATCATTTCAAGCAGACCAACGACACGTTCGGGCACGAGACCGGCGACCGCACGATCATGGCCGTCACCCAGCGGCTGAGCCAAGTGCTACGCAGCGGCGATCATTTCGCCCGGCTCGGCGGCGATGAATTCGCCGTCCTCCAGGCCGACGTGACCGATCCGCGCGATTGTGCGAGGCTCGCGCAACGCCTGCTCGATGCGATGTCGACGCCGTTCGACATCGCGGGACAAAAGGTCTCGCTCGGCGCTTCGATCGGCATCGCCCTTTGTCCGCAGGACGCAAGCGGCAGAGAGCACTTGATGCGGCTCGCCGATCTCGCGCTCTATCGCGCCAAACAGGGCGGGCGCAACCGCTATGCGTTCTTCGAGGCAAAAATGGGCGAGGAACTGCGGCTGCGCCAGAGCGCCGAGGACGAGCTGCGCGCCGCAATCGACAATGACGAGCTGACGGTGCTCTATCAGCCGATCGTGTCGGCCTCGAGCGAGCGGATCGTCTGCGTCGAAGGACTGGTGCGCTGGCGGCACAAGACGCAGGGCCTGCTCCAGGCGGAAAAATTCATCGGACTGGCCGAGGAGCGAGGGCTCATCGTACCGCTGGGCGAATGGGTCCTGCGGCGCGCCTGTCAGGATGCCAAGCGCTGGCCCGACATTCGCGTGGCGATCAACGTCTCCCCGATCCAGTTTCGGCAGAAGGATTTCGTCGCGACCGTCGAAAAAATCTTGGCCGAGACGCAAATGGAGCCGCAGCGCGTCGAGCTCGAACTCACCGAAGGCGTCATCATTTCGGATGCCGACCTCGCCGAGCGTTCGATGATCGATCTGCGCGCGTTGGGCGTCACCATGGTGCTCGATGATTTCGGCAGTGGCTATTCGAGCCTGATCTATCTGCGCCGCTTCGCCTTCGACAAGATCAAGATCGACCGGTCCTTCCTCGAATCGATGGAAATGACCGGGGAAAGCGCCATTATCGTCGAATCGATCGTCGGGCTCGGCCGCTCGCTCGGCCTCACCGTCACCGCGGAGGGTATAGAGACGCCCGAACAGGCGCATTTCCTCGCCGGGCTCGGCTGCCACGAGTTGCAAGGCTTTCTTTATTCAGAGCCGGTGACCATCGAGGAAATCGACGCCAAATTGGCCGCAGAACGCGCCCTGCCGACACCGGTCGCCTGAATTTCCGAGCAGCTCAATCAATGGAGCCGCAATTCCGTGAAAGTCCGTATCTCGGCCGGTTTGATGATTCGCGCATGACCGATTCGGACGCTATAGAGCGGGCCGTCGAGCTTTTCCCGCCAAAACGTGAGAAATTTCATGAGCACCGGAAATTCCGGCGCTACATCATAGTCCCGCCAGACGTAGGTCTGAAGGAAAGCCGGATGGTCCGGCATGCGATAGAGGATCTCGGCCGTGGTGAGGCCATAGCCCGCCAGTTGCCGCGCGAAATCGCCGGAAGGTTCTGATTTGGCTCTCGCATGCATCGGTCAGCTCCCGCTGCTTCCGCCCGAAGCGGAATCGAACTCATTCATTGCGGGGCATTATACTTAACGAAGTCTTACCGCTTGATGGCGCTCGCCTGGGCGCGGCCCGCGAGCCGCAGGAGATCATCCTGCGTATCGATGTCGGATGTCACCGCTTCGTCCTCGATGGCGCATTCGACGACATCGGCGCCGAGAATCTCGCGCGCGCCGCAATCGCCTTCGAGCGCGCCGAGCGCACCGAAAAGCCTGCTTCCGAGGAGCACGGGATTGCCGCGCCGGCCGCCATAGACCGGCACCGCCGCGCGAGGTGCGCCCGCGTTCGCGAAGGCTTCGATCAGTCGATCGATCACGCGCGGCGAAATCCGCGGCATGTCGGCGAGGAGCACGATGGCGCCGTCCACGTCCTGTGACAGGCCGGCGAAGCCAGCGCGCAAGGAATGCGCCAAGCCCTTCGTAAAATCGGCAGAGTGAACAATCTCGACGTCGAGGCCGGCGAGCGCCGCGCATGTTCTCTCGGCCGCATGGCCGACGACCACGAGCACAGGGCGAGCTTGCGAGGCAAGCGCCGCCTCGGCGACGTGGCGGACGAGCGGTTTGCCGTCGAGCTCGGCAGTGACCTTGGGCTCTTCCCCAAATCGCGTCGAGCGGCCGGCGGCGAGAATAACCGCCGCGATGCGGCTCAAGCGGCTTGCTCCGCGCGCAGCGGCTTTCGCCGCCGCGCCGCGATGATTTCGGCGAGAATGGAAACCGCGATCTCGGCCGGGCTCGCCGCGCCGATGTCGAGACCGATCGGGGCATGAATCCGGGCAAGATCGCTCTCGGCAATACCGGCGGCCCGCAGCCGCTCCAGCCGTTTCGCATGCGTTTTGCGCGAGCCGAGCGCGCCGATATAGAAACATTGCGCGCCGAGCGCCGCGCTTATGCCCGGGTCATCGATCCGCGGCTCGTGAGCAAGCAGAACCATCGCCGTATAGGGGTCGAGCCCCAAGCCGGGAAGCACGTCTTGCGGCCATTCGGCGATCACCTCGCATCCGGGAAACCGCTCGGGCGCTGCGAAAGCGCTGCGCGGATCGATAATGACGGAATTAAAGCCGAGGAAGTGCGCCATGGGCGCGAGCGCTTGCGCGATATGGGCGGCGCCGAGAATGAGAAGGCGGATCGGCGGAACCTGCACGAGGGCAAAGAGGCTGCCGCCGCCAACAAGACCGCTGCGTCCCAGTCTCAGCAGGTTTTCGAGCTCTTCACGCAGCGGTTCGCGAGAAATCTCGGCGGGTCGCACCAATCGTTGCGCGCCGCTGGCGAGATAGGTCAAAAGAATTGTGGCGCGACGGGCGGCACGTTCGGCATTGAGCGCGGCAAGCAGATCGCTTCGCATCAATCGACTCGTTCGACATAGACCTTGATCCGGCCGCCGCAGGAGAGGCCGGCTTTCCAGGCCGTCTCGTCGGCGACGCCGAATTCGAGCAGGCGGGGCACACCCGTCTCGATAACCTCCAGAGCTTCGCTCACGACCTCCGACTCGACACAACCGCCGGAAACCGAGCCGAGAAAGGCGGCTTCGCCATCGACAAGGAGATGGCTGCCGGCCGGCCGCGGCGCCGAGCCCCAGGTCTCGATCACGGTTGCGATCGCCACCTTGCGTCCGGCCGTTCGCCATTCCTGCGCGGCCCGCAGAACGTCTTCGTCCGATGCGATCATGCGTGGCTCCATTTCCGGATGAGACAACATGACGAGCTCCTTCGTGCAAGGGCAGAAAGAAACCGGCGGCCCCGAAGGAGGCCGCCGGCCTGGGAGGAAGCCGCACGAGGGCGGCGTCCAAAATCAACGATTAGTGGCGTCCGTGGCCTCCGTGACCGCCCATACCTCCGTGGCCGCCCATGTGACCGCCCATGTGGCCGCCGCCCATGTGGCCGCCCATGTGCCCACCCATGTGGCCGCCCATGTGCCCGCGGAAACCTCCGTGGAAGCCGCCGTGCCAATGACCGCCGCCGTGCCAACCCCGGTGCCATCCACCGTGCCAACCGCCGCGCCAGCCCCGGCCATGCCAGCGCCAGCCATGCCAGCCCCAGCCGCCTCCCCAGCCAAATCCGCGCCGCCAGCCATAGCCGCACCAGTACCAGCCCGGGCCATGCCAGCCGGCCGGATACCAACAATAGCGCCGGCCGCCCCAGATATATTGGGTCTTCTCGATATTGCTAAGGTTGGCCGCCGCTTGGGCAACTGGCGCCTGGTTGGCGATCGGCGCTGCATGGGCGAGCGGTACGACCGAAGCCGCCGCGATTGTCGCTGCCGTCAGTGTTGCGAGAATACGCACGTTAATCCTCCAACTTGAAATGCAACTCTCTTGAGCAAGAGCCTGCTTGTCGTTGCGTGTATTGCGATGGAAGCTTGCGCAGCCGCCGCAATCTCCAACACTCGTTAATAGAATTTGTTGCCTGAATGGATGATGAAGCAAATAGATCAGTCGCTAAGGACGCGTCCTTGACGTGACCATATATAAGAGATCTACAACGCGCCGGCTCTTGAACAGTTCCTATGAACGAATGTCATGAACGGATATTCAGAGCCGCGCAGATGAATTGAAGGAGGGCGTTCCCTTTTCGGGAATTTCTTCGGATGGGCCGATGAGCTTTCGATCGATCTACCGCCATGGGTTCGCCCGCGTGGCCGCCTCGACGACCCGTTGCCGTCTGGCCGATCCGGCCGCCAACGCGGAGGAGATCTTGCGCGTGCTCAAGACCTTGCATGAAAGATCGGTGGCGCTCGCCGTTTTTCCGGAATTGGCGCTTTCGGGCTATGCCATCGACGACCTTCTCTTCCAGGACGCGGTCCAAGAGGGCGTCGAGGCGGCAATCGATCGGCTCCTCGCCGCTTCCGAGAGCTTGATGCCTTTGATCTTGGTCGGTGCGCCGCTGCGCCAGAGGGGCAGGCTTTATAATTGCGCGCTCGCCATCCATCGCGGCCGCCTGCTTGGCGTCGTGCCGAAGGTGCATTTGCCCGATTACCGCGAATTCTACGAGCCGCGCCATTTCGCTTCCGGTGCGCTGGTCGAAGGCGAGGAGATCAGCGTCGGGCGGCTGAGGGCGCCCTTCGGTCGTGATCTGTTGTTCGCTGCGCAGGATGTCCCCGGCCTTATCGTGCACGCCGAGGTGTGCGAGGATCTTTGGGTCCCCATACCGCCGAGTTCGAAGGCGGCGCTCGCCGGCGCAACCGTGCTCGCCAATCTCTCCGCCAGCAATATCACGATCGGCAAGGCCGATATGCGCCGGCTGCTGTGCCAATCGCAGTCGGCACGCTGCTTGGCCGCCTATCTCTATTCGGCGGCCGGCACCGGCGAATCGAGCACCGATCTCGCCTGGGATGGGCAGACGACCATTGTCGAGAACGGCGTCATCTTGGCGGAATCGCCTCGCTTTCCCGAGGGCGGACAATATGCGATCGCCGACATCGACCTCGATCTTTTGCTTCAGGAGCGCTTGCGCCAGGGCACGTTCGACGACAACCGGCGGGCAAGCGGCATCGATTCAAAAGCCTTTCGCACGATAGCTTTCAGCCTCGAGCCGCCGCCCGGCGATGTCGGCTTCGAGCGGACGATCGAACGCTTTCCCTTCGTGCCTTCCAATCGCGAAAGGTTGGCGCAGGATTGTTATGAGGCCTACAACATCCAGGTCACCGCCCTCGAACAGCGCCTCGCCGCGACCGGAATTTCGAAAGTCGTCATCGGCGTGTCGGGCGGCCTCGATTCGACCCACGCCCTGATTGTCGCGGCCAAAGCCATGGACCGGCTCGGCAAGTCGCGCCGCAATATTCTCGCCTATACGATGCCGGGTTTCGCCACGAGCGCGGCGACCAAGGCCAATGCATTTGCGCTGATGAAGGCGCTCGGCGTCACCGCAGGAGAGCTCGACATCCGGCCGGCCGCCCGGCAGATGCTCGCCGATCTCGGCCATCCCTTCGCCAAAGGCGAAAACCTGTTCGACGTGACGTTCGAGAATGTCCAGGCGGGGCTGCGCACGGATTATCTCTTCCGGCTCGCCAATATGAATAGCGCACTCGTCCTTGGAACCGGCGATCTGTCGGAGCTGGCGCTCGGCTGGTGCACCTATGGCGTCGGTGATCAGATGTCGCATTACGCCATCAATTCGGGTGTCCCGAAGACCTTGATCCAGCATCTGATTCGCTGGTGTATCACCGCGAGGCAATATGCGCCCGAGGTGCTTTCGACCCTGGCCGCCATTCTCGACAGCGAGATCTCGCCCGAACTCGTCCCAGCTGGCACCGACGGGTCCGCGCAAAGCACGGAGGCGGTGATCGGCCCCTATGAGCTCCAGGATTTCAACCTCTATTATTTTCTGCGGCACGGCTTTCGGCCAGCAAAAATAGCCTTTCTTGCGCTCGCCGCGTGGGGCGACAAAGCCGCCGGAGACTGGCCTCAGGATATCCCGAAGGAACGCCGCCACGCTTACGATCTGCGCGAAATTCGCCATTGGCTCGAAGTCTTCATCCTGCGCTTTTTCGCCATGAGCCAATTTAAGCGCTCCGCCTTGCCGAACGGGCCGAAAGTAGTGGCCGGCGGCTCGCTGTCTCCGCGCAGCGATTGGCGCGCACCTTCCGACAGCAGCGCGAAGGTTTGGCTCGAGGACCTTGCGCAAAACGCGCCGGCCGATCCGGCCGACGCAAACCAAGCAGTTGATAAATAAAGCTTTTTCTCAAGACTCGGAGCGACTCATCGGCATTTTCAGAGCGCCGCATGTCTTCTGCGTGCGAAGTCTTTTCGATGCGCCATGCGCACCGGCCATTGCTGCGCGATCGACATGTTCAACATGATTGGTGAGGCCGCGCTTTCTTCACGCGTAACTCTTGCAGCTTGAAAAGTGCGAACTGGTCTAGCAATCCGCACGCAAGCTGGAATAGATTAGCGCAAATGTTTATCAGGGGTACGAGATGACCGAGATGATCATAGCGGGTGAACCGTTCAATATGATCGTCGAAGGCGACGCGAATGCTCCGGTGATCGTGCTGTCGCACGCTGTCGGCGCCGATCTTCATGAATTCGACCATCTGGTTCCGAAGCTCAAACAGCATTTCCGCGTCGTGCGCTACGACTCGCGCGGGCTCGGCGACAGCGTCGTGAGCCAGGGGCCTTACTCGATCAGTCAGCTCGGCCATGATGCGCTCGCAATCCTCGACGCCTTGCGGCTCGAGAAGGTGAACTGGGTCGGCCATTCGGAGGGCGGAATGGTCGGTCTCTGGCTGATGATCCAGGCGCCGGAACGCATCGATCGCGCCATCCTCGCCAACACGGCGGCGCAGATCGGCGGCGCCGAGGTCTGGAACGAGCGAATCAGGATCGTGCAGGAGAAGGGGATGGAAGGCCTCGTTCCGACCATTCTCGAGAATTGGTTCACCCGGCATTTCCGTGAACGGCATCCGCAAGAGGTCGCGCGTTTCGAGGATGCGCTCAACGCGACGATGCCCCAAGCCTATGCGGCGCATTGCGCGGCGGTTCGCGACGCCGACTTGCGTGCCGGGCTGCAAACGATTCCTCATCCGGTACTGGTGATCGTCGGGCGCCACGATCCGGTGACGCCGCCGGGGGTCGGCGCGCTCGTCGCCAGCACCATTCCCGGTGGCAAGCTCCTGACACTCGAAGCCGCGCATCTGTCGCCTGTGGAAGCGGCCGAGGCTTTCAATCAAGCAGTGATCGAATTTTTGACGGGCGGAGCGGAGAAGACCATGGAAACGCAGGAAACCAGGATAGAAGGGGACGAGGAAGAGAAGATGGTGCCGACGGAACCGTCGGAGCCTATGGAAGAGGAGCATCACAAGCCGAGGCCGCCGCGCGCCCCCCGCGCGCCGCGTCCGAAGCCTGAGCCGGTCATGGCCGATGAGGCCGAGCCGGAGGCCGCTCCAATCTCGCCGTGGGAAGAAGAGCGCACAGCGCGGCCGGCGCGCGCGGCTCCGCGCAAGCGCCCGAGAAAGGCTGCCGCGAAAAAAGCCGCTGCGAAAAAAACGGCGCGGAAAGCTGCCGCCAGAAAGCCGGCACGCAAGGCCGCCGCCAAGCGAGGCGCTGCCAAAAGAGGGGCGGCGAAGAGAGGGGCTGTGAAGAGGAGCGCGGCGCGGCGGCCGGTGAAAAAGGCGGCGCGCAAAGCCGCCCGCAAAACCGTGGCGAAGAAAGGCGCGCGCAAGACTGCGGCGAAGCGGGCCGTCAAGAAGGCTTCGCGCAAGTCGGCAGGACGGCGCCCGGCGGCTCGGCGGGGAGCGCGCAGACGCTGATCGCTCGCGCTCGCTCAATCCGGATCTATGATCCGGGCTTGAGCTTGCGAAGCACCGCCGCCAGAGGGTCGGTGGTCCACGCCTGCGTTACGAAATCCTGGTGCGGAACATCGCCTACCGCGAGGAAGGCGATGCTGCCGCGCCGAAGGCTTCGTGGCAAGCCCGAAACGAAATCGATATTCGCCGCTTCGAGCTTCTGCTGAAGCGAGGCATTCTCCGCCGCGCTCGAGAGCGAATAGGCGCTGAAGAAAAAGCCTTGTCGCTTCGCGATCCAGTCGGCGAACGTATCGCTCTCGCCGTAAAGCGCGTCGAGAAGGACGACGCCGGCGAGTCTTCCGTCCGCCCCGCCGACCGAAAGCGCCGCCGACGCCGGCATATAGCCCCCGCTATAGGCTACGATAACCACCGGCATGCGGTAAAAGAAGGCGCGGCTTCGACGATTGCCGTAAAGCCGGGCGAGATGTTCGGCGGCCTCGTCGAGAAATTGGGCGAAGCGGTGCGGTTCCCAAAAAGTGCCGGCACTCGAATCGAGCGCGTCGACCGCGAATTGCGGCGCAACCAGCACCGCGTTCAAACGCGATTCCACAAGCTGCTCAGGAACCCTTTGGCGCGCGACGACGTCGCGGGCGAGCAGCACCTTGTTGCCATGCAGGAAAACGATGAGAAAAGCCGGGCGCCGCGGATTGAATTGCGGCGGAATCGCCAAAAGCACATGCCGATCGCTATAGGTCTCGTCTTCCCAATAGATGCCGCCGCGCGGCGAAGTGTGGCCGCGGCGCGTTCCGTCCATCGTGTCGAGAAAGGGCTTGCCGCTCTCGGGCACAATACCGTCATAGGGGAAAGGCGAGGTCGCAAAGCTGACGAGCCGCAAGCGGCAGCCGGCGGCGAGCGCAGCGCCCGCCCATCCAATCAGGATGATGGCGAGGAGGGCGCCGCATTTTGCAAGATCAGACCTGCGCTTCATTCCAGGTCCTCTTTCCGGCAACCGGCAAAATCACGCCGAAAAATGCCGGAATCGCGACGAGATAAGCCGCGCCGCTCGCATAAAGGACAGCGGAAAGACCAAAGGAGGTGCCGACAAGGGGGACGAGCGCCGCTCCGATCACCGAGAAACAGCCGTTGATTCCCCAGGCCCAGAGGAACATGTGGTCCTTCTCGAGCCGGGCGAGAGCACCCATCGCGGTCGGCATCGGAAAGCCCATGAGGAAGGCCGGCGGAAAGATCAGCAGGAAACAAAAGAACAGCCGCGCGCCATAGGGGAACATGCCGATGAAGTCGAGCGGTGCATGGATCAAAAGCCCGTAGGCGACAAGGAGCAAGCCGATCGCGGCGAGGATTTTGGGCAGGGTCTTCGGCGCGCTCGGAAAGAAGCGTTCGCTCGTGAGACTGCCGAGGCCCGAGGCGACCAGCATCCCGGTAATGAGGATCGCAGCAGACACCGTCGCATTGCTCAGCGCCTGGACGAACTCGGCAATGAGACCGACCTCGACCATGATATAGCCGGCGCCGAGGCAGGCGAAATAAAGGATTGTGCGCAATTTGCCGGGCGTTGCCGAAAAGACCGTCCGCCAGCCGAACACGACAGGCAGCACAATGAGCGTCGAGGCGCAAAGCCCAGCGACGCCGAGCGTCGCCCAAAGCAGGAGATAGCCCCATTCGTCCTGCACGAGTTCCAGCCGGTCGAGGATGCGCGGCAGGTCGAGCGGTTTGATATAGGCGGCGAAATAGGGCCGGTCGTTGGTGAGCGGGCGCGCGTCGAAGACGTAGCGTTTGGCGATGTCGTCGAAATTGCCGTTGATCAGCGCATGCCAGGCAAGCTGACCCATGGTGACGGCGGGAACGACGGCCGGCGCCGGCTCGCCTTGTTCCGCTCCGCTCGCGCCCGGCGGTGCACTCGCATCTGGCGCAACATCGTCGGCCGGCGGTTTGCTCGCATCGAAAAAGATCTGGCTGCGAAAGCCGTCGAGGACTTTATCCGTCTGCTTCTCGTCGTACTGGAAGCCGGGATAATAGATCGCGTCGAAGGACATGGCCGCCGTGTGCTTGCGCAGAAGCGCGATGTCTGCGGCATCGAGCCCGCCCTTCTTGTAGAGAACGGTCGCGGTCGAGAGATAGCAGGAGGTTGCGAAAAATTCCTGCGCCACGTCTTGATCGCCGTTGGCGCGCGCGGCCGAAACCATGGTCGCATAGAGCTTCAGCACGGATTTCGGCGGCTCTTCCTTGTTCCAGAGCGTTACCGCCAAGACCCCGCCGGGCTTCAAGGCGCGCATGTAGGTCTCGATCGCTTCGCGCGTATAGGCGAATTTCTCGACGATCGCGAAACCGCCGGGGCTCGAAAGTCCGGTTGAATCCGCAAGGCTCAGATCGATCACGTCATAACGTTGCGGCGTATGCGCGAGATAAAGCCGGCCCTCGTAGCCGACGACGGTGACACGGGGATCGTGCAGGATATCGCCGGTGAAGCTGCGCAGGCCTCGATCATTGAGAAAAGCATGAAGGATTGCCGGATTGCTTTCGGCAATCGTCACATGTTTCGACCGCGTCAGCGCCACCGCGGTCGAAAGCCCTCCGCCGAATTGTACGACGAAGGTGTCTGCATTCGGCTTGACGAGATAGGGATAGATCATCGGCAGATAGAAATAATAATCGGTCTGCGAAGCGGGCAGCGTGCGGATGATGCCGGAAGGTCCGTCGCCGTCGATATAAAGCCCCTCATAGGCGTTGACCGGAAATTCCTTCAGGTTGAAGGCGGCATTGTCGGAGAGCCCCGGCGCGAAATGAAGGTATGAGCTCGCATAGATTTCGAGATAGCCGAAGGGCGAGTTCCTCGCATAGACGCGCTGGGAATCGGGAAATTTGCGCGCGTAGGCGACGCCTTTGTAGTCGGAGACCGCGAGCTTGGCGAGCCCGAGCGCCGGCGCCAGCCAAAGATGGGCGGAAAAAGCGACAAGCGCCACGAGGCCGAGCGCAGCGAGCGCCCGCTTTCCTTCGACCGCAAAGAACCAGGCAATGCCGGCGGCGAGCCAGAGGAGGAGCGGGGCGAGAATCAAATCCTGCGGCGCGAAGACATACATGGCGGCGAGAACGACGAGCCCGCAAAGGCCGGAGCCCAGAAGATCGGCGAAATAGACGCGATTGAACCGCGTGCGCGCTTGCAGAAAAACGCTGCCGAGAAAGGCGGCGCCCGCCAGGAACGGCGTGAAGTAGAGCAGGAAATTGGCCAATAGCCGCCATTTCTGGTTGGGGTCGGAAACCAGGAAGATGGCGTTGAAGGGGACTTGCTGCGCGATCAGATTGGCCGCGATGGCTAGCGGCCCGAAGCTTAAAAGCGCCGCGCCGCAGACGAGCCGCCAATGACGCGCGAACCAATCCTTCGCGATGCACATGATGGTGCTCATGAGGCCGAAGCCGAGCATCGCGAGGCTCACGACAAGCGAGCCGAAATGCGCCCAACTGCCGATCGAGAAGATCCGCATGATCGCGATCTGCAGCGCAATCACGGCGCCGGCCTCGAAGCCCACCCCGAAATAGACGAGGAGGTCGGATGTCTTGCGTCCGTCGCTTCGCTTCGGGAGGATGGCGCTGCTCATCTCAAGGCCCGCATTGGAAGGGAGCGCGCCGCATCACGCTATTTATTGTGGGTGCCGACGATCTTGTCGCCTTCGAGCTTGGTGAAAGGCACGAAGGGCACGATGCGACCGTTGTAGATGTCGGAGCGCGCGACGGTGATCGTTCCGTCCGACGCCTGCTGCTTGACGACTTTCAAGATGTGCTGCGCGCCCGGCGGCCCGACGGGGATCACCATGATGCCGTTCGGCTTCAACTGCTGCAGCAGAGGTGGGGGAATATGATCGATGCCGCAAGTGACGATGATCTTGTCGAAAGGTGCGGCCTCCTGCCAGCCGAAATAGCCGTCGGCGTTCTTCGTCGAGATCGCGTTGAATTCGTTATAGCCACGCTTGATGAGATCGTCATAGACGCCGCGCGTGCGCTCGGCCAGCGGCTTGATGATCTCGATCGTCCAGACCTTGTCGGTCAGATGTGAAAGATAGGCCGATTGATACCCCGAGCCGGTGCCGATCTCGAGCACTTTCTCGCCTTTTTTGACGTCGATCGAGCTCGTCATGCGTCCGACGACGTGCGGACCGGAGATGGTCACGCCATAGCCGATATCGAGAAAAGCGTTGTCATAGGCGCGCCCGAGATTGCGCTTGAGGCAGAATTCCTCGCGCGGGGTCAACAGAAAGGCGCGCTTATTGGCGTCGTTCCAAAGGTCGCGGTTGGCAACCAGGATCCGGTAGCGATCGAAGCGCTCGGCGAGATATTTCGGATCCTCGCCGCGCGTCTTCACCGCCCATTTCACGAAGGCTTCGCGCGAATCGGTCGGTGGCGACAGATCCCAGGAATAGGCCTGCGGCGTATCCGCGAAGGCCGGAAGGCTCGCCTCGAGACATGCGCTGGCCGCGCCGATGAGAAAAGTGCGACGTTTCATGGGATCTCCGCTTTCCGCCATGGCGGCGAACTTCGGCCTTTCGAAGGCGCGCCGCGGCTAAGGTAGCGATTCTTCGCCGGCGCGCCAGAGAGCCACGCCTTCGCGCACAGGCCAGATCGCGCCCGGTACAGCCATTGCTGCAACAGATTGATGAAACAGGACATCCGGCAATGGGACTCGTCAGAGCGGGGCGAGGCCGAGGCGCGCCATGATCGGCCGCAGCCGGTCGATCATGATGGCCCGCATGTTGGCGACGTCGAAAGCGGCGACGAAACCGCCGTAGATGAGCGTCCCCGCAATGACTTGTTCGGCGAGCGTCACGAGGCCGGGGTCGTGCTCGCGCAGCGGGAGCAGGGCGACCGTCATGGCGCCGGTGCCGAGGGCCGCCAGGACGATGTCGCGCGGTCGCGGCCATTGCGGCTTGGCGAGGCTCGCAATCGCAATGAGTACGCAGAGCGCGCCGATATAGGCACCGGTTTGGGCAATGGCGAGACCCGAAGCATCCGAGGTCTTCGGCAGAAGGTAGATGAGCACGACATCGACGAAGCAGGCGACCACGGCCGCGCCGACGAGCGGGGCTGTCCGCTTGGCGATCTGAAAAATCGGATTGATGCCGAATTGGATGATGGCCTGTGAGAACAGGCCCGCCATCATGAGGGTCAGCAGGTGGGCGAAGGGGCCGCGATAGGCGACCGGCACGATGACGTGCTCGATCGACGGAAGGATGAGCCAGATACCGGTACAGGTCGGCAGAACGATCGCAATGACGATCGCCATGTTGTTGGCCACTTGCGCGCGCGCCTTTGTCGGCCCGTCCCGTTCGTGCAGGGCGACCGCGATCTGAAACAGGACCACGTCGAGGGTGGAGGCGATCGCCTGAACCGCCTTGCTGCCGATGTCATAGGCGAGCGAGAATTGGCCGGTTTCCGAAAATCCGTAGACGATGGCGACGATCGAGCGGTTGGCGAGCGGGATTGCAAGATAGAGCAGGTTGGCGGCGACAATGGGCAGACTGTAGCGCAGGATCCCTTTGACGATCGCGAGATTGGCATGGTGCGGGGCGGTGCCGTCATCATGCAGCGAGGCGCGCGCCGTAATGATAGAACCCGAAAGGCTGATGATGCTGCCGACAAGCGCCATTTTGGCCGAGCCGAAGAAGAAAGCGCCGCCGCCGGTCAAGAAGAGCGCCAGAGCATTCTTCACGATGATGAGCCGCAGGTAGAGGCGGTTGTGGAAGCGGGCGCGAACGAGCGCCGTATTATAGTCGAACATGCCGTTCGAGACGGCCGCAACGAGGGAGAGGGCGATCAGCCCGTTCGAGAGGGTGAACCTGACGCCCGAGAGGAGGAGAAGACAGGCCGAGATCGCCATCGCGAAGGTAATCACCACGAAGGCTGTATCGAGCGTTGCCCGAAGCGCCGGGTCCTCGGTTCGCACTCTTTCCGAATAGAAGCGCGTCGCGCCGAGCCGCAGCCAATCGAAAAAGGCGACCTGCACCGCAATCGCAACGGCAAAAGCCAGAGCGAAGCGGCCATATTCGGCCGGCCCGAGAAATTTCGCCACCAGAAGACCGATCGCGAAATTACATAAAGTATTGAATAAATAAGCTGCGAGCACACTCATTGACGAGGCTCGTCAGGCGGGCGCGGCTCCTCCCCTGCCGGCACAGAGCTAGACCCATCGCATGGGGCAGGGAACCGAAAGGAGCTGGACATAGCCTCTCATAAACCATGTCCTCATAAGAATGTCTTGCCGGGATTTGCGCGGCTGCGTTAACGGCGCGCTCCACCTGGCCGGCTCGGGAAGCGGCGTGACGGCGGGCCGCAGCGCGTTGAAAAAAGCGTGATTTTCCTTCGCCACATTCTCCGTTAGAAGGTCGCCATGACGAGCGATGTGACGCTTTCGGCCGCAGGTGCCGCTGGCCTTCTTTCCTTTCTGAGCCCGTGCGTCCTGCCGCTCGTTCCTCCCTATCTAACCTTCATCGCCGGCACGACCATCGAGGACGTCGCGCGCGAACGCGTCAGCCGGGCACGGCGCGACGTCCTCTTTGCCGCCATCCTCTTCGTCCTGGGATTTTCAACGGTATTCGTGGCGCTTGGCGCAACCGCGTCGGTCTTCGGGCAGGTCTTGCGGGCCCATTTGGCGACGCTGTCGTTTCTTGCCGGCATCGCGATCATTCTCATGGGGCTCCATTTCTTGGGCCTTTTTCGGCTCGCCTTTCTCTATCGCGAAAAGCGCGTCAACGTCGAAAAGCCGCTCGGCCTCTGGGGCGCTTATGTGATGGGCCTTGCTTTTGCGCTCGGCTGGACGCCCTGTATCGGTCCGATCCTCGCAGCCATTCTCGCCATCGCGGCCTCGGAAGAGACGGTAGGGCGCGGCGCGGCTTTGCTCGCCGTCTATTCGCTCGGGCTCGGCATTCCCTTCGTGCTCGCCGCCGTCGCATTCGAACCCTTCATCGGATTTCTGAAGAGATTCCGCGCCCATTTCGGCATGGTCGAGCGGGTCGTCGGCGTTCTCCTGATTGCGACCGGCATCGGCTTTCTCACGGGAGCCATGCAGAATTTCTCGTTCTGGCTACTTCAAACTTTTCCCGGCCTCGCCAATATCGGCTGAACGCCCCTCGAGCCTATTATATTCCATTTTTCCGTCCGGGCCTTTCTTCCAGACGAAGAGCGCATAATCGGGCTCGGTGACATCGCCTTTCGAATCGTAGGAGATTTCGCCAAGCACCGTCTTGAACCGCGTGCCGGAATGTAGCGCTCTCGCGATCGCTTCCGTCTTGAGCGAACCTGCTGCCTTGGCCGCCTGCTCCAGGACCTCCACGGCGGCATAAGCGTAAAGCGTATAGGCTTCGGGTTCTATATTGCGGCCCTTGAACTCCTTGACGACTTCCGACGCTTCCGGCCGCTCGCGGACGTCGGGCGGGAAGGTCATCAATGCGCCGCCGACCGCATCTCCGCCGGCCGCCGCGAATTCATCCGAGGCGATCGCATCACTGGCGAGGAGCCGAGTATCCGTCTTCTGCGCTCGCAATTGCCGCAGGATCAGTCCGGCTTCGGTCGGCCCGCCTCCCCAATAAAGGAAGTCGGCTCCGGAAGCCTTGATCCTGGCGACCATGGCGGAGAAATCCTTTTGCCCTTTCTCGACGCCGTCATAGAGGACTTCTTTTGCGCCGAGGGCGAGGAGCGCGCTGCGCGTCGCGTCCGCAAGACCTTTGCCGTAGCTCGTCCTGTCATGCAGGATCGCGATCTTCTTAGCGTTAGCGGCGAGGAATTTCGCTGCGACCGCGGCCTGCTGATCGTCGCGTCCGCAGGTGCGAAACACGAAATCGAGCCCGCGCTCGGTAACCTGCGGATTGCTCGAGGCCGGAGTGATGTCGAGAATGGCGTGATCGGAATAGATTTCGGACGTCGGCAAAGTCACGGTCGAATTGAAGTGACCGATGACTGCGCTCACTTTGCCTGCAACGAATTTGCGAGCGACGGCAAGTCCCTTTTTCGGATCGCTGCCGTCATCGCCGATCGAGAGGACGAGATGCTGGCCGAGAATTCCGCCTCTGAGATTAATGTCGTGGATGGCGAGTTCCACGCCATTGCGCAACTCGGCGCCGAAAGCGGCATCCGGCCCGGTAATCGGCGCGCCAAGCCCGATCCTGACCTCGGCGGCGGCTGGCGTTACGCCCGAGGCAAGCAGCGCGAGAAAAAGGGCGCGAAATCTCATCGGCAATCCGTCCGGCGCGTAGCATTACGGATGCCGCGGCCAAAAGCAAAGACAATGGCGAGATGACCGGGCGGGATGATGGGCGAAACGACCGGTCGAAATGACCGGCCTTTGTTTGGCGTCATTGAATTGCTATCTACCGGTCAGGGCTTGCCGTTTGCGGGCAGGCGAAGTTTGGGACGCGCATTGGGCGAGAACAATTCAGATGCGGTGATCCGCGAGGCGCTCGATCCGGCGCGATTTCGCGAGGCGATGAGCCGTGTCGGAGCGGCGGTGCATATCGTGACGACGGACGGGCCGGCCGGCCTCGGCGGCATAACGGCGAGCGCCGTCACCTCCGTCACGGTCGAGCCGCCGATGATGTTGTTCTGCATCAACAAAGGCTCGCGCTGCGCAGCAAAAGTCCTGCAAAACGGTGTCTTCTGCATCAACACCTTGGGCCGGGCGGACCAGAGGCTTTCGGATGTTTTCGCCGGCCGCACCGGCCATGAGCAGGAAGAAAGGTTCGCCGAAACGGAGTGGAGGGTCCTTGCGACGGGCGCGCCGGTTCTGCCTTCGGCGCTCGTTGCGTTCGACTGCCGGCTCGTCGAATCCAAGGAGTTCGGCACGCATCTCGTGATGATCGGCGAGGTCGAGGCCGTGGAAATCGCTCCCAGGGCCGACGCGCTCATGTATGCACACCGCGAATATTGGCGGCTCTAGACTCCCTTAGTCTTCCCAGCTGCAGATTTCGCGCGCGCCTTCGAACCTCTTCGGTGGCGCTGCCAGCCTCTGAAACCTCCTTCTGCGCGCCCGGCGCAGACCTCTTACGCGGCGCGGCTGCGCTGAGGAGCGGGCAATCGCCCGCCCCGAAAAGATGCGCGACCACTCGCGCAAAATCTCGCAGATCCAGGGCGCGTCCGTATCGGGCAGGATCACAGAGAGGTCCGGATCGCGATGCACGAGCCGCATGCAAAGGTGCCGGTCGAGGCTCCGTGTCAGGAACAATCCCCGATAAGCTTCGATCGGAACGAGGAGGTGCATTTTGATGCCCCCCACCATACGTTCGATCCCTACGCCACGCGCTGCGAGCCGAATTGTTCTGATGCCGCCATCGGCGCGCACGTCGGGCGCAGTATAGGCGCGGGGCTCGATGTCGCAGTCAAGGTTCGGCATGCCGTCCTCCGGTCTCGCGTGGTCTCCGCCGCGCCGGAAGACATGCTTCACAAGTTCTTTTCTGCAGGTTGCGATCAAAAGCAAGAGGCTGAAATCGGTCGATAATTTTGCCGCGATGCCTGCCAGGGCCTTGGCCGAACGCGCGCAATTTTAGGAAAGACGCAGTTTCGCCTCACATCCGACCCTCGAGGAGAGCCAAACGGGTGCGCAGCGCTCTTTCGCTCCGATTAATGATTGGTGGCTAGATTGCAGAAGACACGGGCGCAATCAGGCGGGGTCCATGGCTCGAAATTTCAACCCGACTCGAGGCGACATTCTTCGTCTCATGGCACGGCGCAGATTTTGCGTCGAGCTTTCTGGAAAACGAGACCCGACCTGCGTATATCAGGGGAGCGATTCGCTCTTGGAAACGCTTGTTTTGGCCGCGCCCCTTGGCCCTCCGGGATGCCTCCAGGCGTCGGAAAAATCTGAAGGCGCTCTGCCCGCGGCAGAGGAGCGTGCGGAACTCGCTCTCTTCGGGGAATAATCCGGCATGAATGCGCCGCTCTTCAAAGATCGTCCGACGGCCGAATCTGACCTCATCGGCTGGCGGGATCTCGATTGGGAGCGCCTGCAGCATGACGATCCTGCGGTTGCGGCGCTGGTCGAAACGGTTCGGACCGCGGGAGAGCGCGCCATGCATTTCTTCCGCCCCGGCGAGAAAACGAGCGCAACCATCAGCAAGAAGACGGGGGGCTCGCCCGTCTCCGAGGCCGATTACGTGGTCGACCGCTTTCTGGAAAAGAAGCTTCGCGACATTCTGCCGGATGCCGGTTGGCTCTCAGAGGAATCGGAGGATTCGCCGGAGCGGCTCGCGCAGGACCTCGTCTTCATCGTCGATCCGATTGATGGCACGCGCAGTTTTGTCGCCGGAGAGCGGGGCTGGGCGATCGCGGTCGGCGTCATCTACCGCCATCGCCCGGTGATTGGCATCGTCCATGCTCCGGCACTCGGCGAAACCTATGTCGCGGTAAAGAATGCCGGCGCACGTCTGAATGGGCGTGCTATTCGCGTCTCGAACCGCAGTCGGCTCGATGCCACTGCGCTTGTTGCGGGCCCGATCGCGCTTGCTCAGGAATTGCGCCAGGCCGGGCTCGAATTCGACTTGCTGCCGAAAATCCCGTCCTTGGCACTGCGTATCACCAAGGTTGCGGCCGGCCAGCTCGATGCAGGCCTCGTCTCGGCCAATTCGCATGATTGGGACATTGCCGCAGCCGATTTGATCGTCGATGAAGCCGGCGGGCGGCTCGCTTCGCTCTATGGCCGCCAGCTCCTTTATAATCGTGCCGGAACGCGGCACGGGGAACTGGTGGCGGCGTCCGTGCCGGTCCTTGCCGAAATCACAGCGGCGGCCGTGCGCGCAAAAGCACCGTAGATTTTCTTGCCCGGTTTTTGCTAGAGCGTTTTCCCGGGGCGCCGGCTCCGGAGGCGAGATCGCGCGCGTGAGAGGCGCGCGGGGGAGCCGGATGTAATGCCGCTTCGTCATGCGGCATCATCGAGACATGCGCATCATGCAGAACAACGGTCGCAAACAACTCCTTCATCTCGTCTTCGGCGGCGAGCTCGTAGACCTCAACGGCACGGAATTTCGAGACCTCGACAGCATCGACATCGTCGGGCTGTTTCCGGATTATGCTTCGGCTCATGCAGCCTGGAAGGCCAAGGCCTTAGCGACTGTTGATAATGCTCACATGCGCTATTTCGTGGCGCATTTGCATCGCCTGCTCGATCCCTCCGAGTCCGGCGAATAGAGCTCAAATATTTTTTTTGATCGATGATCACGATCGGCACCGTCATCAAAGGGTCGTTTTCGCGAGAGAAAAAAATTCATGAGGGACATCTTTCCCGCCGTCGCGCGATCATCTACTGATTAAGCGCGCCACTTCTCAATGATGAGCGTTTTTGGCGAGGCATCGGAGCACGTTGCCGGCGCCTGCGATTCGGCGATCTCGACATGGCGACCGTGCTGAAAGCACTTCCGATCCTCCCGCTCTATCAGGCGGTCAGCGCGTCCATTGCGCCGCTCAGTCCGCTCGTGCTTTATTGTCGGCGCAAATGGCGGCCGGACGATTTCGATCGCGCGGCCGAGAGGTTCGGCTGGCCGAGCCTGCCGCGACCGGAAGGACCGCTCGCCTGGCTGCATGGTGCGAGCGTCGGCGAGAGCCTTTCGCTCCTGCCTCTGATCGAAAAGCTTGCGGCGCGCGGCATGACGATCCTGCTCTCGACGGGTGCGGCGAGCGCCGGGGCTGTGATAGCTCCGCGCCTGCCGGCCGGCTCCTTGCACCAGTTTCTCCCCCTGGACGTGCCGCAATTTCTCACCCGGTTTCTCGATCATTGGCGGCCGAATTTGGCGCTTGTCGCCGAATCCGAGATCTGGCCGAATCTTTTTCTCGAAATCGAGCGGCGTGAAATTCCTTTGATCCTCGTCAATGCGCGCATCTCGCCGAACTCGTTCCGGCGCTGGCGCTGGATCCCTCATTTCGTCGAATCCTTGCTCGAACGCGTCGATCTCTGCCTCGCGCAGAGTGAAATCGATGCCGAGCGCTTCGCCAGGCTCGGCGTCCGGCACATCAAAGTCGTCGGCAATCTGAAGTACGACGTCGCCGCGCCGCCCGCCAATCGCAAGGAGCTTGCCTCGCTCGCCGCGCGGATAGGTCCGCGTCCCGTATGGGTTGCGGCCTCCACCCATCGCGGCGAGGAGGAAATCGCCATGGTCGTGCATCGCAAGCTGGCGCAGCGCTTTCCCAATCTCCTGACCATCATCGTTCCGCGCCGCGCGCGGCGCGGAGACGAGATCGCCGCGCTTGCCGGTGCGCAGGGCCTCGCCGCTCTTCAGCGCTCGCGCGAAGAGCCGGACGCGCGCCTGCCCAACATCTATATCGCCGACACGATAGGCGAGCTCGGCTTGTTCTATCGGCTCGCAAGCATAGCCTTTCTCGGCAAGTCGCTCATTCGTCCCGGCGGAGGCCAGAACCCCATCGAGGCCGCAAAGCTCGGAGGCGCAGTGCTTCACGGGCCCTATGTAGAAAGCTTCGCGGATATCTATCAGGCCCTGGACGAGGCGCGCGGCGGGATCACGATCCGTGATGCCGATACGCTGGCCCGCGTCGTCGCCGTGCTGCTCAACGATGCGGGTAAGTTGCGGATGATGGCGCGATCCGCGGGAGAGTGCGTCCGCCGGCTCGGCGGCGCCTCCGGCGCAATTATGGCGGCGATCGAACCGCACGTCGCTCAATTGATACTCGAAGCGCACAGGAGGCGCGCTTAACGTCGGCGCTCCCGCTACGCCTGGATCGCGGCTGGAAAATTTTACGCAGTTCTATGCGGATTTAGGCGGGCTGAAGATCAGGACTGCTTGCCGAGCTTTATGCCCATGCGCTGAAGCTTGGCTTCATGATTGGCATAGGCCTCCTGCAGGTCGACATTCCAATAGCGCAAGTCCTCGATCGGGATAGGCACGCCGGTCACGGCACAGCGCACAAAGGCGCCTGGTCGCAGGACCCGAATTTCTCCGTCGAGATATTCGAGCTCGGCTTCTCCAGCGGATAGGGGGCGGCGTTCGTAGCGGTTCATTGCGGTTTCGGAGGCTAGAAGTCCAAGATAACGTAGGCCGGCGCGTTTTGCCACAGGGTTCGCGGCCATGGTCCTGCAAAAGGCTCAAGCCGGCATTCCAATCCCCGTTGAGCATCGGATCATCCCAAAACCGGGTCCACTTTTGGGTCCGATGCATTTCTGAGCATCGGACTATCTCAAAACCGGGTCCACTTTTGGGTCCGATGCTTTTCTGAGCATCGGATTATCCCAAAACCGGGCCCACTTTTGGGTCCGATGCATTTCGGAGCATCGGATCATCCCAAAACCGGGGTCCACTTTTGGGTCCGATGCATTTCTGAGCATCGGATCATCCCAAAACCGGGCCCACTTTTGGGTCCGATGCATTTCTGAGCATCGGATCATCCCAAAACCGGGGTCCACTTTTGGGTCCGATGCTTAGCGCCCGAAATAGAGCCGGGCGGCAAGGATTTCGGGCAGGCCGGCAGCCCGGATCTTCCGCGCGGCCCCCTCTATATCGTAAGGCACGCGGACGAAGGTCAGGATCGCCCGCTCGTCGTCATAGAGCGCGAAGGCGGAGGCTGCGTTGTCGTCGCGCGGCTGCCCGACCGATCCTAGAACGGCCAGCCACTTGAGCTGAGGGGCGAGCAAAATCGGCGTGTCCTCGGCCGGGATTGCCAGAATCGCCGGTTGCTTCTCCGCCTGGGAATAGAGCTGGGGCTGGTGGACATGGCCGCAGATCGTCACCCTTTTTTGTGTGGCACGCAGCGAACGCTCGGCTTCGATCGGATGGGTGATGTAGAACCAGAGATGCGGATGCGAGGCCTCCGCGTGAACGAAAAGCGTTTCGCCCCGTTCGGCGGTCAGCGGAAGGCCTGCGAGAAAATCCTTCTGTGCCTGGCTCAAGTGTTCGCGCGTCCAATCGCGCGCCGCGCGCGCATGCGCGTTCATGCTGTCCATGAGCTCGCCTATTGCCGCATCGTGATTGCCCTTGATCACGATGGCGCCTTCGGCTCTGAACGCGGCGACGAGATCGACGACGTAGCCGGGATCGCCGCCATAGCCGACGAGATCGCCGAGAAAGACAAAGCGCTCCGCGCCACGAGCGCGAGCCTCAGCGAGGCAGGCGTCGAGCGCCTCGCGATTGGCATGGATGTCGGCGAAGATGGCGAGCAGCGTCAAAATAGAGAACCTTGCGCGTTCTTCTTCTGCGGCTCCGGCCTATTCTGCGCCGCCTCTGGCTTGCGCGGCCGCTCTGCTGCGATTACGGCGCGATGATCGTCGACGAATTCGATGTCGAGCCGGGCGCCGGGACTGACGTCGGCGGCGCGGCGAAGCGGCCGGCCGGCGGCA
>Ga0070738_10001839_pt1 | contig 37675 bp, 30 predicted proteins | sample Coa_R2_2_FD_66446 | JGI IMG/M metagenome (GOLD analysis project Ga0070738, IMG submission 66446) | Surface soil microbial communities from Centralia Pennsylvania, which are recovering from an underground coalmine fire - Coalmine... | ecosystem: Environmental > Terrestrial > Soil > Unclassified ...
GGCAGCTCGAGGGGCACCCTGGTGCAGCAGTAGATCACCGCTAGCCTGATGGAGCGCCTTGCCTCCCGAAGAGTCGGGAGTCTGAACAACGAATCATGATCGGAAGTCAGTGACCGAATATGGCTGGTGGAACCAACAGGTCCACCGCAGGATTCTGAAAGCGGGCCTTGGTCGATGAGCAAAAATCAAAAGCAACACCAACACCAAAACCCTCTACGAAGGGAAAAGCAAAACCTGAAAACCCTTCGCACGGACAAGTGTCTCTTGACAACGCCGACACGGTTATAGATGGTGCCCCAGGTTCGCGTCCTTCGATTGGACGCTAACCTGGGATGAGAAATGTCCTCACCGGTCCGCCTGTGAGTTTCGTCTCTCGATCGCGGGCTGTCCACTCCGACTCGATCTCCACTATCCCAACCTCACGCAATGCATAGTGACGAAAGCTGCTCCATTTCCAATCTCCGGGGTCCTCCACCAATCCACGTTTCACCGGATTGCGGTGCAGATATCGCAGCTTCACCGCGAACTCCTCCGCGTCTCTGACATTTCTGTCGTAGTAACGCTTCTGCCAGAACGATCCCGGTTCCGACGCTGTTCGGCGCACGTGTTTCGCGAAAGACAATTTCAAGTAGTGAATCGCGTCCGCAAGTGTCTGGCGATCAGGTTCACTGACTAGCAGGTGTACGTGCTCAGGCATCACCACATATCCGTAAACGCGCATGGAGAACTTTCTGCGCATGTGTTCCAGACAAAGGACAAACTGGTCGTAACGGGCGGAGTTGACGAATCTCGGTTGGCGACGTAACAGCTGAAAGTGATGAAGTGAGATTGTCCGGATTGGTGGAAGCGCTCGAGGCCGCGCGTCATGCATCGCAGACACTACATTGGGTCAGATCGGGAAGTCTGTGATCTGCCTCCCAGGTTAGCCAAAAGATGGCGAACCTGGGGCACCATCACAACCTCACATTCATGTCACACAGCGTGACCACTCCTCATTTTGGTCAAGCCCCCAAATCGCATAACTCCCTCGCAATGCGAGGCTTCCGCGTGGCGTGTTTCCCCTCCTAAACTGCTATGCTGGATGCAGGGACGTGTGTCGTCCATCAGCCTTTCCGCCGCTTGTGCCAAGTGCATAATCATCGGACTAACTCCTTTGTCTGGCGCAACAAGGCTTGTCCCTTGCGTGTACGTCCTTTGGAATGAAGGAAGTGGCTGGAGGGAGGACCCCCATGGGACCTCCCATTCCAGGAGAATGGAGACGTTCACCGGAGCCGTGGGACGGCGTAGGAGTTTCAAGCAGTTCGAGGTCATGGTGAGGCTGAACCGGAGCGTCGCGACGGTCAGCCGAATCCATCTATGCATTTGTGGTGGCTGCGGCTGATACTGCCGCTCGCTCGAGGATGACAGACGCAGGTGGTAGACTTCCGCCGGCGATGAATATCAGATTCCGAAGCTTGCTTACCCTGTGGCTGATTTTGAGCCTCGTCTTCTGGGCGATACCGTTTTTTAACCACCATTGGCGCGGTCCTCTGGTGTGGTGGGTCGCCCTGTGCGTCCTTTACTGGGCGATTCCGGTGGCGCTCTGGGTCAGCACTCGCAAGCTCACGCAGCGCCACTAGATCGGAGCAAAAGAAAAAGCCCAGCTCGCGCCGGGCTTTTCTCACCTCCGGTCCGGAACTGATGTTCCGTGTCAGAGCTTAATAAGGATGTTCGCGTCGGCGCTTTATGCGTGCTTCGCACGCGCGCCGGTCGCTCACCCAGATCCTTCGCTCGCGATAAAGCCGCTCGCTCGAGGATGACAACTGCGTCGCGCTGAGCGCGACGGGCGGACAGGAGTGTCCGCCCCACACAAGCAAAACTGCACAAGCAAAACCTAGCTGCAACCGCTGGTTGAACCGCAGGACATGCAGCGGTAGCACGAGCCGTTGCGCGTCATGATGGCGCCGCAGACGTGCCATTCACCCCAGCAAGCCAACCACGGGCTTGCCGGGGACCCCGAAGGAACTAGCTGCAGCCGGAAGTACTTCCGCAACTCATACACCTGTAACAACTCCCGTTTCTTGTCATGATTGCTCCGCAAACATGACAAGAAGGCGCGTCGCCCATGTCCACGAGATCCTTCAGCGCGTCGGCGGCGTGGTACTTCGTTTCACGTTTCGCGTTTCCCGTTTCGAGTTGCTTCGCCGGAGCTTCCTCAACAGCTTCGATCGCGGTGACGGCCGGCGCTTTCGGACGGAAGTTGGCGAACAGCTCGCCCTGCTGTCCGTCGATGAAGCGCAACTGCAGCCAGCGGAAGATGTAATCCATGATCGACTTGGCAAAGCCGATGTCGGGATTGTTGGTCCAGCCGCTGGGCTCGAAGCGGGTGTGCGCGAACTTGTCGCACAGCAGCTTCAACGGCACGCCGTGCTGCAAGGCGATGGAGATCGCCAGCGCGAAGGAGTCCATGAGGCCGCTGACCGTGGACCCTTCTTTCGCCATGGTGATGAAGATCTCGCCCGGCTGTCCTTCGGGATACATGCCGACGGTAATGTAGCCTTCGTGTCCCGCGATGGAGAACTTGTGGGTGATGGAAGCGCGCTCCTGGTGCAGGCGGTGGCGCACGGCGATCGGCGGACGATCCGCATCGGCCTGGTCAACGGGACCAGCGGGCTTTGCTGGAACAGCTGCGGGCGAGGGCGTCCGCACCGCAGAGTCCTGGCCCACATCATCTTTCGACGACTGCGCCGTCTTCGTTCCCGCAGCCGACAGCGGCTGCGCCTTCTTGCAGCCGTCGCGATAGATGGCTACTGCCTTCAGGCCGAGACGCCATGCCTGGATGTAGGCATCGGAAATATCGCTGACCGATGCATTCTCCGGCAGGTTGACCGTCTTCGAGATGGCGCCGGAGATGAAGGGCTGCGTGGCGGCCATCATCTTCAGGTGTCCCATGTAATGGATGGAGCGCGTGCCCTTCGCCGGCTTGAACGAGCAGTCGAAAACGGGCAGGTGCTCTTCCTTCACGTGGGGGGCGCCTTCGATGGTGCCGGTGGCGTCGATGTAACTGACGATGGCGTTGGTCTGGTCGCTGGTGTAACCGAGCTTGAACAGCGCCGCGGGCACGGTGTTGTTCACGATCTTGATCATGCCTCCGCCAACCAGCTTCTTGTATTTCACCAGCGCGAGATCGGGCTCGATGCCGGTGGTATCGCAATCCATCATGAAGCCGATGGTGCCGGTGGGCGCAAGCACAGTGACCTGCGAGTTGCGATAGCCGAACTTCTCGCCGTGAGCGAGAGCTTCGTCCCAGGTGGCCTTTGCTCCTTCGAGCAATGCCGCCGGCACGTTCTTCGCGGTGATGTTATTTACCGAAGCGCGGTGCATACGGATCACGTCGAGGAACGGCTCGCGGTTGTAGTAGAAGCCGGGGCAGGCACCGCCAGAGATAGTGACGCGCTCGCGCAGGAATTGCGATCCGGCGGCCAGCGGCGGGCACTGCTCGGCGATGATCGACGACTGCTTGTAGGCTTCGCCGCACATGATCGCCGTGACGCAGGCAGCGTAGTCGCGTCCAGCATCGGAGTCGTAGGGCAGGCCGGCAGCCATGAGCAGCGCGCCCAGGTTGGCGTAGCCGAGTCCCAGCGGACGGTAGTCATGCGAGTTGATGGCGATCGACTCGGTGGGGTATCCGGCGAAGTCGACGAGAATCTCCTGTGCGGTGATGAGCACGTCGACCGCATAGCGATAGGCTTCGACGTCGAAGGTACCGTTCGGGGAGGCAAACTTCATCAGGTTCAGCGACGCCAGGTTGCAGGCTGAATCGTCGAGGAACATGTACTCGGAGCAGGGATTCGAGGCGTTGATGCGCGCCGTGTTCTTCGACGTGTGCCACCGGTTGATGGTGGTATCGAACTGCATGCCGGGATCGCCGCAGCGCCAGGTGGCATCAGAAAGCTTGTGCAGCAGATCGCGCGCCTTGAAGGTCTGCATCGGGCGACCGTCTTTCACAGCCTTGGTCTGGAAGGTGTCGTCGTGTTCGACGGCAACCATGAACTCGTCGGTCACGCGCACCGAGTTGTTGGCGTTCTGGAAGAAGATGGAACTGTAGGCTTCCGAGTCGGGACCGCTGGAGTCATATCCGGCATCGGCCAGCGCCCAGGCCTTGGCTTCTTCTTTGGATTTGCACTCGATGAAGTCGACGATGTCGGGATGATCGACGTTGAGGATGACCATCTTGGCCGCGCGGCGCGTCTTGCCGCCCGACTTGATGACGCCGGCGAAAGCGTCGAAACCTTTCATGAAGCTCAGCGGACCACTCGCCGTGCCACCGCCGCTGAGGCCTTCTGTCGAGGAGCGCAGCGGAGACAAGTTGGTGCCGGTCCCGGATCCCCATTTGAAGAGCATGCCTTCGGTCTTCGCCAATGTGAGGATGGAGTCGAGCGAGTCGCTCACGGAGTTGATGAAGCAAGCCGAACATTGCGGATTCGTGTAGCCGCTGGCGGTGAATTCGACCCGCCCAACCGCCGGATTCCAGTGCCAGTTCTGGCCGCTGGCGTTGGGCTCGATGCGGTCGCAACCCACGTTGAACCAGACAGGCGAGTTGAAAGCGGCCATCTGGTAGAGCAGGATGTGGGCCAGCTCGTCGTGGAAGACAGCCGCATCTTCGGAGCTGCGGAAGTAGCCACCCTCGATGCCCCAGCGCTGGATGGTCTCTACGACGCGGGAGATGAGCGCGCGCACACCGGATTCGCGCTCCGGCGTATTCAGCGGACCATGCAGGTACTTGCTGGCGACGATGTTGGTGGCGGTCATCGACCAGTCTTTGGGCGTCTCGACGTTTTTCTGCTCGAAGATCACGTTGCCCTTGGCGTCGGTGATCTGAGCGGTGCGCATTTCCCATTCGATCGTGTCGTAGGGCGATACGCCGGCGGTGGAGAAGTAACGGCGGAAGGTGAGGCCAGGGGACTTCTTCTTGTCGACTTTGGGCGCAGCGGCGCTGACTGCGGAGTCGGTGGAAACGGTTGTGGTGGTTTTAACTTCCGACATTAACAAATCTCCTCGACAGGTTCGATCACGGTTGAAGCCTGCCTGCTCCGCGCAGCGCGTATTCGCGTCCGTCTCAGCCGCGGAGAGGTACGAACAAAATGGCACAGCAAATTTGGTTTGGGATTACGGCTGGCGGGTGGAACCCCGTCCCGAATCACCCATCCCGCACAGGCTTTCGCGGATTTCGCTCCGCGCTGATTAGCCTGTCCCAGCTCACCAATTTCCGGATCAATGTGGCGCTTCCGGAAACCACCTCCGTGTGCTTGGGATGCTGAAATTACGCCTGTATGTTGGGTGTGTCAAGACCCATGTACTACATATTGTAGTGCATGTACTTAACGCGCGCGATTCCGTAACTGTTTGTGTAACGGTATTACCCATATGGAAATTTCCTGTGCAGCTGCGGCCGTAAGTCTTGTTGCCGCAATCACTTGGCTGGGTGTCTCCTGCAGAACAACTGTTGCGACTTTATTAATAAAGGAGGGCAGGGTCAATTGAACATTCCTGGTGCTATCACAGATTTCTGTGGAATTCCTGTGTGGGAGTGGGACCGAAATAGAAGAGGATGTGGAGGGCTGTGGAGGAAGGGGTTTTCGGGCGATGTTTGGAATTGATTGGAGTGATAGGACTCCCTCGCTGCCCGCTCGGGATGATAGCAGTGGAGTGTGTCGTCGCGAACGGCGCGGTGATTCGCGGGTAGTGACCGCCACCCTCCAGCTCAGCCAAACATGTGACGCGGCTTTTTTGGGGCCTTCGGTACCCGCCGGCAGCCTCCAAGGATACTCACCTGCGGCGCGTGAGCTAGGTCGGATCAGTCTCCGGCGGACGCCATTTCCGCGTGGTCTGACACCGCGAAGGTTCCGATAAAGGCACTGCGCTTGTCGCTGATCGACCACGTCTCGCCCAGTGCCGGGCCACGATATTCATCTCGCAACGCCACCGCTGGCATCGAGTGGGAAAGTTTGGTCAGAGGCGGATAGAAGGTGATCTCATTTCCGCAAAGATGGTCATGCTCGTTGATGGGCCGCGTCTGCACGGTAGCGAAATTTCCCGCGCGCAGCAGGGCCGTTCCGTGATGCTCGCGCACGACTTCGAGGCTGACAGGCGCGGAGACCACGCGCTCGACATTTGCAGTCAGCTCGCCAGTCATGTGATGGGCAAATGCAATCAGCGCGTCGCGCTGCTGCGGCGTCGCCTGATCATCAACGACCAGTACCGACTTTGCCGGGTAGGGATTGGCGTAAGGATCGCCCAGGGTAGCCTTGGCGCGAACCACCGCAACCACCGCAAGCCCATTCAGCGCGACACCATTCCACTCACCTTTATCGACTCGCCAACCGAGAATGGCTTCATTTCCGACAAGATTCACCTCTCCATTGGCAAAGCACTGGCCGGTATAAACATCTGCACTGCGAGTTTCAACGTAGTCGCCCTGTATCTGCTGGCTGGCGGCCAATGATGTGAGCGCAAACAAGAGAGCGGCAAGCAAAGGAATTCTCTTCACGGCATCCTCCCCCACGAAGGCTTTTCAGTATTTTCCTACATCCGCTTGGCTGACGCCAACCCCGGCTGGGCCGGGTGCCACGTCGAGAGTAGCTGGTGTGGCGCACTGATTCGTTCTTCTCAGGAAGAGGGGCTGCTGCGGGAAGAGGATCTCTTGCGCGAGCGCCTGGTGAACAGCGGAGCACCCCAGGCTCCGATCGCCAGCAACGATCCGAATAGGACGACCGCATCAATACTGGAACGTCCTTCGCGGGCCCAATACACATCACGGAGATTCAGCCAGAGGGCAAATTCATCCAGTGTGAGCGCCGCGCCCGCGCCGTAGAGCAGCGACATCAGGCGGCTCATCAAGACCGAAGAGCGGCCCTCGCCGGTGCCGATGTCGATGAGCCAGCCGTAGCCGACAGCAAGCAGCAGCAGAATTCCCCAAACCAAGTGATGAATGTGGCGTCCTCCCATGCTGACGTCGTGGAACGGACCGATATTGTGGCGAATGGAATAAGTGAGTAGCCGAACGCCACCGAAGGTGAGAAAAAACGCCACGGATGCGATAAATAGCCTGCGACGCGGACGATCCGGGATACGCTCGTGCAGCACGGCGCCAAACGGCGTTCGATGCAGCACGGTCATCAGCACGACTACTACGAACGCAGCAATCAGGAACACGATCCAGGCACCAATCCAGTGCATGGACAGATTCTATGCTGGCGAACCGAGCGATTTACAGCGTTCCCAGCTCCCACCTTCTTTGCGCGTGGCGGAAATCAAAAAATCTGAGCAACTTTGGTATGTTTCGGATAGTTCCCCATGATCTTGAACAAGAACCGATGAAAACGGTGAAAGCTTCTCACCGGTTGCAGGAACATGAACGGGCACTGTCCAGGAATTACTTCCATCCCATGACTGCGGCAGAATTCGACCGCCTCGGGTGTAACCGCGCCCTGGCCTCCGCCGCGATACATCCAGATGTACTTGATGCCGGCTTCGGTGCAGTCGCGCACCACGGTGTTCGTGACGGCAGGTGAAGTGAGCAGCAGTGCGGCATCAGGCGCGGGTTGAATGTCCTGCACGCGAGAGAAACAGCGCCGTCCCAGGATCTCGGCTGCTTTCGGATTGACCGGCATGACGTCGTATCCACGACGACTGAATTCTTCCAACAGATCGAACAACAGTGATGTCTCGCGCGAACGCTCGCGGGGCATCCCGACGAAAGCGATACGCTTTTGAGCAAAGAAGTTGTCGATTGCATTCAGGGAGACGTTCGGCTTTCCCATAAAACCCTCGCGCGAATCTGAGATTTATCCATTAAGAACGCGAATGACGGTGGAAGTCTGTGACGGGAGTTACGAGTTTTCGGCAACTCGGCACACGCCACAATTCCGAACGCCCGATTACCTCTGGACACTCGGTTACCGCTTTCTTCTCTTCGCGTCCACCTTCTGCCAGTACTGGAATTCGTGCGCGTAGAGTTCTCCGCCGAGATCCGATAGATGCCGCTCCATGCGAGATTGCGCGTCGGCAATTGCACGGTTGTAGACCAATGGCCCAAGCTCTTCGAGAAAGAAATTCAGCAGCAATCCGGCGGCAAGATCGCCAATCGGTTGGGGCATGTTTTCCTCGAAGTACCGCTTGATCGACACGACCGCCTGTGCCCGTGTGTCCTTTGAGATTTCAAGGTCCATTGAGCGAAATCCTCCCAGGGTATGCGATTTGTCAGGATAAGGGTTCCTCAGTCGTTCTTCTTCGAAAAACGCCCTGTCAGCAATCTGCGTGGCGCGGAAGCGCCGCTTTTCTCCGCCCCCAGCGCAGAAAAATCTGAGATTTACTCAACCGGCAACTTTCCAGAATGGGCGGCCGTTAGGATCGTATTCGATGTGGATATGTTGCGCAGTGGTCGCGGGCGTGGCGCCAGCAGCTTCCCAGATGACGTCAAAACCCAATGGCGTCAGTAGAGACTTGAGTGTGTTGAAGATCTCGGTGCGCTCGGCGGGATTGAGTTGGAGCGTACGAATGTCGACGGCGCGTCCCGCGAGGTGGAGGGAGCCGGGATTATGGTGTCCGTCGAAGGCGGAGGTGATCACACAATCTTTGCACAACGTGGAATAGGCTTGTGCGGCGACGCCAAGCGCAAACAGTATATGCGGGTCGAGAGGATAATTCGGGTCGGCGACGCGGACAGAGGGGTTTTTCAGCAGTAGTGACAAAAAGGTCTCCTGTTAATGAGAGCGTTGCTGTAGCGACATTGGTCTGCGGTGCACTTTCCGGCACCCTCTCCCCTTTTTTAAAAATCTGGAAAACACGACGGTTACGGAGGCGATTTCCGCAAAATCTAGAACCCATTGGAAGCAAAGCGGAAAATCCAGAAAGCAAGGAAGTTGTCAGTTGCTACAAGTAAAGCAGAAGAAGCTGTACTTCTACTTTAAGAATAGCAGACTGAGGAGCAGTTAGCTGACAGTTGTCGGAAATTTATTTCCACTTCGGCATGAGGCAGTTACAGCGATTTTGCGGTATCGGAGGTCTTGACAGCGTTTTTGCACGCCAGGAGAAAAACCCAGGCGTATAGATGCCTTTCCGAGTCGGCACGGGATGATCAAATTCGGCGCGGCTGAGGGGCGACAAAAGAACTCGAAAATTCAGATTCCTCGGGGACTGAAGTCCTCTCGGAATGACATAAAAAAGAACTTCGGTCGGCGCAGTTGAAGCTGCACCCCTTCAAAACAACTGTCAGTCGCATTTTTTCGCAACCCTTCAGGCAACGGATCGTGGTCTCATTTCCACCACCCGACCCGGAGGCAGCGGGCGCTTGCGAGCCAGGATTGGCAGGAGCAGTGCCACCAGAACTACGACATTCAGCACATGAACCGCGGGGGCATAAATACCGGTTGTTTGCCGCACGTGCGCGATGAGGATCGGGGACGGAATGGCGCCCGCTCCCCATGCCAGCAGAATCCATCCGTAAATGCCGCCCATGAATTTGGGTCCGAAGAAGTCGGCCGTAAACGAAGGCATTACGCCGAAGCCGCCGCCATAGCACAGGCCAACCAATGCCACGCAAACAGAAAATGTTGAGGCACTATGCGCAGTCACAAGAAAGAAGAACACCACGACTTGGATGGCATATAGGAGGAAGTACGTCATCGCGCGGCCGATATAGTCCGAAACCCAGGCCCAGAACACACGACCGAGGGCATTGAAGATGGAGATCAGCCCAACGACGCCGGCGGCAGCGAGGGTGCTCAGGCCTGCAATCTGCTGGGCCATCGGCGAAGCCTGGCTAATGATCATGATTCCTGCGGAGACGTTCAGGAAGAGCATGATCCAGAGAAGCCAGAACTGCCACGTCCGCATGGCTTGGCTTACAGTGAAATCGATTGTCGTTGCGGCACGCGCAACTGCTGACGTAGGCTTCCATCCCGGAAGCGTCCAGCCAGCGGGTGGGTTGACGTAAAACTGTGCCGAAGCAACGACAAGAATGAAGTAGGCCACGCCAAGAGACGCGAATGTGACCGGGATTCCGTAGGCGACAATCTCGCGCGCAGCAATCGGACTCATCACGAGTGCGCCTGCGCCGTAACCGCAGACAGCAATTCCGGTCATCAGGCCGCGTCGATCGGGGAACCATTTCGCAATCGTTGCAATGGGCGTAATGTAGCCCATACCCATGCCGATTCCCGCGATCACTCCGTAACCAGCATAGAGAAGTGGCAGCGAATGGCTACTCGCAGCCCATGCTGCGACCAGATATCCAACACCATAGAGCACGCCAGCTACGGTGGCGACCTTACGAGGACCCACACGGTCCATCCACAATCCACCGATCACTGTGCCTACGCCGAGGAAGGCAACGGAAAGCGTGAATGTGAGTGAAACCTGCGTCAGCGGCCAGTGATTTGTCCCGACCAGAGGCTTCACGAAAACACTCCAGCCGTAAACGGCACCTAAACAAATCTGCATGACGACAGCGGCAACTGCGATGGTCCAACGATTGGGAATCTTGTGCTCTGCCACACCGAACTCCTACATACCAGACGCAAATTGGATGCCGGCATCCTAACGGGAGTGGTGCGGACCGCTTATACCTACACACGCAGGGAGGAGGAAGGTTCGACTTTGGATTGGTCACCAGTGCTGCGGTGATCATCGTAGTGATAAGACCAAGATTTCGCGCGAGTTATCCCAGCACTCTTATTTGTTATCCGGCAGATCACCTGTTCATCCAATCAGTATCTGACGTTAACGATTTTGAACGATGTACGTCTATCCAAAAGACACGGACCGTTGACCTGCGGAGGGTTGATGACCAAGGTACAACACCTCATTGTTGAGTAGCTTTCATCACGCAGTAATCAAGATCGGATATTCTGGAACTGAGCTAAACACGAAAAAGAGAGTCGATATGAACTGGGCAGCAAAGAGGAGGAAGGTTGTGCAACTGCATCTGGAAACACACTTTTACGGAGAAGCTGCCGTCGTGGACTGCAGCGGACGCCTGGTGTTTAAAGCAGAAGCGCAGGCGCTCTGTGATCGTGTTACAGAGCTGCTGCGAAATTATCGCGCCGTGGTGATTAACCTTAACGGAGTGAACGCCACTGACGGCGCTGGTCTGGGCTCGATTGCGGCTTGCGTAGAGAAAGCACAGGAGGCGGGCCGAATATTGATGTGGTGTGAACTGCAGCGGGAGGTTCGGCGTCTGCTCGAGTTAACTGGCATGGCACGCGTGCTGGAAATTTACAACAGCGAGGCAGAAGCCCTGGAGGCATGCCGAGTCGCCGCATAGGTTCTACTCCAAACGCAGGAAAGGCGTCCGAAAATGGACGCCTTTTTCTTTTGCGACTTAAGGATTGCTCCCTTCGTAACCACCAAAGGTGATTCTCATCGCTGCTCTTTTGTGACATAAAGCATGATGCGCGGAGGTGTCGAAAACACCACTCCGCTGAACGTTGTAATCGGGGTGCGCGCGATGCGAGCTATGAAGGTTTTCTTTGCCTGCTTGTTGTTCACAGCAGCGTTGTGCGTGCGCAGCAATGCACAGGATGCAGGAAACGACGAGCGCATCCTCAGCTACGACAGCCAGATCACCGTGCACGATGACGCATCGATGGTAGTGGTGGAAACCATCAAGGTTCGTGCGCTCGGAATCAAGATCATTCATGGCATCTATCGCGATTTTCCGACTCGTTATAAAGATCCAGACGGGAACCGCTACCGGGTACCCTTCAGCGTTATCAACGTAATGCGGGATGGGACGCCGGAGCAATACCGGGTCGAAAGCATTCAAAACGGCAAGCGCGTCATTATCGGGCGCAAGAATGCGGTGCTGGCACCAGGCGAATACGTTTACCAGATCACATATCAAACGGCGCGCCAGATTGGCTTCTTCGCAGATCACGACGAACTGTACTGGAATGTCACTGGCAACGGCTGGCTATTTCCAATTGATCACGCCACCGCGACGGTGACGTTGCCGGCTGCGATTCCCCGGCGCGTTGTAGAGACTTACGCATACACGGGACCAGTCGGTTACACCGGTCGTGATTTTGCAGCTTCGAAATTGGCGAACGATGACTTATTCTTCGAAACGAAAGCGCCTCTGCGTCCGGGAGATGGATTAACGATCGTGGCGTGGTGGGACAAGGGGTATCTGCAGCCGCCCAGTTCCGATGCAGAGCGGTATTTCTGGCTCCAGGATAATGCAACGAGCATTGCTGGTTTCGTCGGACTAGCGCTGGTATTGCTGTACCAGATCGTTACCTGGTTCATGGTCGGCAAAGACCCCCGCCCAGGGACAATCGTGCCACGATATTTACCGCCGGATAATCTCTCGCCTGCAGGCGTGCGCGAAGTGGTAAAGATGGGGTTCGACAACCGCTGCTTCGCGGCGGAGATCGTCAGCATGGCGGGGAAAGGTTTTCTTCGCATCGAGCAGGATGAAAGCGGCAAGTACACACTTACGAAGACGAACAATCCGGTCGCCGCAAGGAAGTTGAGCGACGAAGAAAACCTGATTGCCCAGGGGCTGTTTCCGGCCAATATGCGCGTGCTGCTGTCGCCAGCGAATCACGCCATGATTTCCGGCACAATCGCGTCGTTGAAGAGACTGTTGAGCACGAAGCTGGAGAAGATCTACTTTGTCCGCAACAGCAGGTATCTGATCCCGAGCGTCATTCTTTCCGCAGCGGCCTTCATTGCGATGCTGCTGTTCGCCGACGGCGACCTCAGGCCGGTCGCCGCATTCATGTCCGTATGGCTGAGCATCTGGACGGTAGCGGTGGCTGCGTTGTCGCTGGCGGTGCTCAATTTGTGGAAGACCGTGCTAAAGAGCAAGCAGCCAAAGCCGGCCTTATCCGCGGGCGCCGCGCTCTTTCTGAGCTTGTTTGCATTGCCGTTTCTCGCCGGGGAGTTCTTCGGAATCGCAATGCTTGCAAATGCGACCTCGGCAATGTCGGTCATGATCATGGCCGTCATAGCTGCCTCGAATTGCGTGTATCACGAACTGCTGAAAGCACCTACGCATCTTGGCCGATATGCGCTGGATCAGATCGAAGGGTTCAAGATGTTTCTCGCGGCGACGGAAGAAGACCAGATCAAGCGACTGGCGCCAGTAAATTGGAATCTTGAAACCTATAACAAGTTTCTGCCGTATGCGGTTGCGCTCGATATAGAGGAGGAGTGGACAGCCAAGTTCAACAATCAACTTGCGGCGGCGATGTCGGCAGGCGTGTCATCGGCGGGGGGAGTGGTAACTGCCAGTTCCGTGGCGGCAGCGGTGAGCACTCCATCCATGACATCGGCTATTGGCGATGCATTGACCTCGGCAATTTCCAGTTCCGCCAGCACACCGGGATCGAGTTCCGGAGCGGGTGGTGGCGGCTCGTCCGGCGGCGGTGGTGGAGGAGGAGGCGGAGGAGGGTGGTAGGAAGGCAGAAGTTCGAAGCGGGAAGTAAGAAAGTGAGAGAAACGAAAGCCTTAAGTAGCTGAATCGTTAGTTTTTACTTGGTACTTCGTAGTTGGTATTTGCGGTACTTTCGCTGTTTGTCCTTCCGTACATGTACCGGACTCTTCGGTAATCTGGCTGAAATTTCACAGCAAGGTAACCTAAAGCTTCATATTCGGCGGATGCGCTGAAGTGTTCGCCTTGCCAGCCGCTTGCCTGTCGAGAGGAACTGATGTCAGAGAGAGGAACGGTATACGCTCCCCGAGGTACTTCGGAGAGCCTCGTCAACACGCGACGCTGGAAGCGTTATAAGCTCGACGTTCCCGTGCGCGTCATTGTTCATACGCGGATGAAGACCAAGATTGTGGATGCTCGCGGCAACGAACTCAACGAAGGCGGCTTGTGCATTGCTGCTGGGGTGGAGTTGCAAATTGGGGACCGCGTGGACGTTGAATTTACGCCACCCTATTCTGGAGAACCGGTTCGTGCGCGTGCCGATGTTAAAGATCGCAACGGCTACAGCTACGGCATGGAATTTGTAGTTTTGGATTCCGACGATATTGAGAATGTGATGCAAATCCGGGCCGCTCTGCAAGGAATGGGAAAACTGATCACGTAACCGCTTCCGTCATGTGCTCCGACTCGGCGCCCAGCGTGGGTGCCTCAGGCTGATAACAAACTTGAATGTCTTCCCTCAGCCTAAAGCGGCTCCGAAATGAATTGGCTCTTCGGCGCACCTGAAGGTGCGCCCTTCAAAATACGGCCTTCTCAGCAATCTGAGCGCCCAGCTTTGGGCGCCTTTTGCTTTGCGTGGTGGACTCGCTACGGTTTGACATCGGCAGGTCAAATCTGACAACGTGTGAGCCACCCTGCGAACCGCTATAGAGCAGTTAAGGACGCGCACCAATCACCGTGCTCGCGACGGTTCCGGGTCATAATAGGACGCCATGAATTTCACCCTGCTGGATTGGTCCGCCATTATTGCCTACCTGGGAATCACCTTGCTGATGGGCTTGTATTTTCGGAGCCGCTCGGGCAAGAGCGTAGACGATTACTTCGTCTCCGGCCGCAGCGTCAGCTGGTGGCTGGCGGGCACGTCGATGGTGGCCACGACCTTTGCGGCCGACACCCCGTTGCTGGTCACCGGGCTTGTCTACCGGCAAGGGATTGCGGGCAACTGGATCTGGTGGAGTTTCCTGCTATCCGGCATGATGACCGTGTTCTTGTTCGCCAGGCTATGGCGGCGGTCGGGTTTGCTTACGGACGTGCAATTCGCCGAGTTGCGCTACAGCGGGAAGCCGGCGGCATTTCTGCGCGGCTTTCGCGCTATCTATCTCGGGCTGCTCATGAACTGCCTGATCCTCGGCTGGGTGACGAAGGCAATGGTCAGCATCGTGAGCGTGACGCTGGGCATGAGCGAGTTTCACGCACTGCTGGTCTGCGTGCTATTCCTCGTTCCGTTCACTGGATTCTACGTTGCGCTAGGCGGACTCTGGGGCGTCCTGTGGACCGACGTTTTCCAGTTCATCCTCAAGATGCTGATCGTGATCGCCGTAGCGTATTACGCCGTGCATGCAATCGGCGGCATGGACGTGATGCTGGCGAAGCTGTCGACGGCCCGGGCCAGCACTGGAGCGTCTAATCCGATAGCGCTCTTCCCAGATTTTTCGCAGGCATTTACGGCAGAGAATTTGTGGACGTTGCCGATCATCACCTTTGTGGTGTTTATGGCGGTGCAGTGGTGGGCATTCTGGTATCCGGGAGCGGAACCTGGGGGCGGCGGCTACATTGCCCAACGCATTTTCAGCGCGAAGGACGAAAAGAACGGACTCCTCTCCGTGCTGTGGTTCAACGTGGCGCACTATGCGGTGCGGCCGTGGCCCTGGATCATCACCGGCCTTGCGGTGATCGTGCTGCATCCGGAACTGAGGCTGCCGGGACAGAATCCGGAATCGGGATACATGCTGGTGCTGAATCAGCAACTGCCGCATTCGCTGCGGGGAATTGCCATCGCGGGGTTCCTGGCTGCGTTCATGTCGACGGTGGCGACACAGTTGAACTGGGGCGCTTCGTATCTGGTTTCCGATTTCTATCGCAGATTCATCAAGCAACAGGCGACCGAGGCTCATTACGTCGCGATCTCGCGTGTTGCTACCGTACTGCTGGTGATCGCGTCGGCGATCGTGGCGGCGCTGCTGACGTCGATCAAGTCGGGATGGGAATTTGTGCTGGAACTGGGCGCCGGTACTGGCATCGTGTACCTGCTCCGCTGGTACTGGTGGCGCATCAATGCCTGGAGCGAGATTGCGGCCATGGCGACGGCGATGGTGGTTTCGCTATCGCTCCGAGTGTGGCAGTCGCTGGCTTCTGCTGGATCGGTACAGCCGGTATTTTCGGGCAGTGGACCGGTGATCTTCGCGAAGTCGGCGTTGACTACGACCGCAATCACGGTGGTAGTGACGCTAGTGGTGACGATGCTTACTCGCGCAGAGAATGATGACGTGCTTCGAAGCTTCTATCGCAAAGTGCGGCCCGACGTCCGCGGGTGGAGGCCGGTTGCAGCGATGGCGCCGGAGGTCACGCAGACACGCGATCTGGGCCGGAACCTTATCGCATGGATATTAGGTTGTGGCATGGTCTATTTCGCGCTGTTCGGGATGGGCAAGCTCATCTTTAAAGAGGTTAGCCTGGGGATCGGACTGCTGTTCGGATCGGTAGCTTGCGCGGTGCTGCTGTACCTCGATCAGTCGTCTCGAGGATGGGGTGCAGAAGAAGAGGGCGAACCCACTCCCGTGTCCGCCATGATGAAGGGTATGCATTAAGGCAAGAAGTAAGAAGACAGAAATACGAAGGCAGAAGCCGGAAGTCCGAACCCTGCCTTATGCAACAGGGTCTTTGGTCAGGTGGAGGGTGGGATTCTGGCGGCTGCGGCGAGAGTCGATTTTCTCGGCCACAATACCGGCGACGATGCCTGCCATGGCAGGAACTCGGCGAGCAATGGACATCGGCTTTCGCTCAGTCGCGGACTCATTTGCCTCGGCATCGGCGATTAGTTCCTGGACCTTATTGACCAGCGCAAATCCAGATTCGCCCTTGCACACAAATGCGTCGTAGGCGTCGGGCGTCCCTTCGGGCAAAGCTGACAACGCCGAAAGGATGATCACAGGCATCTGCGGATTTCGCTTCTTCAACTCGCTGGCGAGTTCGCCACCGTTCATTTCAGGCATCTGGAAATCCAGAATAGCCGCACTGTAGGCATTCAGATCCGCATAACGTAGCGAAAGCCGGGGATTGGAACAGGTGGTGACGTCGAACCCGAAGGCCTCCAGAAAAACTCGGCGAACCGAAAGGGATTGAGGATCGTCGTCAACGCAAAGCAATTTCGGTATTCGCTGGCCCATGGGCGCTCCTGAATTGGGGATGTTCAGGCGTACTGACCGGGTTAATACAGTTCTGCCACGGAAGCTAGAGCAGGAATAGTGCCAAAACGTATGTTGTTGGTTCCGTGCGAGTTACAGAAAAATACCTAATTAGTTCAGTGTAGAAACTTTGCTCTTCCTAGTGGAAATTGCACGACCTTTGCCATCTTTTAGAGCCGAATGTTCCTGGAGCATGCGGTAAACGAGGGAGACTGGTAGACCGACCACATTAAAATAACAGCCTTCAATGCGTGGAATCCATCGGGAAGCGATGCCTTGGATGGCGTAGGAACCCGCCTTGTCCATCGGTTCACCAGTCGCGACATAATCACGGATTTCCTGATCAGCGAGTGTCTGAAAGCAGACCCTTGTAATCTCGGAGCGTACATCCTCAAATTTGCCCCTGCCTCTTGGACCAATGAGGCAGACGCTGGTAATGACGCAATGGACGCCTCCGGAAAGCTGGCGCAGCATACGGACCGCGTCGGCGGCATTGGCTGGTTTCTCCAAGACGCGGTTATCGACGAGCACAATGGTATCGGCGCCGAGAACGTATAGGCCGGAGCGATTTTCCGTGCGCTTCCAGATGACACGAGCTTTGTCGCGAGCAAGGCGCTCCGAGTACTCCACTGGAGCTTCGCCTGGAAGGCGTTCCTCACGTACGTCTGCAGACTTCACCGTGAAAGGAATTCCTGCGGCACGCAGCAATTCCTTTCGGCGAGGCGAAGCAGAGGCAAGCACCAGCGGCATGCTCCTATTTCAACATACCGCTGGCAATCTCGTCGCGCTAGAAGAGTTGCCGGGCTAACTACCAGTTTCGTAGCCGGAGGGTTCCTGAGCGGAGCGGACACCGCGGCGGACGCTGCTGCGCACCCGGTCAGCGACTTCATTCGCCTGGTCCTGAATGGATTGGCGGGTTTCTTCTCCGGACTGGGGAGCGAAAAGAACGCCGAGAGCCGCGCCCACGCCAAGGCCGGCGAGAAACAGAGCAAATCGGCCGGCGATAGAAGGTTCCGGTTCATAGCCGAAGCGCTGGCGTGCGACCTTCGCAACTCGTTGCGCGCGATCGCTGACTTGATCGGTGACCCGCTGGGCACGGTCGGAGACTTCCTCACGGAAATTGTCGGCGGCCTTGGTAGCCTGCCGCCGCGCCTTCTGCGCGCGCTTATTGCTGTCTTCGAGAAAATCGGCCACTACTCGCAATACGGTTTCAATCATGACGCACCTGTCGGCTCCATGGGTTACCCGTTTGCCGCAGCGGGCTCCCGGAGCGCGCTTCCCATTCTAATTGCAGAACAACGATAAGAGGCGATGAGTACCCTAGAAGTTGTCCTGAGCTGTACCGTTTCGACGGAGTCCCTTTCCAAATGGTGACTGGCAGCCGCCCGCTGCGCGTCACTCAGTCAGTGCGTTGAGATCCACGATCGACGTTAATTATTGAGCTTGTAATCGCTATAGTTGATGGTCAGCAGGGCTTTGCCGCCGATGCGGATCTTGGTTTCGGAACGATTGCTGGCCGGAAGCCAGAAGTCAGCAATTTTTTGGTATTGATGCTGGATGTCCGTGCCGCTGATCCAGAACGACGGATTCACCGCCGGGTGAGCTTCCACGTAAACGACAGCGAAATCGTTGGCATCGACCCAGATCTTTCCGTTGTACAGATACTTATTCCGGCGCTTCGCCAGAACCTGCAGAACGTAACAAGCGTGATTGTCTTTCTGTTCCGACCCAACCAGCGAGAAGCTGTAGTTGTCCGACGTGAGGGCGGTCTGAGCGCGGGTTTTGTCTGCTTCCTGCTCGCTGGTAAGGAGACGATGCAACACACGATCGAGCAGAAGCTTTGAGCCGTTTTCGCTGAGGATCTGGAAGGTCTTCGCGCCATGATCGTAAGTTGCAAGTACCTTCATATCAGCCTGTTTATGCACGATACCGTCATAACGGACATCGTATGTGCGAACGCTCGTGTAGTGCTGAAGCGCAGCAGAACGTTCTGCGTTACGCGTAAGCAGGCGGGAAACGATGTCATTTAGTGGAAGCGCGGGAGCAGGGGGGGTGTTGGCAGCGAGAACTGCGGTCGCGAACAGAAGAAAAGGAGCAAGGCTCAATAGAACAATGCTGCGGCCTTTCCCGGGCTGGGGTTTCTTCGACAGAAGGGCACTCCAGAATTATCTGCTTACGAATTGCTGGATTCAGATTTCATTTTATCGGAAGCGAGTCGGCCGATGTTCATAGCGCCGGTGATGAGGTGGAAATTCATCGGGCGTTTACCAGGCCGTGTCGCGCACGGACGATCCTCGCTCGGAAGGGCCGCTTTCTGGCCGCACCACGACACACTGATCTACCTGCTAGAATCGAAGTACGCTCGATGGACCGTAAATTCATCAGAAATTTCGCGATAATTGCGCACATCGACCACGGGAAGAGCACTCTCTCCGACCGTCTGCTGGAGCTGACTGGCTCGCTGACGGCGCGCGAGATGCAGGAGCAGGTGCTTGACGCCATGGACCTGGAGCGCGAGCGCGGAATCACGATCAAAGCTCATTGCGTGCGGATGATGTACACGGCTCACGACGGGCAAACGTATCAGCTCAACCTCATCGATACGCCGGGGCACGTGGATTTCTCCTACGAAGTTTCGCGGTCGCTGGCTTCTTGTGAAGGTGCGCTGCTGGTGGTTGACGCCTCGCAGGGCGTCGAGGCACAGACGCTGGCCAACGCATATCTCGCGATCAATCATGGGCTGGAAATCATTCCGGTGATCAATAAGATCGATCTGCCGAGCGCCGACGTTGAGCGCTCCAAAGAGATGATCGAAGGCGCCGTCGGTCTGGATGCGAGCGAAGCGCTGCCCATCTCAGCGAAAACCGGGCAGGGTGTACCGGAGGTTCTGGAAGCGATCGTAAAGAAGATTCCCCCGCCCAAGGGTTCACCGGAATTTCCGCTCCAGTCCCTGATTTTCGATAGCTGGTTCGATCCGTATCGTGGCGTAATCGTGCTCACCCGCGTTTTCCAGGGCACGCTGCGTATTGGGCAGAAGGTTCGGCTTTTTGCCAATGGCAAGGTTTTTCAGATCGAGGGATTGGGCACGCTGACGCCCAAGCCGGTTGTCGTGGAGACGCTCGAGGCAGGCGAAGTCGGATTCCTGATCGCCAACATCAAGAATGTTGGCGATACGAAGATTGGCGACACGATCACGGACGACGAGCATCCGGCGATTGAGCCGCTGCCGGGATTTGAAGACATCAAGCCGATGGTGTTTGCGGGGCTCTATACGGTCGATTCGCACGAGCACACGCTCTTACGCGAGGCCCTCGAAAAGCTGCGCTTGAACGATTCGTCCTTCTTCTTCGAGCCGGAGAGCTCTGTGGCGCTCGGCTTCGGTTTCCGTTGTGGCTTCCTCGGCTTGCTGCACATGGAAATCATCCAGGAGCGGTTGGAGCGCGAGTACAAGCTCGACCTGATCACCACGGCGCCCAGCGTGCGCTACAAGGTGACGAGAACTGACGGCGTGCTCGACGAGATCGACAATCCTTCGAAATGGCCGCCGCAGGGTGAGATCCAGAAGATCGAAGAGCCGGTGATCATGGCGACCATTCTCACGAATGAGGAATTCGTGGGCGGCATTCTGAAACTCGTCGAGGATAAGCGCGGGCGCCAAAAGGGATTCGAGTACGTCAGCGCCAATCGCGTGATGCTCACCTACGAATTGCCGCTGAACGAAGTAGTGTTGGACTTTTACGACCGGCTGAAGTCCGTCTCGAAGGGATATGCGTCCCTGGATTACCACATGGCGGGTTTCTGGGAATCGCCCATGGTGAAGATGGACATCCTGGTTGCAGGAGAACCGGTGGACGCTCTATCGCTGATCGTACACCGCGATTTCGCTTACGAGCGCGGCCGGGCACTCGTATCGAAAATGCGGGAACTGATTCCGCGTCAGATGTTCGAGGTCGCCATCCAGGCGGCGATCGGGGCAAAGATCATTGCGCGCGAGACGGTGGGCGCTATCCGCAAGAACGTGCTGGCCAAATGCTACGGTGGCGACATCACGCGAAAGCGCAAGCTGCTGGAGAAACAAAAAGAAGGCAAGAAGCGGATGAAACGGATTGGCAAAGTCGATATCCCGCAGGAAGCCTTCCTTGCCCTACTAAAAGTTGGCGAAGAAGAATAGAGTCCGGCAGCAGATTTCTCGTCTGATCGGCTTCCAGTTTCACCCGATCTTCGCTCCCTCGACATCCCGCGATCAACCCTAACCCGTTCGGGATTCAGGAACTTAGTTGTGAAAAAGTGACTTTCGTGCTTGCGCGAGTTGGCGAGAATGCAACGGTGCCGTTGCACCGTTCATGGGCTGTGTAAGTTATTGCAAAAATGAGGTTTGCAGTTGCAGTAACAATAGGGCAAATCGCTGAAAGGCGCGGATTTCGCGGGGGCCAATCGAGTGCTGGTATTGTTCTCCACAGGGTTTTCCACAGATCGGAGGAAAACCCTGCGGCGCAATCGAAGTTATGACTACTTGGTAAGGCCGTTATCCTTAAGAATCTGTTCGGCGAAGTAGTTCTCGACCTTGGCCTGATCGCGAATTACGTCGTAATACGCCGATTTCAGCAACTGTTCGCGGCGATCGCGGAGCTGATCCCGGATTGCCTGCTGCACGCGGGGGTCATTCAACTCGCGCTGACCCGCGGGCTCTTTGGCGACCAGCTTCACGATGCGATAGCCCATGAACTGCTTGTTCTGAGGATTCTGAATCTGGATCACGCTGCTGTACTGGCCGGGCTTTAGCTTCATGACGGCATCACGGGTCGCCGGATCGGTGCGCTGCAGTCCCGATTCAGGTGTGAAGCCAAGGTCACCGCCATTCTGTGCGCTCTCCGGGTCTTCGGAATACTTCATGGCGATGCTGGCGAAGTCCTCACCGCTGTCAAGACGGTTGAGGATCATCTGTATCTTCTTCTTCGCGTCCGTGTCGTTCTGCGCCTTGTCGTTGACGCGCGCCTGCGGATTCGGAACCGGCGTGACGACAATCTGTGCCAGATGATACTGCGGCTCGATCAGGTTGAACTCGGGCTTGTGGGCGTTGTAATACGACGTGATGTCAGCGTCGGTGACGTTGATCTTTGACGTAATCTCCTTATTAATGACCTTATCGACCGTGATCGAGCGGCGAAGGTCGCGCTTGAAGTCGTCGAGCGAGATGTTGCGCTCTTTCAGCCGCTGGTCAAACTGCTCGGGGGTGTAGGGCGCTTTGATCTCATTCAATTTCTGATTGACTTCGTCATCAGTTGCGAGCAGCCCAAGCTTCTGCGCGCGCTGCATGAGGATTTCGTTGTCGATGAGCTCGCGCAGAATGTTCAGCTTAAGGCTGACCGCCTGCTCTCCGGCAACCGGCTGTGGAGACTGAGCGGTTTGATTGCGGAAATACTTATCGACTTCACTGGCCAGGATCTTCTTGCCGTTGACCTTGGCCATGACGTCGGCGCCACCCTGCCCACTCTGGCAGGCGACCAGCGCGGCTATCAGGAGAACACAAAAAGCAGCAGCAAACGTATGAAAACGAACGTAACGTTGATTCAAGCTCAATTTTCCTCCCGCGCCGGGGAGCTAATCACGGCGCGAAGTCCGGGATTTACTGATTAATGCGAAGTTGCGGCCGCAGTCGTGACTCCGGCATCGCGTAACGCATTGTCGATGGCGGCATGCAGCTCTTCGGCTGGTATAGCGCCATCGATTTTGTAGCCATTGATAAAGAGCGTCGGTGTTGCACTGACGCCCAACTTGTCGGCTTCTTCCATGGAAGCCTGAACCTGTTTGTCCGACTGCGCCTTGATACAAGCCTGAATGGTGTCGGCGGGAATCTTTGCCTTTTGCGCCTGGTCCAGAGCGATGCGATCAATGTTATTTTCCTGCTCCAGCAGCGATTTCGCCTGGTGGGCGATTTGCTGCTGGTTATCGTGCATGTAGTCGGCGAAGTCCCAATAGGCCTGGCCGCTCTGTGCGGCAAGACAGTTCGCATCGATGGCGGCGTGCTTGGCCCAGGGATGAATCTCGGTCAATGGATAGTCCTTGTAGATAATGCGAACGCGGTCGCCATAGTTCTTGAGGATGTCGTTCGTAAGTGTCTCGTGCATGCGCGCACAGAACGGGCATTCGAAATCGTCGTAGTTGACGATGGTGACCTTGGCATTTTCATTGCCGCGTACCGGCCGCCCGGCGAGATCAATCTTCTTCATCGTGGAGGCATAGGGATCCTGTGTCAGGTCGAAGCGGGTCACCCGCAGCAACGTCTTGTTGTCTTTCGAAATCAGGAACTTCTGGTCCTGCTTCTTCTGGCCGTTATCGAAGGTAACGACGAGGTTGTCGTACCCAGAGAAGTCACTGGGAGTGCGCGCACCAACGAACAGTTTCACGTCGGCGGGAACGCTGTAATAAGAACGCAGATTGCGTTCGATGTTGCGGTTCAGATCAGGCGAAGGAGCCTGGGCGGCGCAGCCAAAAGACAATAAGAAGAGCAGGGCGCAAGAGCGCCGAATCCATGTTGAAATCAGCATAAAGGCCTGAATGGGAATTATCTCATGCAGAGCGGGCCGGAGGCGGATTGGGCGGGGATTTGAAAGTACTAGATGGGTAACTCGCGCGTCAGGTGGCGCGTATGTCCGAAAGTGGAAGCAGGGCGTTCATCGATCCTGAGCGGAAGCCTTCGAGGTCGAGTGTGATGTACGTGAATCCGAGGGCCTTGAAGATACGAACGAACTCGGCGGCCATTTCCGGCGACAGGGCGCGGGAAAGCTCGTCCTGGGAAACCTCGATGCGGGCAATCTGGCCATGATGGCGCACGCGAAATTGGCGGAAGCCAAGCGAGCGCAGGGCGTCTTCGCCGGCTTCAACTACTGCGAGCGCTTCACGGGTGACTGGACGGCCGTACTCGATGCGGGATGATAGACACGCAGAGGCGGGCTTGTCCCAGACACGTAGGTTTGCCTGCCGGGCGAGCTCACGTATCTCCTGCTTGGTCAGACCGGCTTCGAGCAGGGGAGCGACGACGCCGTGCTGACGCGCGGCATGCTGACCGGGACGGAAATCTCCCTGGTCGTCCACATTCACGCCATAAGCAATAGTGGTGAAGCCACGCTTGGCGGCGAATTTTTCCATCACGGTGAACAGCTCGTCCTTACACTGGAAGCAGCGCTGACCGTCGTTACGCACGTAGTCGGGACGGTCCATTTCCGAGGTGGTGAGGATTTCGAGCGGCATGTCCTGCTCTTGCGCGAAGGCTACCGCGTCTTTCAGTTGCGCACGAGCGAGGGAGGGCGAATCGGCAATTACGGCGAGGAGGTTATTGCCGAGCACCTGCCGCGCTTCCCACGCGAGATATGCGGAATCGATTCCGCCGGAGTAGGCAACCAGCAGCTTTCCATAGGACTGCAGGCGTTTTTGCAGGTCGGCGCGCTTTTGGGCCAGGTCCACGCAAGTATCTTAAACGAGTGAACAATCTCTTTGTAGCGTCCGTGGATTAAGCGTGTGTTGCTGGAAATCCAGGTACTCGGAAATTTCCAAACTTTGGAACAGAAAATGAATTTCATATTCGGCCCGGATACACAAAACTAAACTTTCTGTCGTCGCATTTGTGGCTCGGAGGTTATGCGATGCCCAAACTGAGACTCCTTTTGATGCTGCCCCTCCTCTTGATGACGTCCCATCTGCTGTCAGCACGTTGTTCAACATGCGATCCGAATACAGTTAAGTACAGCTGCTTGCCCTCCTGCCAGGGAGGCTACGTGATGATCGTCAAGTGTTCCGGCATTGACGGATTTGGCTGTGTTGACGCTTGGAATGAGCAGGCCTGCGGCTTTTGTCTTGTTGGCAGCGGAACGAACGGGTGCATTGAGACACCAACACGTTCCTCGAAAGCTCTGTCTGGCGAAAGTCTGTTGCAAGATAAGCTGCCAGTGATTGCTCACGATCAGAAACCAAGCTGTATCTCTCCAGCATTTCAGAGTTGGCTGAATGCAAAATTCGCTGCCCAAAAGCAAAAGCAGCAGGCGGCGAATTCTCAGATGGCATTGGGGGGACTTCAGTGACAACTACCAGGTCGATGATTCTCCTTATTTTGGCCTGCTTCGCGCAGCAAACTATGCGCGGGGCAGCGCCCCGAAGCTTGGAGCAGACTTCCGCTGTGACTGTTCATATCCCGGTTTTTGCTTCCTGGGGTGACACGAGATGCGACGCGTCGGGGAATGTCTACTTCCAGGTCTTTACGGGGTCAGATGATGGAACCATTTGGCTCAGTGCGTACTATGCCCCGAGGGCTGCGGAGCAATTAAGGGGGAAACAGTACGTAGCGATATCTGACGCTTCCGGCAGGCTGATCAAGCAGCTACCCAGCTACTTGCCTGATAAGCACCAAGGACAAACTGGCGCTAAAACATTGGAAGGCAACGCCGCGCTCGGGAAAGATGGCAATTTGTACCTGCTGGGCCCGGAAAAGATAATCGTGATGTCGGAATCAGGCGAAGTGCTGCGCACAATCAAATTCGAGAAGACAAATCCGCAGCAGATAGCAATGCGAGTCGATGTTTCCGATGGCCTAGTCGCGATCACGTTAACTACAGTGGACAAGAATACTCCGCATGATGAGTATCTGGTGCTCGACTCCCTGACGGGAAATCCATTCGGATTGTACGAGGTTGACCCGACGGCACCATCAAAGTCCATGCTCTGTTTCAACCGCCAGGATGGGTTCACCTTTTTGGGAGGAGATAAGGCGAGCGTGAAGTTCCTGCATTATGCCTTGAGGTAGGACTGTACCGGGCGGCCTGGTACCCGTTCTTTGACTCGCGGAAACGGCTGGCCTAGAATCAAGTGGAAGCAGAAAGCTTCGAGATGCGGTTCCTCAGGCACCCCGCGGGTGTTCTGGAGGAGCTCCTCCAGGAGACCAACCATGCTAGGCAAATTGGGATTGCCTGAAATTCTGGTGATTGCCGCCATTGCGCTGCTCATCTTTGGGCCGGGACGGCTGTCCGAACTCGGCAAAGGCTTGGGCGAAGGCATCAAGAATTTCAAGAGCGCAGTAAAAGACGGCGACAACGCGAACGAGAAGAAGTAGTCGCGCGATTTTGGCCACGGATTTTCACGAATGCCACAGGTTGGCGTGTGTTGGTGAAAGTTTGTGGCTTTCGTCTTTAACCTTCCGTGAGCGCGAGCACTGCCCGTCGAACACATGCATCGAGCGGGTTATCAGTGTCAATCACCGTTTTCGGATAGGTGATTTCCTCAAACCGCTGCTTCATTCCGACGTACAAATCAAAGTTGCGATTCAACGCTGGATGAGCCTGCTGATTGGAGTTCTTTTCAAGCCGCACACGCGCGGCTTCGTCGGAACAAACGCATTCGAGAATCCGCCAAGGCTCGCCGATCTGTTCGGCAAAACGGATCACTTGTTCGAGTTGGTACCGTCGTGAGAACGGTCGCCCATCGATGATGATGGGGCGAGATGGTCCCCGATGAACAAGGTACGCCGCGGTTTGCATGAGGATGCCCATGACGAAATCATCCTGGGAGGTGGAGTATTCGATGTCCTCCGGAGCGAAGAGTGCGGCGCGAATGGGATCTTTGTTGAGAATGGTTGCGCCGATGCGCGGTGCGAGCGCGCGGGCGAGAGTGCTTTTGCCGGTGCCGGGCAGGCCGGCCATCACGATGATCATTCTGGACTCTCGGCGTCGGCTGTCAGCCCACTATTCCACAATCGCGAGAACTTCACCCGCGTTTACGGTTGCGCCTTCCTTGGCGAGGATTTGCGAGACAATGCCCTTCTTCGGCGATTTCAGCTCATTTTGCATCTTCATGGCCTCGATCACGACGACGCCCTGACCGGCTTCCACCTGCTCTTTTTCTTTGGCGAGTACACGAACGACTTTGCCCGGCATGGGCGCGATCACTTTCTGTGGGCCTTCCGTTCCCGCGCCTTTTCCGCGGCGGCTGCGCAGCGAACGCGGATCCCGTACTTCGGCGGCAAAACGTGCGCTCTTTACCCAAATGTGTGTATCTGTGGGCGTGAGCTCGCGTTTCACCTCATAGGCGATGCCATCGATGATTAACGAGACGACATTCGGACGGGCAAGGACGGCATCTACATGGACTTCCTCGCCGTCGAGACGGCAAAGCCATTGGCCGTCGGCCTCGGTGAGTTCGAGCCGGTGAGACTTTCCGTCGATGAGAACGTCGTAGGTCACGAGTGAGCTTTTCAATTCTTCGGTTATCAGTCAGTTCACGTGCGGGCCAGAGGCCCACGCGACAGCGAGCCACATCAAACACCCGCCAAAGCTAACTCCGCGTGGCTTCCAGCCTTCCAACCTGCTTCCACTTCGACACGTCGGTGGCGTTTGTCTTAGCGGTGCTGTTCGTCGAAACTACTCCGCTCCCGTTCACCGGCTGTAAAATGTTGAACAATCCTGCGGCGATGGCGGCCACACGCGCCTTGTTTGCCTCCGAAGTCTCGTCCAGAGGCAGATCGTAATTCTTATCGGCAAGCAGACGATCGAGAAATCCCGTATCGATTCTTCCGGTTCGAAAATCCTGATGGCGCAGGATGCGCCGGAACAGGCTGATATTCGTTTTGATTCCGCCGACGAAGTATTCGTACAACGCGCGCTGCAATCGCGAAATGGCCTGCTCGCGATCGGAGCCGTAGCCGATAAGTTTTGCGAGCAGCGGATCGTAGTCAAGGGGGACCGTCCATCCTTCATACATGCCGCTATCGCGACGTATTCCCGGTCCTGAAGGCAAGAGCAGCAACGTGATTTTGCCGGGACTTGGAAAAAAATTGTTGTCGGGATCTTCGGCGTAGATGCGGCACTCGATGGCGTGACCGCGCAGCCTCACATCTTCTTGTTTAAACGGCAGCCGCTCGCCAGCCGCAACTTGCATCTGCAGGTGGACCAGATCGAGTCCGGTAACCAGTTCGGTGACGGGATGCTCGACCTGCAGGCGCGTATTCATCTCCAGGAAATAGAAGTTGCGGTCCTGGTCGACGATAAATTCCACGGTACCAGCATTGGTATATCCGGCGGCCTTCGAAACGCGCACGGCGATTTCGCCCATGCGGCGGCGCATCTCTTCATCGACAATGGGTGACGGAGACTCTTCCATTACTTTTTGATGACGTCGCTGCACCGAACATTCGCGTTCGCCAAGATAAACACAGTCGCCATGCTCATCGGCGAAGATTTGCATCTCGACGTGGCGAGGATTCTCAATGTACTTCTCGATGTAGACTTCGCCATCGCCAAAGGAACGCTCTGCCTCGCTGCGTGCACCTTCGAAGGCGGACTTGAGGTCCTGCTGAGAGCGCACCATGCGCATGCCCTTGCCCCCACCACCGGCGGCGGCTTTCAACATGACGGGATACCCGATCTCGGCTGCCTTCTTTTCCGTGTCCGGATATTCCATGCCGCGAAGCGAACCAGGAACAAAGGGCACATTGGCCTTTGACATAGCTTGCCTGGCCCGGGTTTTCGAGCCCATGCGATCCATGGCGTCACCCGTTGGCCCGATGAACTTGATTCCGGCATCGGTGCAGGCGCGCGCAAAGCCGGCGTTTTCGGAAAGAAATCCGTAGCCGGGATGAATAGCTTCGGCGCCGCTGCGCTTGGCAGCTTCGAGAATCCTGGCAATGTTCAGATACGACTCGCGCGCGGTGGCCGGCCCGATGTGATACGCCTCATCGGCCTTGCGCACGTGCAGCGAGGCGCGATCGACATCGGAATACACGGCAACCGAGCGAATACCCATCTCGCGACAGGCGCGGATGACGCGCACAGCAATTTCGCCGCGGTTGGCAATCAGAACTTTTTTGAACATGATTCGAGGGCCGCGTTCACCCGCTGAGATTCTAATTCAGGCCCACGGTCGAGCGGAAACGTGGGGACTGTAGCAGCCCCCGAACATCGAGAGTGTGCGGCGTGTCACGTAGTTGCGTGAGGTGTCAGCTGTTTCCTAAAAACTGTTTTGGGAGAGCTAGCTATGTTGAGGCGGCGGTGGTTGCGAGCGCCTTCTTTTCAGTCTCGGCCTGACGCGCTTCCTTGCCGGCCTCTTGTGTCTGGTCCCGCATACCGAAGCCGACGCCGATCTTCTTCAAGAAGTCGAATGGCGGCGTACCTCCGGCGAAGATCCAGACAAAGTCGTTGGGGATCTCCTGCTGCTGACCCTTCACGTCGATGATGACGGATTCAGCTTTGAATTCCACAGGGTTCGAGTTGAAGAGCACCTGGATTTTTCCGGAACGAATGCAGTCTTCGATGCGTTTCTCGTTGCGATCCTTGATACGGCTAAAACGCTCCTGACGATAAGACATGGTCACTTTGTTGCCGTGCTGATTGGCGAGGCCCATTGCAGCTTCGACGGCGCTGTCGCCGCCGCCGACTACCAGTATCTTCTTATTGACGTAATGATCAGCCTCGATCAGGCGATACATTACTTTGGGCAACTCCTCGCCTTTGACTCCAAGCTTGCGGGGAGTACCGGTGCGGCCCAAGGCTAATATGACGGTGCGGCTGCGGTACTGCTGGCTTGGAGTGGTTATGGTGAAAATGCCATCGGGCCCGCGCTTGATATCGTCTACTTTTTCTCCGGTGCGAACGTTGAAGTCGACACGATTCAGAACGACATCCCAGAACGCAAGGAGATTCTCTTTCGAAAGTTCCGTGCGTTTAAACTTTCCGTACATAGGGAATTCGACCGGGCTGGTCATCACCAGTTTTTGGCGTGGGTATTTCGCGACCGTGCCGCCAATCTCATCTTGCTCCACGGTGATGTAGTTCAGCTTGTTCTCGATCGCCCGCAGAGAAGCACTGATTCCGGCCGGGCCTGCGCCTACGATCAGAACATCGTGAACGTCAGACGATGGCTCGGTGATTCCCGCGGAGATCAAGCGGCCGGTGATGGTGTCGATACACTCTCGTCCCTGGTTAACCGCGTTCTTGATCAGCGCCAGGCCGCCCAGTTCTCCCACGATAAAGAGGTTGGGGATCGTGGTTTCGTATTGCGGTGAGATAGTTGGGAGATCGGCTCCCATGCCCGGCGTGGCCATCACCATGGTGATGGCGCCGACGGGGCAGGCTTCCGCACACAGGCTATGGCCAATGCACTTGTAGCCGTTCACGATAGCCGCTTTGCCTCCGACCATGGCGAGCACATCTCCCTCGGGACATACGGAGGTGCAGGTTCCACAGCCGATGCACTGCGCCGTGTCGATATGCGGATGTTGCGCGCGTGGTCCCTCGGAAAAGACTTTGCCCTTTTCGGCCGCCTGACGGGCCCTGTCTTCCTTTTCTTTCTGGCTTTTCAGGTATCCGCGGAGGAAGAACAGGGTAATGCCGCCAACAATAAACAACGTAATCAAGGTATCCAATTAAGACCTCACATGAATCCGAGCATCATGACGACCACGATATGCACGATAGCAAGCACAGCGAACGAGTAGCTGAACGGTTTGTGCACTACATGCCAGAGATGAAAGACCTGTTGCGAGCGTGACAGGAAGACCAGTCGCTTGGAGAGTGAGGCTTGCTCTCGAGCGAGCGCAATCACCTGCTCGAGACGCACATTCTTCGAGGGCAGGAGTCCGCCCAGGCTGGTGATAACCTGCCCGCCGCTCATGGTCCGGCATCGCAGGCGCGCGACATGGAATGGCCTGGCGATATCGAGAATTACCATGTAGATCAGCGCAAAGACTGTTGGCCAGGCGGTGACGTCCTCTTCTGTGGGCAACTTGAATAGAGCCTTCAGGTGGCCGGGGGAAATCACCTTTTGTTGGGCTAGTTGCTCAGTCATTTGCGTCTGAGCTTCGCGCGCTTCTTTGAGGGAGATTTCCGTGGCAGAAACGCCGCGGTGGATCTGGGCATAGAGATAGCGGCCGACGATGCCGCTGAGAGAGACGGAAAGCATGATCCAGAACGCCATGCCGGCCAGTCCACGAAATTTAAATGACGAGTGCAGCGCAATGATGAAGGGCGCCGAGATTCCAAGCACGATGTGATAGTCGAGCCAGTGGCGCGCTGTTCCCCATTGTTGTAACCACGTTATTTTCTTACGCAGCGGATACAAGAAGATCAGGCAAAACATGCCGAACCCGAGCATGCCGAGCTTGATACCGATGGATCCGGAGGGCTTCAGCACTTCATGTTTCGCGGAAAATGGCCGTTGCGCAGAGTCGAGCGTGTAGTAGTCGAAGCCGTAGATCGTAACTGCTGCGATGAGTGCGAACACCACAAGATAAGCTAAGACAACGAACAGGCGATGACGTTTCTCCTTGTTCAGCCCTGCCATCGAGGGCGTTGCAACTGCAGTATGCGCCGTCATTGGGTTTTCACCGACTCCTGTGTGCTTACGTTGAACTGCTGATACTTGGTGAAGTGATGGATGTTGCGCCAGTGCTGCCGCGGGGTTTCAACTTCGATTTCTGCGTCAGTAGGAAACCAGTAGACCTGCGGATCGCCATTGAACTTTACTGGGCTGTAGTGGACGTCCGTATTCAACGTACGCAGTCCGAGATCTGTCATCGGTTCTGCAAGCGTAGCGACAATGCGGTGAATCACGCCGGTGTCAGGCTCCACCCAGGCGGTGCCCATCAATTGCAGAGGGAATTCTCTGCCGCGCAGCAGCAGCGCGGTCGGAGACTTCCCTTCCTTCACTGCTTCAAAATTGATCCTCATGAGCAGCTTTGCGTCCATCAGTTCGGTGCCGCCATTGGTGAAGGTGAAACTATTTTGGTAGGAAGGATGAAAAATGAGCTCGAGGATTGCGAACCCGTTGGTCACCAGCAGCGAAGCGCTCTTCTTGTGTTCCGCCGTGTTCACGGCAAGGCGAGATTCCTGCAAATCCAGATCGTCCGCGGTGTTCTGCGCGATCAGCAGGTAGTCGAATGTGGAGGTTTCCTTGTACTCGACTTTGCCGTGCTTGGTCAGGCGTAACTGCTGAACGTTTTCTGTGCACTTCACGTCCGAAAACTGGTCGAGGAACGTTGCTACGTGTTTGCGCGTGTGCGCAAGCGCGGCACTCAGATCATCGGCAGCAAACGCGCTCGCAGACAGCAATGCAATCAGGCAAACCGACAGTACTGTCCGTTTACCGCGTAGCTGATGGAGGAACGTTTTCATTTTCTGCCACTCGCGTGATTATCGAATCGATATCCCATGGTGACGAACCACTGGTCGTAATCCAGTGAGCCGCCGCGCTGTACCGTATAACCGCCTTCGAGGAAATAATGACGGCCCACGTTGGCGTCCACCATGCCGTTGATGAACTTCGAGCTGTCGTTCGAGGTGAAGGTGGAGACCAGGGACTGATCCCCGAACTGAACTTGTCCCATGAAGCGCTCGCCGAGATTTCGCGACACCGTCAACGAACGATAAGTTCCCTTTCCGAATGAGCCGTCAAACTTCGAGTAGCGCGCATCGAGGCGAAATGCGGTATGGAGAACGGAATTCCACGTCGCGCCATACAGCTGATTCCAGGAATTCGTTGTGTCGCCCGATTCGTGGCTGCGTCCGATGGTGGTATAGACAACCACGTTGTGCAGAACTTCCGCTCGCACGCTGCCGCTCAGTCCCTGGAACAACAGGGTATCCACCAGGCCGGTTGCAATCAGTCGCGGGTCGAAGGTCAGTGCATCGCGGAAGTAGTTGTAGTTGGCATCGAAAGAAAGGCGCCGGTGCGGCTGAAAGCGGACGGTAACAATCGCGCGTCCCAGTCCTGGCCCCGGCATGAATCCAGGAGTCGAGTAGCCTTGCGGATCATCCGCTTGCATGGCGTTGTAAATGGAAATGTAGCGTTTGTAAAAGATACCGTTTTCGATGAAGACGAAGGGCCGATCGAGTTTCCACTGCATCGTGGTTAAGGCAGCGCCCACGGTGGAGGTAAAACGGACAGAATCGTAGCTGCCAGTCTCATATGCGAGGAAGGTGCCACCCTCGCGGCGATCGGGGCTGTAATTCCAGGATGTGGGATCCGGCGCGGAGCCGGCAAAGATTCCACTGGTGAATCCATGTCCGAGCCGACGCGCGAGATAACCGCCGTCGATCGTGTCCAGGCTACCTGCCCAAGGCAGATAGAAGCGGCCGATGCCTGCAACCCAGTTGTTGTTCGGGCTCGCGTAATTGAGTGTCAGCGTATAGGTGCGGTTGATCAGGTCCTGAAGCGTCTGTTGACCGGCCGCAGAACTGGAGGTAAAGCGGCCTCGCCAGTAGCCGTTGAGGTTCCAATAAGTTCCCCCAATGCGGGTGAAATCCATGCGAGCCACGCCGCCGATCTGGCTGTAGCTGCTGCTGGTCGAACCGGTGCTGTTGATGCCGCTGTAATCGATACCGAATCTCCCGCGCATACGATCCACTTCCGGCAACGGCGGACGTGGCACGTTATCGCGGACTTCTTCATCGAGCGGATCGCCCTCACTGAAACTGATCACCTGAGGATACTTGCGCTGCCCGCTGGTCTCACGCTTCTGCACCATCATCTCGGCGTCGGAGACGGATACGTAAGCGAGATCACCGGGCTGAATTGGCGTGTTCGAACTGTTGATCTGGCAGACGGTGGAAGCGGCGGCCACCATCTCGACTTCTACTTCCGCAACAACCAGATTTCCGGTTGCGTCGGTATTTGCGGCAGGAGTTTTGTCTTCCGTCGCAGAGAGCGGACGAGGTCGCTTGATGGTCAGGTGCATTCCGGGCGCAAGTCCCGCGGCCTTTCCACCGCTGAGGTAAATCGCATCGGCAGCGACGTACTTTACCGTGAAGACGGTCCGCATATCGAGGCCGGGGCTTCGCGTCGAAAGTTCAAGCCCTTGATTCGAAACTGGCGCATTTCCCGACTGCGCAGTTGCGTCTCGCGCAGCAGTGTCCGTCACTGCGGCATTCTGAGTAGTACTTTGCTGGGCGGCAACTACGTTTGGAGCCGACACCACGAGAAGCAAACTGAAGAGGAGGAGGTAGGAAACAGCGTGCATTGCTCTTACCCTGCCCTTCCATTCTTATGGCAGTTGTAGCAATTCACGCTATTCCAGACGTAACCACTGACCCCCTGATGCTGCGGATTGGTTTGAGCCTGCGTGTGACAACTGGTGCAGACGAATACGGTGTAATCAGATGAATTGGTGTGGCAGTCAGTGCAAAGCTGAGCATTGTGATGCGGAATCGGGAACCAGCTGTGATTGAAAGTCGCGCCTGTCCATGCGGTTGTCGTATGGCATGTCTGACACGTAGTCGGGAATCCGGCTGCGACGTGATTCGGATTGGTTGTGCCGGTGTAGTCGGCTTTGTGACAAGAGTAGCAATCCGTCGGAACGGTTGTGTAGTTGCCCCCAATGTGGCAACTCGCGCACGCGACGGTGGTGTGCGCACCGGTCAATGGGAACGCGGTTTTGCTGTGATCGAAAGTGGCAGGCTGCCAGGCTGTTGTGTTGTGGCAGACCTCGCACGTTGTCGGGAATCCAGAGGTCACGTGGTTAGGATTCGTGGTGCCGTTGAAATCCTTCATGTGGCACGACGAACAGGCGGTGCTCAGGCCCGCGAAAACATTGTTCACGTGGCAACTGGAACAGGCGACCGCGGTATGGGCACCGGTCAGCGGGAACGGCGTGTTGTTGTGATTGAAGACCGCTCCAGCCCATGAAGTCGTGCTGTGACAGATGGAGCAGTCCGTCGGGAATCCTGCCGCCGAGTGATTCGGATTATTCGTGTTGTTGTAATCCGTCATGTGACAGGTCGAGCACGCGGCGGAAGTCAGGTTGTAGTTGTTGTTCACGTGACACTGCGCACAGGGCACGGCGGCATGAGCGCCGGTCAGCGGAAAGCCCGTCATGGTCGCGTGATCGAAGGTAGCCTGCAACCACGAGACGGTGTTGTGGCACTGCTGGCAGGTCTGCGGGAATCCCGAGGTCACGTGATTCGGATTCGTGGTGCCAGTGAAATCCTTCAGGTGGCATGATGAACAAGCCGTGCTGAGTCCGGCGAACACATTGTTTACGTGACAACTCGAGCACGGAACGGTGACGTGCGCTCCGGTAAGTGGGAATGGCGTCTTGGAATGATCGAAAGTTGCCGGTGTCCACGAGACGGTGTTGTGGCACTGCTGGCAAGTCTGCGAGAAACCGGCCTGTATGTGATTCGGATTTGAGGTGCTGGTGAAATCTTTCAGGTGGCACCCGATACAATTCGCGGGAGTGCCCTGGAATTTGCCGCCGATGTGGCAGGCCGTGCATTCGAGCGTCGCGTGTGCTCCGGTGAGCGCGAAGCCGGTCAATTTCAAGTGATCGAAACTGGCGCCGAACCATGTATCCATGCTGGTGTGGCATTGCGTGCAATTCGTAGGGAACGCGGCCTGCTGATGGTTCGGAGCAGTAGTATTCAGATAATCGGTCGTATGACAACCAATGCACTGTGTGGGAAGTCCGGCAAACTGTCCGGCTGCCATGTTCTTATGACAGGCATCACAGTCGACTACCGCATGTGCGCCAATGAGCGGAAAACGGTTCTGATGCTCGTTGATCGACTTCATCGAAACCTGCCATCCATTAACGTTGTGGCACTTCTCGCAGTCGGCGCCCATTTGGCGGCGATGGATATCAGCGTGGCAATCAGCACAACGCAATCCCACGTTCGTAAACACCGGACTGGTATGGCACGACGTACACGGAACGCTCTTGTGCATTCCGCGCAGCGGATATTTCGTTTTGTTGTGATCAAATTCCGGGACATTGCGAATCGGCTTCCATCCAGAAAATGTGTGACAGTTCTGGCAGGGGATGTTGAGAGGACCGTGCGGACTATGCGTTGAAACAGGGTTCTGCGGCTGCTGCGCGGGCGTATTCAACCACGCAATGGTGAAAATCACGAAGACTTGCAGAATCTGTTTTGCCGTCAATCTTGCTCGTCCCTTGCGACGGACTCAACAGCTCACCAGGAATGCTCCGGAAAGAGCAATCGAACGCCCACAAACTGAGAGGAGGATACCCGAAGAAAATAGCGCAACAAAGTTACGGAATCTGCTGTACTAAAGTACGACCTGTGGTGACAGGCGAGTCGCGGGAACCCAGTATCCATGGGGGCTTCGCAAGGTAAGTTCTTCCTGCTTCGAGCAAGAATTCCTGAACATGACGGATTCATGAACTCTGCATGAAAAAGCGCGGGTGCGTGATATCGCTACCCATGGCGGTGAAGTGCTTTGGCGCGCTCAGGCCTTCGCTCCATGACAGGCTGCGCACTCTTTCGGCGTGGGCTTATAGAACAGTACCTGCTTGTCATTCACCGTCTTGAACAGCGTGTGGCATCGTTCGCAGCGAACGTTCCTGTGCACGCCTTCGAGCGGCAAAGCGGTGCGACTGTGATCGAACAACGACGGTTTCCACTTATTGGTGTTATGGCAGTCAGCGCAGTGAGTTATCCCGGCTTTCGCAAACTGCCCGGCGTGCACGTCCTGATGGCAGTTTTCGCAGATCGTCGGGGCGGAACGGAAATCGACACTAGACAATTTCAAACCCAGGTTTGGAGGCTTGTGGCACTCGATGCAGTTGACAGCGCGGTGCGATCCGGTGAGCGAGAAATCGGTTTTTGAGTGGTCGAACGTCGAGATGTCTTTCCAATCTGACGTATTGTGACAGGTTTCACAGCCGGATTTCCCGGCAACTGTTCTCAGCATTCGTTCCTTGAACTGCCCATTGTGCGGATCGCGGTGACATTGTTCGCAACCGAGATCAGCGAAACGGAACTGCGGAGTTTTATATTGAGCACCTTCGGTATCACGAACTTTGTGGCATTCGGAGCAAGTGGTAGCCAGGTGTGCGCCGGTGAGCTGGAACTTTGTCTTCTTGTGGCTCGCCAGAGTGAACGTGGAAGGCGCGTATCCCTGGACGGTGTGGCACGCTTCGCAGCGATTCAGGTAAGGCGCTGCCGCGAACTGCGATTCGTGCATGTCGTGGTGGCAATCGAGACACTGCGAAAACTTGATCTTGAAGCGCGTGTCTTTGCCGGCGGGAATATGGCACTTTGCGCAATCGACGTCCGCATGCTTGCCCTGCAACGGATACAGGGTTGCCGCGTGGTCTTTTACAGTGAACAACGATGGCTTGAATCCATTCACGTTGTGACACGATTCGCAACGGCCGCCATCGGCACGCTTCGCGAATTGTCCGCCATGGGGATCAGGGCGGTGGCAGTCGGCACAATTGTGAAATGCCAGCGGCCTTTTGAAATCGCCGGAGGTATGGCATTTGTCGCAGGTCACTTCGAGGTGTTTTCCCAGGAGAGGATACTTCGTCCTGGAGTGGTCGAAACGGGCGCTCACGTTCGCCATCGAAACAGCTTTCCAACTGGCGGTGATATGACAAGACTGGCAGGGACTCGCGAAGCTGCCGTGATGCGGATCGGAGTGGCACGCATTGCAACGATCGAACGGCAAATCGGCGTAGCGCGGCTTTCCCTCCGCGTCATTGATGTGGCATTTCGCGCAGGCAACTTTCTCGTGCGCTCCGGTCAGCGGGTACTTCGTTTTATTGTGGTCAAATTCCGAGACAGTTTTCCAGTCGTTAAAGCCGTGACACTGTTGGCAAGCAGGACCAAGGCGCCCCTGGTGCTCGTCGCGGTGGCAGGATCCGCATTGGTGTGACAAGCCGAGATACGTGTGGTTCGCGTCTTTAACCTGAATCGTGCGGCGCTCGGCGGCGCTCACGTGTTCAGCGGTGTGGCAGCGCTTGCAATCGAGGCCTGCGTGTTTTCCCTCGAGAGGATACCCGGTCTTGCTGTGATCG
>Ga0070738_10001846_pt1 | contig 37573 bp, 27 predicted proteins | sample Coa_R2_2_FD_66446 | JGI IMG/M metagenome (GOLD analysis project Ga0070738, IMG submission 66446) | Surface soil microbial communities from Centralia Pennsylvania, which are recovering from an underground coalmine fire - Coalmine... | ecosystem: Environmental > Terrestrial > Soil > Unclassified ...
TCCTTGGCAAGATCGACTGGGCGCTTCAGCAACCATCGTCCACTAGCAGTATCGTGTTCGACACGCGCATAGTGTCCGGTGGCGAGCATCTCAGCACCAATCTGTCGTGCGGTGATTAGCAACTGATCGAACTTGAGATGATTGTTGCAAAGGCTGCAAGGAATCGGCGTGCGTCCGGAGAGATAGTCCTGCACAAAGGGACGCACAACGTCGTTCTCAAAGCGTTGCTCCTGATTGACGACGTAGTAGGGAATGGCGAGCTTCTCGGCAACACGGCGTGCATCATAGACATCGTCAAGCGAGCAGCAACGTCCCTGCACCGCTTCCGGCATACCCTCAGTTCCGGCAAGGCGGCGCTGGTTCCACAACTGCATCGTGAGTCCTACGACGTTGTGCCCTTCGGCGCGCAGCATGGCCGCAACGGTAGAGGAGTCCACACCGCCCGACATTGCTACCGCGATAGTCTTCTCGCTCACAACTTCACCCGACCTTCACTGCTTCGCGCTTGTACACGGGACTGATTTCACGCAGTCGTGCCACTGTTGCGGGGACGGTGTTCAAAAGCAGATCGACGTCCTCATTGGTATTCTGCTTGCCGAGGCTGAATCGCATGCTGGCGCGCGCCCGTTCGCCGCTTAGACCCATAGCAACCAGCACGTGTGACGGCTCAATCGTGCCGGAAGAACAGGCGGCTCCAGTAGAGACCGCAATTCCCTTCAGGTCGAGGGCGATGACCAACGCCTCGCCTTCAATGCAGTCAAAATAGATATTAGTTGTATTCGGAGTGCGTGCGGCTAAACGGCCATTCACCCCGGCCTGATCGATCTGCTGCAGGACAGTGCGCTCAATTCGATCACGCATCTCACCAATACGGACAACACTGCCATCTTCAAATCCCAACTTCGCCATTTCTGCGGCTTTGCCTAAAGCCACGATGCCGGGAACATTCTCTGTTCCCGCGCGGCGCATACGCTCATGGCGTCCACCATAGAGCATCGGCTGCAGCAAAGTCCCCTTGCGGACGTAGAGCGCACCTACGCCTTGCGGAGCATGAATCTTGTGTCCGGAAATACTCAGCAGATCGCATCCGGCTTCGTGTACGTCGATGCGAACCTTGCCAGCGGCCTGAATTGCGTCAGTGTGAAAATAGACGTCGGCTTCTGCGGCAATCCTCCCGATCTCTGACACGGGCTGAAGGACTCCCGTTTCATTGTTCGCCCACATGATGCTGATGAGCTTGGTATTGGATCGAATTGCGCGCCGCAGTTCGTCCAAATCGATCAGGCCTTCGCAATCGACCGGGAGATAGGTAACTTCGCAGCCCTGAGTTTCGAGATGCCTGCACGTGTTCAAAACCGCGGAATGCTCGATTGTCGAGGTAATTACGTGATCCCCGGGTTTTACTAACCCGAAGATCGCCAGATTGTCAGCCTCCGTGCCGCCGCTGGTAAACACGATCTCAGAGGCGCGGGCGCCCAGCAGCTCCGCAACCGATTCGCGCGCCTTCTCTACGGCAGCCCGGGTCTGCTGTCCATGATGATGAATAGACGAGGCATTGCCAAACTGATCGAGGAAATACGGATGCATGGCTTCCAGAACATCAGGAAGCAACGGCGTGGTCGCGTTGTTATCGAAATAGGCCCTTTGCATGTGCTGAATCCCCTGCTGTGGTACTTCTATTGTAACTGCTGGCAATGCGCATTCACTTGCGGCTCGCGCAAGCCCCCCTGTAGATTGGATAACTTCACAGTTCAGGAGACGCTTTGTTACGCCTGTTGGCCATGCTTTTTGGTTGCGTCGCACTAATTTGCCCAGCACAAGCCCAGACAAGCTCCTCATCCACTCCACCGGATTCGCATGCTCCGGCCGCCAATCTCACGACGGGCACCAATGAATTCGGCTTCTGGGGTGGCTATTCTCCGAACTCGCCGCATGGGATCGGCATTACTTCCGATCGCAAGCTGTTCCTGCTGAACGGCTCTTACGCGCGAGTGATCGGCAATACAGATAGTGTCGCGATCAAGTACACCATTGATATTGTGCCGGTCGCATTGATCACACAACCGGCTGAGACGTTCGTCACCAACAGCGGTGCGCTCATTTCGCACAATGCGGAAACCGTGTATGGCGGCGGTCTGGATCCGATCGGCTTTCAATTCAACTTCCGGCGCGGTCATAAGTGGCAACCATTTGCGAACACGCATGGTGGGTTTTTATATTTCGCCCAGCAGGTCCCCGTCATCGATTCGTCGCAATACAACTTCACATTCAGCTTTGGTGGTGGTGTACAGGTTTTCACGTCAGAGCGAAGCTCGTTCTCGATTGGATACAAGTATTACCATCTTTCGAACGCCAACTCGGGCAACCGCAACCCTGGCGTCGACGCAAACCTCTTCTACGCCGGGTTCAGCTTTTTCAAATAGAAAAGCCCGGATCGCTCCGGGCTCCCTATATCTGAATTCTGAGCTCCCTACTGCCGTTCGCCAATCGGAATGTACTTCTGCGGATATTCCAATCCGATGTATTCGGCGCGAGGGCGGATAAGGCGGTTGTCGTCCAATTGCTCGATGACATGCGCCGTCCAGCCGGAAACGCGGGACACAGCGAAGATCGGCGTGAAAAGGTCCAGGTCGATGCCTAGCGTGTGATAGGTCGACGCGGAGTAGAAATCAACGTTCGCATTGAGTTTCTTATCTTCGTTAATGAACTGCTCGATCCTGCGAGAAATCTGGAACCACTTGGGCTCACCGCTAGACTCACCCAGTTCCTTCGACATTTTGCGAAGATGGGTGGCGCGGGGATCCTCAGTGTGATACACGCGATGACCGAATCCTGGAACCTTCTTCTTCTGCGCCAGCATGCCGCGAACGTAATCGACCGGATCGGCTCCGGAACGATCGATGGCTTCCAGAATGCGGAAAACCGCCTCGTTTGCTCCGCCGTGCAACGGTCCTTTCAGGGTTCCGATTGCAGAAGTTATTGCAGAGTGCATGTCCGACAACGTCGCTGCAGTAACGCGGGCAGCGAATGTCGAGGCGTTCAATTCGTGGTCGGCATGCAGGATCAGCGCGACATCAAACGCGTGTGAGGCCGTGGCCGATGGCCGCTCCCCGGTAAGCATGTACAGGAAATTGGCTGCGTGATTCAGGAAACGATCCGGTTCGACCAGCGGCAATCCTTTGCGGATGCGATCATAATACGCAACGATCATCGAAATCTGCGCGGTCAGACGTATCGCCTTACGAATATTTGCCTCGTGATCGTTACTCTTTTCCTCGGGATCGAAAAAGGCCAGCGCCGAAACGACTGTTCTCAATACGTCCATGGGCAGCGCATGACCTGGCGCCTGCCGCAACAGGCTGATGATGCCCGCATCTACCTTGCTCTCACGCCATAAAGAAATTTGGAGTTCCTGCAGCTCCTTCTGATTGGGCATTCGGCCGAACCACAACAGGTAGCACACTTCTTCAAAGGTAGAATGATCCGCCAGATCGTGAATATCGTATCCGCGATAGGAAAGCACGCCGCGCTCGCCATCGATGAAGCAAATCCCAGAATTTGCGGCGACAATTCCTTCCAAACCCTTCGGCGCCGAGACCATCGTCGACATAGTTCCTCTCAAGAAAACGGAATTATTACCTAAAACAACAGATGCTATGAACCCACTGTGAGTATCCCCAGTTGCGGTCAGCGATCCAACGGTTTCCCCTGGAAAAGTGAAAACAACCTTTATATCGGAAAAAATCGCTGTTTTCCAATGGCCCGGCCCGGGCTTGCGGCAGTTACGGACCACCCAGCCGACAAAAAGCGTTGATTCCGGCACTCACTACCGGGCCAAGGTATCTCACTACATGTTGCGGACAAAGAGGTGTGATTTGAGTCACTCTTTTCGGTGAGCCTGAAACCAGGCTGCCCGTCAGCGTGTGCCCGGGCGTGCGCAAGCCCAGGCAAAGCTACTTCTTGCGCATGTAGATCTCGGTTCCGCCATTGCGTACCTGTACTTCGTCCATCAGTTCGTTAATCAGGTAAATTCCGCGGCCGTGGTTCGAATACAGGTTTTCCCCACAGGTCGGATTGGCGAGGGCCATGGGGTCGTAGCCATTGCCGGGGTCCCGCACCACGATGAGGATACCGTGTTGCTCATCGCAGCCCACGCAGCATTCGATGGTCTTTTCCGGGTTGCACTGGCAGCCATGGGTAATTGCATTCGCCAAAGCCTCACGCAAGGCAGTCTCGATTTCGAGTTCTTTGCCTTCGGCGCACTTCATCTCGGTGGCAAGCGCCAGCACGCTTTGTACAACTGCGCTGATTCTGTTGATGTCGGCTTTTAGACTAATGTCGATTCGAACCGATAACTTATCCCTGTCGAATTCGACCTTCTCCGTTGGCATCCGTAAGGCCGCCTCTCAGCCCTATTTGACAAGATTGTAGCTGGGTTAGGAATCCCGGAACAGAGGTTACACGCTCCTGCCAAAAAACCAAAGTTTCGGGAAGCGATTTACAGGCACAAATGGGTGATTTTCAGGCTGTCCAGCTGATTCCTTCGGAATTCCCAGCAACAGGAGATTCTTGCTGCCGAAGAGTTTCGTCGATGTGTCGCCATGCATCGCACACTTCGGTAACACTCGCGATGACTGCATTGAGAATGGCAGGGGAGGCCTGGACCTGTCCTTCCATGATTTGGGCTCGCGTGACGCAATAAAACCGATTCAGGCCTCTGGCCACTTCGCCTCCGCGGTCAAAGTCCAGCGTTCCCTGAAGGTAACCCAAGATTGTCAGCGCGTGTTGCAATTCCGCCGATCGTTTCGCAAGATTGCCCTTCTCAGTGGCAGCAACTGCCCTGGCGAGATCGGCGATCAAACCTTCGTACAGCGAAACGACAAGACCGACGCGCGAGGCGCCATTTGCCTGCGATTTACGATAGGTTGCGGTCAGATCGATCATTTGGAGTTCGCTTTACTAGCCGACGGCAGTGCCGCCAAGATCGCATCGATTTGATTCATGGTGGTGGGAAAGGATCGGAGCAGCGCGTCGACCTGTTCGAACTGGGTCAGCAGCCCTTGTTCTTCCGTATTCAGCCGGTCGTTCATGTCATCGATTTGGTGCTGTAATGCTGTGCCTGTGTCGGCAATTCCCTTCAAATCGACGGTTATCGCTCCGCTAGTCGCGTTCAAGATAGAAGTTAAGGTTTTGTTCAGCGCGGAGGCGAATCCAGTGGGGCTGGTGGACTGAAAGAAATTCTGTAGAGCGTCTGAGTTCTCGGCCAGTGCAGAAGCCAGAGTCTGAGTGTCCGTCAGCAACGTGCCATCATCTTGTACCCTGATACCCAAGTCATACAGCGTAGATACCCGGATGTTGCCTTCCAGCTCAAAACTCACGGCCTGCTCGACCGTCTGTTGAATCGCACGCAACGTGGAATCACCAGCCAATGGACCCGAAGTCTTGCTCATCTGATCGTAGTGGAACTGCGCACCGATGGCCTGGATCGCTGAGTTATACGCATCGACGAACGTCGTGATCGCCTGTTCTGCCTGGGAGGTGTCTCGCTGCACACTTAAAATCGCGGTACCCTGAGTCGCGCTATTCAGTGTAAGTGTGACGCCCGCAATCACCGTAGTCATCACGTTACTGGCGCTATCAATGGGAACCCCATCAACCGTCAGTGAAGCATCTTTTGCGCTGGCGGATTCCTGGAACTCGAAGCCAATCGTGTCTCCTGAAATCGTGATCTCATTTGCCAGGCCCGTATTGTTGCTGAGTACAGTCAGCCGCGAACCAGTGGCATCGGTGATCACATTCGCAGTCACGCCTGCGTTCTGGCTATTGATGGTCGTAGCAATCGTCTGCAGTGTGTCGCCCTGGTTCACGTTAATGCTCAGCGGAGCACTCGAACCCAACTGGAGTTGAAAGTCTCCCGCCGAAAATGTCTGCTTTGACTGGAACGGCTTCGAGTACCACGAAGATCCGCTTGCGATGTGATCAATGGAAATCTGGTGCTGGGAAATCGCGGCTGCCGAAGTTGCCATGGCGCTGATTGCGGCCGGCTGTGACGACGTTACAGCACGCGCGGCCAGGCTTCCTACAAAGTTGCCCAGTTCCTGGACGGCTGACTGCAAGCTCTCCAGTTTGGTTTGAATGTTTGTCAAGGCGGAGGCCTGCGACTGCAGCGCAGCCTGTTGCCGCTGCATCTGTGTTAAGGGCGCCCTCTGCAATGACATTAACTGGTCGACAGTACCTTGGACATCAATTCCAGAACCCGAGGTCAGACTTCCGACATTCAATTGAAGTGCCATAGTCGCCTTACGATTTCACGTCGAGGTTTGGTTTCTGCATCTCCTGCTGGATCTGTTGCTCGATACTGTCGGCAACGTTGAGCACCTGCTGTGACGGGACCTGACTGATGATCTGGCCCGTTTCAGCCTCCACCAGGCGATACACCGTATTCTTTTCATCGTCAGTCTCGCGCTCGAGCTTCAGTGTGCCCGGTGAGTTCTCCGGGACCGAAATATCCGGGGACCCGGTACGCACCGCAGCACCTGGACGTTGATCATACCGGTCGACTACTGCGGGAATTGTGACTGGCTGGACCTGCATATTTGCCTCCCACTATCGCAGGACCCGGAAGCAGGTCCCCACACCTGCCAGATCCGACAGGTGTGGGGTCTCTGCAAATTACTTCAGCAGCGAAAGCACAGATTGCTGCATCTGGTTGGCCTGCGCCAGGGCCGAAATGCCGGTCTGGCTCAGGATGTTGTACTTGGTGAGGTTCGCGACTTCCGCGGGAATATCGGCAGCGCGGATACCATCTTCCGCGGCTGACAGGTTCTGGACTTGGTTGTTCATCACGTTAGTGGCTGCCTGCAACTGGTTAACGTAGGCGCCGATTTGACCGCGGAGGCCCGCGACACCGGCGATTGCAGTATTGATGCTCCCAAGCTCAGTTTGTGCGGTAGCTGCATCAGTGAAACCGGCAGCTGTGAGTGCCGCCGTTGCGGAGTTGACAGTTCCGAGATGGGTGGCATCCACCTGGCCGAGGGCTGTGCCGACTGTCAGCGAAGTATCGCCACTGCTGCTGCCGTCACTCATGAAAATTTTCAGTGTCGCATTGGCTGCGGCAAAAACAACCTGTCCGTTGTACGTGGTATTGGTGCCGATCTTGCCGATTTCGTCCTGAATCTGCAGGTATTCCTGATTTAAGGCGGTAATCTGATCGGCTGAAACCGTTCCGTTCGCCGCTTCCGTCGCCAGCGTCACAGCGCGGTTCAACAGCGACGTGATCTGCCCTAGAGCTCCATCGGCGACTTGCAGCATGCCCACGCCGTCGGTTGCGTTGCGCGCCGATTGCGTCAAAGCCGTAACGTTAGCGTGCAAGCCGTCGGCGATCGCCAAACCGGCCGCATCGTCGGCTCCTGTGTTAATTCTCGACCCGGAGGACAGGCGGAAAAGAGTTTTTTGCAAGTTTGAATTGGTAACCGACAGCTGATTCTGTGCGGCTAAGGACGGGATGTTAGTCAGAATGCTGAGTGCCATACAGGCTCCCTTCAAGGCCCAAATTGGGCGGGATTTTCGCATTCGGTTCCGTCCTGCTCACACGTTAATCGATTCCAAGACGTGCGGGCGAGCGGTTCGTCGGCCGCCCGTTGCCGGCTGACGGAACCTGAACTTGCGTTCGTGAGGAGCTATCGGCACTGGTCTGGAAAATCATTAGCGGCAGTTAACCGAACCGGCAAACAGCATGCAACGCACCCCTCACCCACGTCCGGTTACCTTCGTTTCTCTTTTGGCTTCTCCTCCGTTTTAGCTCTGCTCATATGTGCCGATAGGACGTTTGAATATGTCCAGGCGGGGAGTTCAGGGTGATCCGCGCCCGGGTTGAAACGAGGTGAGCCGCGATGATTCAACTCACACGGCTAAACGGCCATACGATGGCCGTGAACTCCGATCTGATCAAGTTCATCGAACAGGCGCCTGATACGGTCATTACCCTGATCACGGGAGAAAAGGTAGTGGTGAAGGAACATGCAGCAGAGGTCATCAGCCGCATCCTGGAATTTCGTCGCGCCGTAATGACCGCGGCTGTTACCGGTCCAACCGGCACTTCGCCGGACAGCAACAAGGAACTGGAATCCATGAAGTAGCAGACCACGGGGGAGGAAGTGGATAAAGCTACCATCGGCGGCCTCGTGGTCGCTGTCGGCGGAATTACAGCAGGACTACTGATCGAGGGCGGCAATCTTGGACAGATTCTCCAACCTACCGCCGCTATGATCGTCTTCGGCGGAACGATCGGCGCCGTACTCATCCAATTCCCTCTGCCTATCTTTCTCAGCGCCGCCAAAAGCCTGGGACAGGTCCTGATGGACAAAGAGCACAATCCGGAAACGCTCATCACCGAGATGGTGGTTTACGCCAACAAGGCTAGACGGGACGGAATCGTTTCCCTCGACTCCGATCTTCCCAAAATCAAGGAACCTTTTCTGAAGAAATCGCTGATGCTGGCCGTGGACGGTACCGAACCCCAGGAACTTCGAAAAATGATGGACCTGGAAACCGAAAACCAGGCAGAACGCGAAGAAAATATTCCAAAGGTGTTCGAGTCCGCGGGCGGTTTTTCTCCGACGATCGGCATCATTGGCGCAGTACTCGGGCTGATTCAGGTAATGCAGCATCTCGACAAGATCGACGAAGTAGGACGAGGTATTGCGGTGGCCTTCGTCGCAACGATCTACGGAGTGGGTGCAGCGAACATTATCTTTCTTCCGGCTGCGGGAAAGCTGAAGATCCGTATCCGCCAGCAGCAGATTGTGCGTGAAATGATGCTGGAAGGTGTGGTCTCTATTCTTGAGGGAATGAACCCACGGATGCTCGAAACCAAGCTTCGCGGATACTTTGAACAAGCGCCCAACCAGGATGGTGCGAAGGAGAATGCTGTGTCCGGCAACCCGCTTGTGGAAAGCACGATGGAAGAGAACAGCACGCAATAATGGCGCGCAAGAAACATGCCGAGCATGCCAATCACGAGCGCTGGTTGGTCTCGTACGCAGATTTTATTACGTTGCTGTTTGCATTTTTCGTTGTGCTTTACTCGACTGCGCAAGGCGATCAGAAGAAAGCCCAGCAGCTTGCCGCCGCCATTCAAATGGCGTTTGAGCAATTGGGAGTTTTTCCAAACTCCAGCAGCAACGCACCGCTCACGACCGGGCAGTCTCTGGCGCCGACTCCCGAACAGATAGTCACGAAAACGCAATCAGATCAGCTAATGAAAACAGTGCTGCCACACGACCAGGGGAAAAGTGACGATCCCGTACTGGAGATCGAGGATCTCCGGCGCGATCTGGAGAAGCAGTTGGCGAACGAGATCGCAGACAAGAAGATCTCGCTCCGCATGGAACCGGACGGCCTCGTCATTAGTTTGCGCGAAGTTGGTTTTTTCGATAGCGGCTCGCCGTATTTGAAACAGAAGTCCCTCGATTCCTTTGCCAAGGTGGCAGAGGTACTTGCCGTCCGCAAGAACATGATCCGCATTGAAGGCCACACTGACGACGTCCCGATTCACACCGCACAGTTCGCGTCGAATTGGGAATTATCAACGGCGCGAGCCACTGAAGTGATCCGATTGCTACTTGTCGGCTACAAATTTCCGCCGCAGCGGTTGTCGGCCGCTGGATATGCCGAATATCACCCGGTTGCCAATAACAAGACCGAAGCAGGAAGGCAAGTGAATCGGCGCGTGGACATCGTGGTGCTCTATTTGAAACCTCCGGTTGAGAGCGCCGTGACGACTGCGGGGCCGCAGGTCAAAACCTCTGCTTACGTAGATCTCCATCGGGCCGAAGGCCGGTCTGGCGGTCAGAAATGAAGATGTGGCTGAAGATGCCGATCAAATAACTGCGACGTGAGATGCCATGTCTATTCCGCTGCAGCAAGTCGCTAAAGAAATCCAGCAGATCGAATCGATGCCGAGCGTCTCGGCGATCTTGCAGCCTCTCATAGGTCATCTTCAGCAGCCGCTGGAAAGGGTCGACACGCAGAGGGTCGTGGATCTGATCGCCAGCGACAATTCACTCGCGGCTCAATGTCTGCATATGGCGAACTCGCCGCTATTCGGCCGGTGGCAGGCGATTACCACCGTTCGCGGGGCAGTGATTGCACTCGGAATGCAACGTATGCGCGATATTGCTCTCTCCTGTTCCATGCTGCGCCTGTTCCCGAGCAAGGACACTTCGAAAGGTCCCATCGTGTGCTGGGAGCATTCATTGGCATGCGCGCTTGTCTGCCGGAGAATCGCGCGGCGACTTGGCTATGACCTCGAAAACGCTTACCTCGCCGGGCTGCTTCATGATCTCGGGATGGTCTTCCAGGCTTGCACGTACCCAGGAGAATTCGAAGCCGTCCTCGCTTTGTGCACTCAATCCCGTGTGCCTGTTTGTGAGGCGGAAATGCGAATATTCGGGTTTACGCACACCGATACGGGAAGGATGCTCGCCGAAAGCTGGAATCTCTCTGGGACTATCGTGGATGCGATACGGGCGCATCACTCATTGAGCAATATGGTCCTAGAATCGGAACTCGTGGGTATCGTCCACCTGAGCGATCGTTTGTGCCGTACCCGAGGGGTCGGGTATGGCATCGAAGAACAGGCGTGGTTCGATTCTCCGAACGAGCCTTCGCTCGAGCAGCTGCAGGAATACTATCCGTTGCTGAAGACGGTCAACACCGCGAGACTGTTCGCGGAGGTGGACACGTATATCAATGATGTGCGCAAGCTGGTCACCGCCCTCTATCACCTGAACTAATTCGATCTAAGACGATATTCTCGCGGTGCTAGTCTGTTTCGCTTACATCGCGGCCCACGGTTCCAGATAAATTGGAGCTGCGCGTGCTTAGCTCGGATTGCAGTGTCCGCCCGGCGTGCAGCGTCATACAATGACGATGACTTCGGAGACTTCGAAAATGACTTACAACTGGAAACAGTGGGAAGGCCAGCTCGTCGACGGAAAGTTTCCCCTGCACCAGTATCTCGGTTCGTCCGAGCATGATGTCGTCTTTCTGAGCGAGCATGCCGGACAGCGTGCCGCTGTAAAGTTGATTCCTGCCGAATATGTGGACGTCGACAAGCGGCTGGGTGCCTGGCAGCAATCCACTGCCCTGGCTCACCCGAACTTGCTTCGCGTTTTCGCGGCGGGCAGGACGCGAATCGATGGCACCGACGTCCTCTATGTCGTGACGGAGTATGCCGATGAAGACCTCTCACAGATTCTTCCCGAGCGCGCGCTGACCGACGCCGAATGTACTGCCATGCTGGAACCGCTGCTAAAGGCCCTAGGATATGTACACGAACATGGAATGGTACATGGACATATATCGCCCGCGAATGTTATGGCCAGCGGCAATATAGTCAAGCTTTCCGGGGAGATGCTGCAATTCCCCGGACCGCGGCTCTTGAAAACGGGCAGCCAGTCGAGCGATTACGACGCACCCGAGGTCCCGGTTCAAGGTCTTTCCGCCGCAAGCGATATCTGGTCGCTGGGAGCCACGTTGCTGGAAGCAGTGACACAGAAAGCGCCCGCTGGGCTGTCGGAACAGTCGAAAAATCCGGCAATTCCGAGCATTCCCGAACCACTGGGGACGATTATTCGCAATTGCCTGGTGGCAGATCCGCAGCACCGGTGGCCGGTTGGTCACATCCTCAAGGAACTTCGCCCTGTGGGAGCCATGAAAGCGGCGGCAGTAGCTGCGCCGGCGGCGTCCCCTGCCCAGCCCCGACCCGTGGCGGCGCCCGCGGCAGCCAAGCTTCGGGAAGCTGCGGTTGCAGAAAAGCTCCAGCGCGAGCGCTCGGGTAAATCGGGACGAAGCATCTTGCCCTTCCTCGCGATCGGCGTGGTCCTCGCCGCGCTTATAGGATATTTCGCCACACGCCACATGCAGTCGGACAACAGTAAGCCAGCGCAAGTTGCCGAACCTGCGAATCCGGCACCCACAACGAAACCGGCCTCTCCTTCGGCTAAAGAGGTTTTGACGGATTCGGGCACGGCATCCGCTCGATCGAGGAACGGACAAGTGATACGCCGCGTGGAGCCCGCTGTGGCCGCGAGCGCCCGGCGCACGATTTCCGGAACCGTTCGCGTGGACGTAAGAGTGTCAGTCGATCCTGACGGCAATGTCACCTCGACGGCCCTGGAGAAGCACGGACCTTCGCAGTACTTCGCTCGAATCGCACGTGAGTCTGCCAGCGAGTGGAAATTCGCTGCTCCCCAAGTCGAAGGAAAGGCAGCTCCGAGTGAATGGGTGCTTCGGTATCAATTCCGCCGCGGTGGGACTATCGTGACTGCAGCGGAGGAAACACCATAAAGTAAAGGCAAACCATGCCTTTCCCGGGACGTACCTCCAGACGCCGCAAAAAGCAAGTCCCTTCGAAGCATTAGCGGCCCAGAAAACCAATAACTTCCATTACTTCCGAGCCATGCCTTCAGCATCTCCTGGGACTTCTATTCATCTATATAATGGAAGCGTCCGGCTGGCTCTGCCTGCCGGGTATATTCGCTCTACCGTTCGTTCCGCAAGATGGGGGCGCCACGGCTTCGACGGAGATGTTTGCGGTTGAGAGGCATACCGGGGTGCACACGCCCGTGACTGTGGCAAAAACAATACTTGCCAACCAACAGCTGGCATACGCTGCTTAATTAGTTAAGTAGCCGTCTTCCACGGCTTCGCCTATGGGCTGTGAGCGGACGTCGCACAGTAGGCTGGTCTTCCGATGCGGTCCGAGTCGGTGGACGAGATCTCCGGACTAGTGGCTTGCGTTTCTTGTCGCGTTCTGACCGCAGGCTGCGAAAGTTGTGGCTAATACCCACGGCGGGAATGCGACTACGTATGTAGGCTCTCGGCTGACTACTTCTTCGGACAGGGGTTCGACTCCCCTCGCCTCCACCAAACTGATGCACTCGTTGCGGCATCGCCATATAGGAAGTCACATGCCTCGACGACGTTCCGACGATCTCTCGATTGGTGGCGAGGCGGGAATTTCGGCTTTAGAGATCACCCGCTGCTGTGATCTGTCGCACTGCTGAAGGGTTATCTCATCCGCTACCGTCCGTACCCGAGAGGCAGTAATGAACGCTTTCGGACTAACTGCTGATACCGATCTGGAGGCAGCTCTGCGGAGTTTTGCCAGTGAAGTGGTCGAGCGCAAAGCCACTGAGTTCCTTTTCCACCAGGGTGAGAAGCCACACGGCTGCTACTTGATTAAGAAGGGTGTATTGCGCCTCTCGATACAAGCGCACGAAGGCGATCCGATAATACAAAAAGTCATCGGCAAAGGAAGTGTCGTAGGTCTGCCTGCAACGATAAATGGCGGCGCATACAGCCTTAGCTGCGAAATCCTAGAGGACGCCGAGCTCGCACACTTGTCGCGGCAGGATCTTACGTTGCTATTGAGAAGCGATACGGCGATGGCTATAAAGATCCTCGATCTGTTAAGCAGCGAAGTACACGCGGTACGCTCCGAACTTGCGAAACTTCCGCGAACGCAATCGTAGACTTCAGATCATTCCTGCACAAATTGCAAATCAGATGACCGCCAACCGTGCTGCAGCTACTGCGATTGTGCCGTCACGAGTACGGAGCCAGGCGCGTCGATATAGGGTCTGGCCAATGTCTCATTAACGTGTTCCGCAATGACCGGTTTACTGAAAAGAAAACCTTGCACCTGGTCACATGCATGTTCTCGCAATAAGGCAAGCTGGCTTTGAGTCTCGACCCCTTCCGCCGTGACTTTCAAATTCAAGCATTTTGCCATGTGAATGATGGCGGCCGTAATCGCCTCGTCATCATTACTCTGTCCCAGGTCGCGAATGAAGCTGCGATCGATTTTGAGTTTGCTTACGGGAAACTGTTTCAGATAGCTGAGGCTCGAATAGCCCGTCCCGAAATCATCGATCGCCAGTCTCAGGCCCATAGCCTGCAACTGTCCAAGCACTCGGAACATCACGTCTTCGTTCGACAGCAGCAGTGTCTCGGTGAGTTCCAACTCCAACAGGCCGGGATCGAGGCCAGTATCGTGCAAAACCTGCTTCACCATATCGGCAAAACCATCTTGCCGGAACTGGACCGCTGAAACGTTCACCGCCACCGGAATAGCCGACGACTCCGTTTGCCACTGCCTGGCCTGCGCGCAGGCAGTCCTAAGGACCCACTCGCCAATAGGAATAATCAGCCCGCTATTCTCGGCGATCTTGATGAACTTGTCGGGCGGCACCATGCCGAGCTCCGGATGTTTCCAACGCAGCAACGCTTCACATGCTGTAACGCTTCCGGTGAGCACATCGATTTCGGGTTGATACATCAGGAACAGTTGTTGTCTTTCAAGCGCCGTGTGCAGGCTATTCTCCAACTGGAGCCGCTCCGAGACCTGGACATTGATCTCACTATTGAAGAAGCGGAACGTATTCCGACCGCCATCCTTAGAGCAGTACATGGCGGCATCGGCATTCTTGATCAACGTTTCGACGTCTTCGCCATGATCCGGAAACATGCTGATACCAATGCTGCACGTGACATTCAATACCTGGCCGCGCAGAACAAACTCCCTGGTGACCGCCTTGATAATGCGCTCGGCTGCAATCGCAGCGTCAGCCGTGTCTTTGATCGAACTCAGAACGACGACAAACTCATCTCCTCCGAGTCTCGCCACAGTGTCTTGTTCGCGAGCCCAAGTCTGGAGGCGCGTTGAGAGTTCCTGCAGGAGGAGGTCACCGAAGGAATGCCCCAGTGAGTCATTGATGTACTTGAACCGGTCCAGGTCCAGGAACAGAACGGCAACCTTGTCTCGATGACGCTTGGCGGTAGCTACCGCCTTTGCCAAGCGGTCTTTCAGCAAAGTTCGATTCGGCAGTCCAGTGAGGGAGTCGTAATAGGCGAGGAATTGAATTCGTGCCTCGGCACTTTTTCGATCGCTGATGTCAACCAGCGCGCCTTCGATGATTCCGCCACCGGTTTGGCGGACATATTTAGCATTGCTCAGAACCCAGCCCCAGCTCCCGTCAATTCTGCGAAAGCGATGTTCAACATTGGTGATTTCCGTTTCCTGAGTGCCGCAATTCAGATCACCATAGAAGGGCTGAATGATTGGCTCTGCCTCGGTATGGCGCTGAAGCAGGTCGGCGCGATTCGCAAATCCGAGGGTTCGGGCACAAACGTCATTGCAGTCCACGATCGTTCCGGCCTGGTCCGCAACGTACAAGCCAGTGACATTGCGCTCGAAGATGCGGCGGTAGCGCTCTTGCAGTGCAAGCTCGTTCTGAAGTTTCAACTTGATGACGCGAGTTTGCCGGCGTATGCGTCTTCTGAGAATTGTCACCCATGCTGTGATTGCCAGCGTCAGCATGACAAAAAAGCCGACGATAAAAAGCGCTTTCTGGGCATTGAGCCACGGTGGGTAGGCAATTACGTGAATATCGGCAGGACTGCGCAAAACCACTTCAAAATCGAGCGGATTTCCATTTTCATCGGCCCGAATCGAGCACACTCCCGTCGTGGTGATCCTGCTATCTAGTGGAGGCATCCATTTCTGGCCAGCGGCGGTTGGAAGCGAAGCCTCAAAGGTGATGTGATCGTCGCTCTCGACGACCAGTGCGTAGGTGTTGAGATGTTGTCGGTGCCCGCGTACCGTGCCGTCGATTCTGATGAGCTGCGCATCGTATCGGCCCCGCAAAGCCTGCCGAGCCGTGACAGGCACGGGCGCAATATCGTGATGCCTGGAGGTGCCGCGCAGGCTCGCAGATTTCAGAACCGGCGTATAGCTGCCAGCCGACGGAAAGCCAATCACCTCTATCTCATCCCCGGGATTGGCTGGGGTACCATCCTGAGTCTCGACATAGACTCCGCCTGTGGCGTCCATCAGGAACAACCCGCGCTGCGGGAATCGTGCGGTCACCGTGCCTACAACTTTGAGGCGGTGTACATCGGCGAGATCGGATGAATATTGCAGAATGTTGCTGATTGCGGTTGTTTCGATTGCAAAAGGATCGGCGGGAGGAGCGTCGAGCACCTCGATGTCCTCGAGTGTCGGCATAAGTAGGTGAATAGCAACGAGTTGATTGCGGCGGTTGAAAGCGGCTCCGCAAACTCCTCGGAAGCGCACATTCGCGTCTACCAACTGCATGGGAAAACCGGCACGGTAACCGGGAATTCTTACTTTGAAGGTTCCGGTCGGAGTTACGACATCGATCACCAGGACGTTGCCTTCGGCTTCCTGTACAAACGAGCGGACAACGCCATCCATCTCAACCCAAGTGCCATCGTATGCGCCGGTACTAGCCTGAGCATAAGTGAGATGGACGGGCTTGGGTGTGGGTGCCTTGCCCAGCACTTTCCACTTTGGCTTGGAGATGTAGGGAGTAAAGCCGGCCGCGGCAATCCCGGTCACTTCCACCGACTGACCAACCTGCGGGAATCCTCCTGATAAGCCTCGCAAGTCGACCCAGATTCCGCCGGTTTTGTCCTGCACGAAGAGATTCGGCCCGACCAGATCGAGATAGGTCACCGTGCCAAGTACCCGTACATTCAGAGTGCCTCGAAGCGCTTCAGGCTTCAGACGACGTATTTGCCTTACGGACAATATCTCTAGCGATCGCTGGGTCGAAGATGGTGTAGTCCATCCATACTGAGGGACCAGGATGCAGAGGCCCAGCAACAGAAAACAGTGAAATTGGCGCACAAGGCTGCTTTTCATAGGGGACGCACGGCTCGCACTGGGCAGGTCGGGAGATACCGACTCTTTCGCAGGCGAAGCGGTCTTTAGTTCAAATATCGGCTTTTTTGGCGAAGAATATCAGTGCGATACGTACGAGATCGACAGAAATGCTCCGAGGGACAGGTACGTAAGTAATCGCCCCAAGACGAGGAGTCTTCGACTTTATGCCAGCAGTTTGGTCGTGCTGGGTAAGGGATTATTGATACCAATCCTTACGCGTGAGGGGCAGGTGTGATTCGCCGTCCTCGGCTTTCAACAACAGCGATTGAAAGATATTCAGCTTTCCGGAACGGAACCAGTGTGCCGAGCCGGCCATGTACAAGCGCCAGATCCGGTACGTAACGTCATCCGTGATTCTTACCGCGTCAGCAGCATTTTGCTCTAACCGCTTTACCCAGTTGTGGAGTGTTAACGCATAATGATCGCGAAGGTTTTCGACATCGCGAACTTCGAAACGGTTGTCTTCCGCCGCACGCAGCATCACATTAATCGGCGGCAGATCGCCATCCGGAAACACATATTTATCAATGAAGGACGGGCCTTCACGATGATACGTCGCGGCGCGAGCAATGCCATGATTCAGGAATACGCCTCCCGGACGCAACAGGCGATAAGCGCTGCTGAAATACTCAGGAAGGTGCGCCTCGCCCACATGCTCTACCATCCCTACACTGGCAATCTTGTCGAATTCCGTTGCTGGGGAAAGCTCTCGGTAGTCGCAGATCATTACCTGGCAACGATCGGATAACCTCGCGGCGCGAATGCGGTCATTCGCAACCTGAGCTTGTGTAGGACTCAGAGTAATACCGAGGCTACGCACACCATAGTGCTCCGCAGCCCACACAATCAGCGCTCCCCAACCGCATCCGATGTCGAGGAAGCGTTCTCCGGGCCGGAGCCGCAATTTGCGGCAAATGTAATCGAGCTTGCTCTGTTGAGCGATTTCGAGCTCAATGTCAGGAGAAACGAAGTATGCGCAGGAATAAACCATGCGGGTGTCGAGAAACAGCGAAAAGAATTCCGGGGGCAAATCGTAGTGGTAACGCACTGCCTGGCGATCGCGTTCTCGCGAATGCTGGCTGCCGCGCAACTGGCCATAACGTGGCACAGCGCGGGGGCGCAGCTCCGAAGGAAGCTTGGCGAGAATGGCTCGTAGCCGCAGACTCTCCGCGAGGCCTCTTTGCGTATTCAACAGCCGATCGGCAAGCCAGAACGCGGCTTCGATGTCACCTTCGACGTCGAAGTCGCGAAAGATGAAGGCTTCTCCCAGTGTAAGCTGGCTGGGCGAAAGAAACATAGAGCGCAGGGCGCCGGGATGATTCAAAACCAGCGTGAATTGCGGTTCGCGCGCCTTGCCCCACACTGTGCCGTCCCACAGGCGTACCTGGTAATTGTCGGTTGAATCGTATCCGAACAGCAGGTCAAGGAAAGAGATGCTTTGGTGGAGTGCATCCTGGCGATGCCAAGTCTTTTCTCTCAGCGCCATGCTCAACCCCTGAATTTGGTTTCGGAATACTCCATTCCACTGCGGATTAGGTCTATTTTACCGCAAAGTAAAGCCAAGCACGCAATTTACTATCGTATAACGATATTATTGACACTGCCGCCTCATAGGGCTGAAAGACCACGGAATTCCAGTTCAGAAGATAGCTCCGTTCCAGGCGGTATCTCCAATCGGGGCTCCCGGGGGAGCTTCCAGCACCGGCGTGGGTTTGAGCACCTGAGCCGGATTCTGCTCGAACTTGCGAATCTGTGCGGCGGCATAAAGCATGTGTGCCTGTTGCTGTTCGTCGGTAGTGAGCGGCACCTGCTTGCCTAGCCAGGCACGCAGGCCGGTAAGCTTGAATAGAGCCACGGCCCGAACTTCATCCGCGGCCTTCTCGTCAGCCGCGAGGGTCATAAGCTGATTCAGGGCGACCTCGTCGATCACTCGCTGAACTGCCGCCAATTCTCCATTACGCGGGCGTGACTTCCACGTGGCGTTCACCAGCGCGTCCAATACTTCATTCAGTCCGGGCTGCTCAGGATCCTGGCTGTGGTATTGAATTAATCGCGCGGCACGGGCTGGATCGAGAAGGACGCCAATGGTAAGGTTCGCCGAAGTCTCGGCGGCCGCGAGCGGATCGAACGTAAGAGCGGTATGACTGGGGAAATCCTCATAAGGTTTGATTCCCGATGGGCGCGGAGGAATGAGTTTGCTGATGCGATCTGGTATGGCAAGGAATTCCGGGGAGATTGTCTGCAGAACTTCCTTAAGAGCACGGCGTTGCTCTGCCCCACTCACCGGTGCGGTCGGGACTTGTCCATCGCCACGCAATGCGTACGTGTAGTTGAGGCCGCCAATGGTCTTCGTAACCGCTTCCGTCTGATAGCGGTGGTAAAGATAAATGGGGACAAACACGTCCTGCAGTTGTGCCATGGCAGTTCCTTCTGGAATGTCGTTCTCTCCGAAGCGTTGCAGTGCTGCCGCCCGAACCCTGAAAACGTTTTGCAACTCGCTAACCGGATCTTTGCCGTTATCCCACAAGTTCGTGTACGGACTGGCGCTACCGGGCGGCCGCGCATCCTGGTCCGTAAGAAAGGTGAGTCCCCGCTTCGCAGCGTCTTCGATGATTTTGTTCAGGGCCGCGTGTTCGTCGGTGCCGGGCGGGAAATCGGAATAGCCATATTGAATAGTGACCTTATCCCAATCGCCAATTCCGGTCGCGTAAGCCTGGGAAAGGTCCATCGAGCCGTCAGCAGCAAGTTTTACCCAGGGATGCGGATAATCCATCACCGACGCGCGTCCCTCGGTGCTGGCGATGTAGTTGTGCTGCAGTCCCAAGGTGTGGCCAATTTCGTGAGCGGCGAGTTGTCGCAGGCGCGCAAGCGCGGCTTGCAGCATGCGCGGGTCCGGTTGCTGTCCGTTCTTGTAGGGAGCGAGCAACCCTTCGAAGATCATGTAGTCCTGCCGCACGCGGAGCGAACCCAGCGTAACTTGTCCCTTAATGATCTCGCCGGTCCGCGGATCAACAACAGCAGCACCATACGACCAGCCGCGAGTCGAACGATGGACCCAGTTGATCATGTTGTAGCGAATATCCATTGGATCAGCGCCTGGAGGAAGCATTTCAACCTGAAAGGCGTTTCGATATCCCGCGGCTTCAAAGGCCTGGTTCCACCAGCGGGCGCCGTCCAGCAGGGCCGAACGGACGGGCTCTGGAGTTCCAGGATCGAGATAGTAGACGATCGGTTTTACTGGATCGCTGATCGCAGCCGAAGGATCTTTCTTCTGCAAACGATGGCGGGCGATATAGCGCTTCACAATTGGCGATCCGATAGGCGCGGAGTAATCCATGTACTTGATGGAGAAGAAGCCCGCACGCGGATCGAATTCTCGGGGATGATAATTTCCGTCCGGAAGCTGAACGAACGAGTAATGCTCGCGCACGGTAACCGCGTTTGGATCGGGTACGACTTCCTGAACGAACTTTCCAGGCTCTTCGCCAACAAAGGTCAAAGTGGATTCCACTTCTGTATTTTGCGGAAAGTTCTTCGTATTCGGCAGATAGACCGCCGAACGCGAGGCATCCAGGTGAAACGTGCCTTGTTTCGTCTTCTTCAGCGTTTCTACAACGTGATGTGCATCACTGGTGAAGAAGAGGGTAGCATCAACCAGAACGTGGTCACCGTCTTCCGCGGCAACCGCAAAACCCCAAATTACAGATTGTGCAAAAGCATCCTCTACGGCTTGCTTCTCAGTGCGATTGTCGCTGCTAGCGCGAAACCCGTAATTTACTGCCGTGAGCAGGACTTTCGGACCACTACGCTCGAACTTAACAATGCGTTCTTCGCCTAGTTGTCCGCGATCGAGACCGATGTCATTCGAGCCGACCCCTGCAGCCAGCGAGTCGAGGAAGAGGAATTCCGTGTTCCACTTGTCGATCTCAAGCCAGAGCTTGCCGGCGCGCTCATCCCAATACAATGGAAAGTAACCCGGCAACTTGCGCATCTGTTTTGTCATGTCAGAAATAGTGGGGAGCGGTTTCTCTTCTTGCGACTGCACGAAAGCACTGCCAAGAAGAATGTAAGCGATGAGAACAGCCAGATGCTGCAGGCGCAAAGATGCCTCCGCAAAGCGATGGACAGTGGTGGAATGAATACTGCTCGATTGCCATGCACTTTAGCAGCAGGTGCTCTGGAATTGCAAAACGGCAACGTCTACAACGGCTATGACGCAGAATGCAATGTTACGCTGCGGTTGCCGTAACCGTCAGAACTCGCAGTCCCGGCAATTGGTGATTCCATCCCACGGGCGGATGGTCGAAATAAATTCGGATCATCTGCGCCTGATTTGGCTTGATAGGTACTTTTGTGAGCGGCTGAGCGTCTCCCTCTGAGCCTTTCACGAGCGCCAAGACCGGGCGGGACTGGGTGTTCAGCGTCTGTCCATTCGCACCTTTGAAGCTGACTTCCACCTGCACGCCGGTGATCGCAGTTGTACCGTTATTATGCAGATATCCCACGAGGTAATAAGCACCGCCCACCGGTGCCGCCTGCAGGCTTAAGTTGCTTAGCTGCACTTGATTAACAGTCGGTTGCGGTGGAACCTGAGCAGCCGCGGGGGAAGGCGTCATTCTTGTAGCACGGGGCAGAGTGGCGATGATGGCAATCAGGATCGCGGCAGCCACCATGATGGCAATCAGCGTCCACGGAAACTGGCTTTTCGGCGGCACCTTCAACTTAGGATGGACGTCGCGCGGGCCCGTATCCGGGGTCCTTCTCTCGTTGGGGTACTGTGGGTTGGTCGCCATTGTGAGTCTCCCTGCTTCCCTGGTCTGAGTTGCACATCTCGCTACACGACATGTTTGATGTCCGGCGAGGAAGCAAGGCTTTCCGGTGCGAAATGGAAGAACGGCTAGGAGTTGGAGAGCGGGAGATAGACCAGGAAGCGGGTGTCACCTGGCTGGGAATTCACCTGAATATTACCTTTGTGCTTGCGAACGATACGCTGAACGGTATCGAGGCCAAGTCCGGTACCCTGCCCAACTCCCTTCGTAGTAAAGAACGGTTCGAAGATGTGGGTCCGAACCTCCGGCGCGATTCCCGGGCCATTGTCGCCGATCTCGACCACCACGCAACCATCCTCCCTGAAGGTGCGGACGCGCAACTCGCCTTTACCCTTCATGGCATCGATCGCGTTGTCGATGATGTTGGTCCAGACCTGATTCAGCTCGCTTCCGAAGGAGTTAACCAGCAACGGAACCGGATCATATTCCCGCTTTACCGTAACTCCGTGCTTCAGCTTATGATTCATGATCGTGAGCGTATTTTCCAGGCTCTTGACTACGTCGACATTCTGGACCGGAGATTGGTCCATGTAGGTGTATTCCTTGATGGCGCGGACGAGATCGGAAATGCGCGATGTGCTGCTTTCGATTTCGTTCAATAGGTTGGCAATGTCGACAGAGGCACCAATGCGAATCAGCGCGGCTCGGGCCGTGTCTGCATCCAGAATGTCGAACAACGCTTCCACGGCTTGCGGCTGGATGTTCTTCCGCGCCAGATCGGCAGCCAATTCCCAGAGATCATTCTGACCATGGCTGCGGAATAATGAGTCCAGCTCGTCTTCCAGAGTAGCGATGGTCAGCGGATCAGGAGGCGGTTCGTCGGCTCTGGCGAATGAGGCTTCCATCCTCTCGATTTCGGCCTTCTGCTCTGGGGTAAGGGGACGGCGACCCAGTTCGAGGCTGGCATCGCGAATGCACTTTAATGTCTCGCGAAGCTGGCTGGTAGCCCGCTTTGCCGCAGCGGCCGGATTGTTCATTTCGTGGGCCAGACCCGCTGAAAGCTTCCCGAGCCCAACCAGCCGATCGCGCTGCTGCTCAATTCTTGTCGCTTCGCGAATGCGGTCAGACATCAAGCCAACCAGCCGCTTCGTCAGCTCGGGCATCTTTTGCACGAGCTCTTGAAACTTATCTGCAGGAAATCGCAGTGCCCGGGCATCGGTTACGGCACGGCTGGTGACAGTAAACTGTGTCATTCGTGAATACGGAAGTGCGCCAACGATATTGCCCGCCTGGCTATTGAAGGTAAAAACTTCGCCCGCGAATTCAGCGCGGGCCTGCATCTGGCCTTCGAGAATGACAAACATCGCATTGGCCGGATCTCCTTGACGGATGTACACCTCACCAGCATTCACGTGAACTTCGTGTACCTGGCAGAGGAACCAGTCCAGCTGATCGTCAGGCAGATCGCTAAATGCCGGCACCTTCCGTAATTCGGCTCTGTCGATCATCTACACCTTGCTCAGATACTGATGAATGAATTGCACGGCAACGGAACCTTCACCGACCCCTGATGCAACGCGCTTTACGGATCCATGCCGCACATCACCCACCGCGAAAATACCCGGAACATTCGTTTCGAGCAAATACGGATCGCGGTCCAGGCTCCAGCCCTTCGGATGTTTCCCATCGTGCATCAGGTCGGGACCTGTGAGCACAAAACCACGGTCGTCACGTTCCACAACGTCCGAAAGCCAGTCAGTGCGCGGCAGAGCCCCAATAAAGATAAACATGGAACTGGCTGGCACGCGCTCCACTTTCCCGGTATCCGAGCATAGGACTGAAACCTCTTCGAGATGCGTTTCGCCGTGAACTTCTGCAACACTTGCATTGGACCAGATCTGTATGTTTGGCGTGGCCTTAATCTGATCGATGAGGTATTGCGACATGGTGCTGGAGAGTGAGCCGCCGCGAATGAGCATGACGACTCGGTCAGCGTACTTGGAAAAGTTCATGGCGGCCTGTCCGGCAGAATTCGCGCCGCCAACCACATAGACACTCTCACCCTGACAAGAGAGCGCCTCGGTTGTGCCGCCGCCGTAGTAGACACCCGCTCCTTGCAGGCGGTCGATGCCCGGGGCTTCGAGCCGACGCCACTGCACGCCGCTGGCAATCATGAGAGCGTGACAGGAGATCTCCGAACCATCAGCGAGCTTGAGTATCCGATAGGAACCTTCAGTTCTGACAGACATAGCTTCCTGCGGCGCCAGAATTTCTACACCGAACCTCTTTGCCTGAACGACTGCACGCCTAGCAAGATCGCCGCCGCTTAGTCCGTTGGGAAACCCGAGATAGTTCTCGATACGTGAACTCATGCCAGCCTGTCCGCCGGGAGCTTCCCTTTCGACGATGACGGTATTCAGCCCCTCGGAAGCACCATAAACTGCGGCAGCCAGTCCGGCCGGTCCTCCGCCGACAATGGCAAGATCGTAGAAGTCGGTTTGGGCACGCGTGCGTAGCCCAACCTTCTGCGCCACCTCCGCAGGCACGCTCTCGAGCAGCCTGGTCCCGTCGGGAAACAGGACCACCGGCAAGTTGCTCGCTTCCGGCCCAAGCGCTTCGAGTAAGCGTACTGTTTCCGGGTCATTAGCAGACTGCTCCACATCGATCCACTGATACGGCACGCGATTGCGCGCAAGAAAATCCCGCAGCTCGTACGAGCGTGGCGACCAACGTGTCCCGAGTACCCGGATGCCTTGAAATGCCGGGTGATAGCTGGCCTTCCAATCGTCGAGAAGATCATCAAGCTGTGGGTACAGGTGTTCTGTCGGTGGGTCCCACGGCTTGAGAAAGAAGTAATTGATGTTAGCTTGATTTATTGCAGTGATCGCCGCGGATGTATCTGCGTAAGCGGTGAGCAGAGCTCGTTTAGCATCGGGAAAGATGCGCATGCCCTCCTGCAGAAAACCGACGCCATCCATGTTGGGCATACGCTGATCCGCGAGCATCAAAGCTACGCTGTCGTTGCGCAGCTTCAGTTGCTTCAGCAAATCGAGTGCCGCTTCCGGCGAATCGCTCCCGATCACCCGATAGTCTGCTCCATATTGCGACCGCAGATCGCGCTCAATCGCGCGCAAAACATCGCGATCGTCATCCACGCTCAGTAACACTGGTTTCGCCATAAAAATGAATCCCGAAGCAAAAGGAAGAGCTCAGACGGTTGGACGCCTGAGCGTTTCGGTTAGATACAAGAAAATGATCCGACTGTAGCAGCACGGACCTGAACGGTCACTATGCTACTTCGAGCTCTTTATCCTGGACGGTAGCTTCCGCGTGCTTGCTCGAGAACAGGCCAAGCAGTTTCTTCAATGTAACGTACAGCACCGGGATGAATAACAGGTTAAGAAGGGTGGAGAACAACATGCCGCCCACGATCGCGGTTCCCACCGAGTGCCTGCCGAGCGCGCCAGCGCCAGTCGCAAAATAAAGAGGCAGCACGCCGAGGATGAAGGCGAAAGACGTCATCAGAATAGGCCGCAAGCGCAGCTCAGCGGCCTCGACCGCAGCGTCGGCGATGCTGCGTCCGCGCTCGATCAACTGCTCGGCGAATTCGACGATCAGAATCGAGTTCTTCGCGGACAAGCCAATCAGCATGACGAGGCCGATCTGAACGTATACATCATCGACCATTCCGCGCAGATCAATAAAGAGCAATGCACCCAATACCGCCATCGGTACCGCAAGTAGGATGATGAATGGCAACGCAAAGCTCTCATACTGCGCTGAGAGCGTCAGGTAGACGACCAGCAGTCCCAGCGCGAAGATCACGATGGCTTTGCCGGCAGCTTCTACTTCTTCCAGCGCAAGCCCCGTCCAACTGAACGTCATGCCCTGCAGCATGTTCTGCTTCGCGAGTTCTTCCATCGCTTTCAGTCCCTGGCCGGAGCTGTATCCGGGTGCGGCGGCGCCATCGATTTCGGCGGAGCGGAACAGGTTGTAGTGGTTGATGACCTGCGGCCCCGATGTCTCTTGCAGCGAGACAATGTTCGACAGCGGAACCAGTCCACCTTTATCCGAACGCACGTAATACTGCCGGAGATCGCTGGCGGTCATGCGGAACGGCTGGTCGGCTTGCACGTAGACGCGATAGGAACGATTGTTGAAATCGAAATCGTTCACGTACTCCGATCCCATATACACACCGAGCGCCTGGGAAACCTGGCTGATCGGAACGCCCATAGCTTTCGCCTTTTCGCGATCGATCTGCACCAGTTGCTGCGGGTCGTTGGCGGTGAAGCTGGTGAAGAGTCCAGTGAGATCCTTCCGCTGCCGGCTTGCGGCAACAATCTTGTGCGCCGTCATGTCGAGATCCTGAAGCGTGTTGCGACCGAGATCCTGCAATTCAAACTGAAATCCACCAAAGCTGCCGATACCCTGAATAGCCGGTGGCTCGAATGCAACTACGAGCGCTCCGGGAACGCCGAACAGTTTCGGTGACACGCGCGCAACGATTTCCGCCGCGGAGTGACCTTTGCCCCTGCGTTCATCGATTGGTTTCAATGGCGCAAAGATGAGACCGTAGTTGGAGGCGCTTCCGCCGGAAAGAGAGAATCCTGGCACAGCGAAGGTTCCGAATACATCGGGATCGGCACGAAGAATCTCTTCCGCCTTGCGCGCGACGTTCGTCGTGTAACTGAGAGATGCACCCGGTGGTGCCTGGACCACAACGATGAAGTAATTCTGATCTTCCTGCGGCACGAATCCGGTCGGGACGTGGCGATACATGTATGCCGTGGCCGCCAATCCAGCAAGGAAGAAAACAATCATGACGTAGCGGATCTTCAGTACACCTCCGAGAATGCGGCCATAGATGCGGCCCATGCCGTGAATACCGCGATCGATTCCCTGCGCGACGGAACGGTAGCCACGCGAGAGCGCATCGATTCTCGTCCAGTCAAAGATCCCGTATTTCTTCTCTTCGCTACGCAGAAGGATCGCCGCGAGTGCCGGAGACAACGTCAATGCGTTGAAGAGCGAAATTGCAATCGCGAATGCAATGGTCAACGAGAACTGCTTGTACAAGATGCCCGTGGTTCCCGGAAAGAACGATACCGGCAGGAATACCGAAATCAGCACAAGCGACGTCGCAACAACCGCGCTGGAGACTTCCGCCATAGCGACCGAGGTGGCTGTATGCGCGTCAGTGCCATCTTCATTGATATGTCGCTGCGCATTTTCAATGACGACGATGGCATCGTCCACCACCAAACCGGTAGCCAGAATGATGCCGAAGAGCGTCAGAGAATTGATGGAGAAGCCAAATATCTTAATGAACGCAAATGTTCCGACCAGCGAAACGGGAATCGTGATCGCTGGGATAACAGTGGCCCGCCAATCCAGCAGGAAGAAGAAGATCACGATGACGACGATCAGGATCGCCTCTTCGAGTGTGTTTACCACTTCCTTGATCGAGTCGCCGACGACTGTCGTGGTGTCGAAGGCAATTACATACTTCATTCCCGGTGGAAATGACTTCGAAAGCTCGGCCAGTTCGGCTTTCGCCGCCTTGTCGACGTCAAGCGCGTTCGCATTCGAGAGCTGCTGCACGCCAATGCCGATGGCGTCATGCCCGCTATACATCAGGTTGGTGTCGTAGCTCTCAGCGCCGATCTCCGCGCGACCGACATCTTTAAGCTGCACGATCCCGTTCGGCGTGTTCTTGAGGATGATGTTCTCGAATTGCCTGGGATCAGACATTCTGCCAATGACGCGCAACGTCACCTGGAACGATTGCTTCGGATCGGCCGGTGGACGCCCTAATTGTCCGGCAGGAATCTCGACGTTCTGCTCCTGCAACGCCGAAACCACGTCTGCGGCGGTTAACTGGCGTGCCGCCAATTTCGTCGGATCAAGCCAGATGCGCATTGCATATTTGCGCTCACCGAAGATGAGAACATCACCGACGCCAGGGATACGCTTGAGAGCATCCTTTACATAAACATCCAGGTAATTCGAGATGTACTGGTTCGAGAGGCTGTTATCGGGCGAGTAGAAACCAGCAGCAAACACGAAGTTCGGGTTCGCTTTAGTGATGGTGATTCCGGTGTTCTTGATCTCCTGGGGCAGCCGCCCTTGTGCGGTCGCCACTCGATTCTGCACGTCCACCGCAGCTACGTTCAGATCGTATCCGGTCCGGAATGTGACATTGATGCTGCTGGTGCCATCGTTCGAACTGGTAGAGGTAATGTAGTGCATGCCCTCTACACCGTTGATCTGCTGCTCCAGAGGCGTCGTGACCGCGGACTCCACTACCTGCGCATTGGCGCCCACGTAGTTGCTGGTAACCGTGACCTGCGGAGGAGCAAGATTCGGATAGAGCGAGATGGGCAACGTGGGAATGCACACCGCGCCCGCCAGGATGATCAACAGCGCGCAAACAGTCGCAAAGATCGGACGTTTTATGAAGAAATCAACCACGACAATGCCCCTCTGTCCGCGACGTATACGCGGCCCTGATGCTGTCGATCTGTTGGGCGATTAGCTGATCGGATGAACCGGAACCCCGTCGACGAGGAACTGAATGCCGGAAACGATTACCTTGTCACCCGGATTCAATCCACTGGTCACGACGTAGTCATTCCCCACGGTATCCCCGAGTCCCACTGCCCTCTGTTTCGCTACTGTTCCGTGTTCTCCCTGAGTTGCGACATACACGAACGACTGTCCGCCGATTCGCGCCACAGCGAGCACCGGGACTTTCGGCGCAGGCGCTGTGCTCCATATCACACGCGCTTTTACCAGCTGCGCGTTGCGGAATTTTTCAATGGAAGAATGTACTGGCGCTTTAACCAGCACACCCTGAAGTGCGTTATCAACCTGGGCAGACACGAAGTCGATCTTAGTGTTCTCGATTGGCTCGCCCCGGCTGGTGACGATCTCGACGGGAAGCCCCATGCGGATGTTCGCAGCCTGCTCGGTCGGTATGTAGATGTAGGCTTCCAGATCTTTGTTCTCGTCCACCGTGGTCAGCACGGTCTGGGGTGAAACGTAATCGCCGATGTGAACCGGAATATCGCCCACGACTCCGGCGAAGGGAGCGACGAGGTTGTAGTAAGCGAGCTGGCGCTGCTGCGTTGCGAGCGCTGCGGTCGACGCTTCCCAGTCCGCTTTTGAGTTCTCGTAGGCCTGCACTGCAAGATCGTAGCTCTGCTTGCTGGTGACACCGGATTCCCACAGCTTTCGCTGCCGTTCGACTTCGATCTTGTTGTACTCGTAGGTGGCTTTCTTTTGAGCCTCGGTACTGCGTTCCTGATTGACGGTCGCTTCTTGCTTCAGCGGATCAATCGTCATCAGCACCTGTCCGGCCTTCACGAAGTCGCCAGATTTCACCAGAATTCGCGTCAGCGAGCCGTCGACCTGAGGTTGAATTGTCGCCGAGCGGCGCGACTTTATAGTCGCAACGTATTCATCCGAGCGGGCCACTGGAGCCAGCGCGACCGTCTCAGTCTGCACCGGCAATGCCTGAGGAGCGGGTGTCTGCTTGGCTTCGGTGTTGCTGCAGGCAGTAAACGCTATCAGCACCAAAGCAACTAATGCCCCAGATATTAATGTCTTAGTTGTTTCTCGCATGCCCTCTATCCCCGTTGACTGAAAAAGATGCTGCTCACATCAGTGCGGATTCAGATTTCTATCGATAAGGACGTCTGAAAAACGTTAACGACTGCGCGTTTACACTATTTTCGATGGAGAGTGATTTGGGAGTGCCACACACCCCGTGAGTGGATTAGGCCACGCTCGCCGCGGGTTCGGTTCGGCTGATCAGCAGTTCGTCGAAGGAGAGAAGCAATACAATCCAGAAGAGATCCGCAAAAAGAAGATGTGTCATCTGAAGCCAGACCGGGGCAAGGAGTACAACGTTCATGACTCCCAGCGAGACCTGCACGACCGCAAGGACGATAACCACTATAGAAAGGTTGCGAAACGCCGTTGAGCCACTGCGGAATCCCCTGGCCACAATCCAAATGACGAATGCGGTGCCTATTAGAGCGACGACAGGATGCAACAATCGCAACCGAAGAAGGTAAAAGCTGCCGGCAGAAAAGTCCTGAGCCATGGACGTGCGCAAAGACGTCGCAGGAAACAGCGTGTCGCCAAGAGCTGCCAAGGCACCGGTAATGCCAATCCCAATTGCCGCCAATAACCCGACCACCACGAAGGAAGCATTGTTCTTACGATAGCGGCTCCCATCGCGAGAAACGGTCTGCCAGTAAGCGGCAAGCGCGATCGATCCGATTAGCAGAAGCGTATTTGCCAGATGCAACGAAAGGAGAACTGCGCGCGAGATGGATTGGTCTTTACCAACATGCTGCAGCAGAACCAGCAGAGCGCCAAGCAGCGCCTCGTTCAGCATCAGCACGACTGCGATGACGGCAGCCTTGCGCGCCCATGCGCCTCGAATCGTAGCGCGCCAGGTCCACACCAGCATTGCTAGCACAGAAACTAAAGCGAGACCACTCGTGACACGATGCGTAAATTCGATCAGCATCTGTGTCCGCGGCGAGGTTGGGATCACTTCCCCATTGCACAGCGGCCAGTGGTTGCCACAACCTGCCCCCGATCCGCTGGCGCGCACATACGCCCCCCAGACAATCACTCCCAGGATGTAGATAAGCACGACCCAGGCAAACTGGGCAGCTCCGGGCCTGATGGCACTCGAACGATCGGAAGGCAGGGTGGTGGAAACGGAAGCCATGAACAGTATCCAGACTCAATCATAGACGGTTTAAGGGCCTGTGGCGTATCAGGATCGTTCACGTCTTAAGCTGATTCGGTTGGAGTGCGCTCGCGACGCTGGTATATCAGCAAATAGGCTGCCGGGACTACAAAAATAGTCAGCACGATCGAAGCCAGCAAGCCGCCGATGATCACACGGGCAAGAGGAGCGTACGCTTCGCTGCCGGTTTCAAGCTTCAGGGCCATCGGTAAAAGTCCCACGACCGTAGCGAGGGAGGTCATGAGAATGGGACGAAGGCGGATACGGCAGGCGTGTGCAACCGCCTCTTTGAGCGTTCTCTTCTCCTCGCGCAAGCGATTCGCAAAGTCCACGATCAGAATGCTATTGGAAACGACCATGCCGGTAAGCATCACGATTCCCATCAGCGACTGAATGTTTAGGGTCGTGTCGGTGAAAGCCAGCACGAGAATGACGCCAATCAGGCCGGTAGGTACAGCGAGGATAATGAGGAAAGGATCAATGAACGAGGAAAACTGGGCGACCAGAACCAGGTAGACGAGCACGACGGAAAGAGCCAGGCCGATTCCGAAACTCTTAAACGACGACTGCATCGTGGTAACTAATCCGCGTACGTTGATCCGAATGCCAGGCGGAACTTTCGTGTTAGCGACCAACTTTTCGACCTCGCTGGCTGGCGTCCCCAGATCTTCTCCGGTGGGGGCTACATAGACGTCGATCGTGCGTTCAAGTTGATAGTGATCCACCTCGGTAGGGGTGAGGATCGTACGTACATTCGCGACTTGGGTAAGATAGGTCGGCTCTTTCAGGTTGGGAGCCCGGAGCGGCATGGCGGTAAGATCCTGCAGCGATTTGATCTGATTCTCTGGATATTGCACGGTTACGAAATAGTTGTTGCCGGTCCGCGGGTCGACCCAATAGCTGGGGGCAATCATGGCATTGGAGGTAAGAGAAGTAATAAGATTATCGACTACTTCTTTTGGTGTAAGTCCCAATTCGCTTGCGCGCTCTCGGTCGACGTTCACCTGAAGCGCGGGATAATCCATGTCCTGCGGAATGTAGACCTGCGAGACTCCCCTAAGATTCGCAAACCTGCGCGCGAGACCCTGGGCGATGTCGTCGGCCTGATTCAGGTTCATACCGCTGACCTGCACGTCGATTGGTGCGGGCATTCCCTGGTTGAGCACCGCGTCTACCAATCCGCCGGATTGGATATAAATGCGAAGCTGCGGCATTTCGTCTTCCAGCCTCTGCCGCACACGATTCATATAGGTAAAGCTGCTAACCTTGTGTTCCTGCGCCAGCCCTACCTGAACGAAGGCCGTATGCATTGCCGAGTTCGGCGTGAAGAGTGCGGAGAAATCAGCATTTACGCCAATGTTAGAGACAATGGTAGCCAGTTCCTTCGGTGGAACAATGTCATGAATGATCCGCTCCACATGTTTAACGTCATCATTGGTCACACCGAGGCGGGTACCGGTTGGAGCTTTCAGGTTAATGACAAACTGGCCGGCATCAGTCCGCGGGAAAAACGACACTCCGATGAACGGATAAAGAACGAAGCTCAGGACGAAGATCCCCAGGAAAGCTCCGACTACTAATTTCGGACGATTCAGGGTTCGTTCGACCCAAACGTCATACTTGTCCAGCATGCGCTCGAAATGATGATTAAACCATCCGTGAAATTTTTTTCCCCACGCGAACCGGCCAGCGGGCCGCTCCACCTGCATTCCAACGGTAGTTCCGTGCTCTGAGACCTCCTTCACAAAGTTCGCGCAATACAGAGGCACGACAGAAACCGCCACGAAGTAAGACGCAACTAGCGAAATTACGACGCCGGCAGCGAGTGCGGTGAACAGGAACTTGCTTACACCGAATAATAGCGTTACCGGGAAGAAAACAACGCAGGTGACCAGCGTGATCGCCAATACCGCCAGCGCAACTTCGTTGGCGCCCTTCTCTGCCGCGACGAATGACTCTTCACCCAACTCCAGATGCCGGAAAATGTTTTCCAAGACGACAACGGAATTGTCGATCAATCTTGAAAACGCGAGGGCCAACCCGCTGAGTACCATGCTGTTGATGGTCGCATTCGCCGTGTGCAAAACAAAAAAAGTAACCATCACCGAAAGCGGAATCGACAGGAACACCGCAAAGGTGGCACGCGGGCTGCCAAGGAAAATCAGGATCATGGCCGCAGTGAGCAGCAAACCGATACCGCCTTCGCGCAGTACAGTCGAGATAGCCTGCTTAACAAAGACCGACTGATCAAAGACAACATGCGCCTTCAGTTGCGACGGGATGTCGCGCAAGGACTCGATCGATTTCTTGATGCCGTTCACAACAGCGATGGTGTTGGTATTGCCTCCCTGTTTCAGCACACCGACATAGACCGACCGTTGTCCATTAACGCGCACGATGTTGTACTGCAGGGCAGAACCGTCAACAGCATTTCCGACGTCGGAAATAAAAACCGACTTCTCCCCGGATGTTTTCAATGGGATATTATTCAAGGCCTTGGCACTGGCGACCTGCGCGTTGGTGTAAATGTTGTAATCCATATCGCCGAGGCGAACATCACCGGCGGGCAGGATGAGGTTGGAAGAGTTGGTGGCACGGACCACGTCCATCGGGCTGAGTTGGTGTGCCTGTAACTTCAGCGGATCTACGTAAACCATGATCTGCCGGTATTTCCCTCCATAAGGGGGAGGCACGGTTGCACCCGGAACACCGGCGATCTGATCGCGAATCTGAAACTGGAGATAATCGTGCAATTGCGTCTCGGTGAGGCCCTTACCTTCAACCGTCAGCAGGCAAACCGGAAGGCTGGAGGCATCCACGCGCATAACTACCGGGGGTAATGTTCCTTCAGGCAAGCGGCGCAGGTCGGCCATGGCGAGATTGGCGATCTGCGTAACATCCGCGTTGGCGTCAGTTCCTGCCTGAAAGTAAATCTTGATGATGCTGACGCCGGTCATCGACCGCGATTCCATGTGGTCGATTCCACTTCCAAGTGTAAAAAATCGCTCAAACGTGTCGGTGATGTCCGCCTCAATCTGCTGGGGAGGCATGCCGTTGTAGAACGTAGCCACAATCACCACCGGAAGGTTGATCGGGGGAAACATATCGACTGCCATGTTGGTGACGCTCGTAACACCCAACACGCAGACAAATAAACAGACTACGACGATGAAATACGGATGTTTGAGCGAAAACGACGGCATGGACCATTACTCCGCGTTGGGAGCCATAAGCTTGGGCGTCACCGCCTGGCCGGGCTGGTATTGAGAGACTTCGCCGAAAACAACCATCTGGTTTTGCTTCAGGCCGGAAACGACTTCCACGAGCCTTGCGGTTTGCAGGCCTAAGCCCACTTCCTGGCGCCGGAGCCGATTTTGTTCATCGACGACGAGCACTGTTCCCTTGTTTTGACCGGCGGGAAGCACCGCCTGAATCGGTATCGCAAGCGCGCCGGTCACAGTCTGCAAGGGAATCTCGACTGACGCGTACATGCCGGGAACCAACTGGTAATCCGGATTCTTCACGTGAACTTCGGTGTGCATTGTGCGCGTGTCCTTATCAATCTCATCAGAAAAGCTGAAGATACTGCCCTCGATCGTTTTATTGATGGTCGATACGTTGACTGCGATTTTCTCTCCGACATGGACGCTGGAGATGGCTCGCTCCGGAAGAGGAATTACCAGTCGCAACACGTCGTTCTGCGATAGTCGGCAAAGAGCCAGATCGCCTTTGTCTGACGAAATGCCTGCTGGAAGAAGAGCACCGGTGTAAGCATAAAGAGCAGTGACAATACCGTCGAACGGCGCGGTTATGCGCGAGTAAGCAAAGAGCGTGCGATCTTTGTCCTCGGCAGCCTTCGAGGCAGCTACCGCCTGTTCGGCCGCTGCCAGCTCATTCTTTGCCGCACTCACTGCCGCCTCGGACTCCGCATCTTTACCTTGCGCGATATCCACTTCTTCCTGCGACACTAACCCTGGGCGTGTCTTCTGCACCTGATCGAGGCGCGAATACGTGATATGTGACACCGCATGTGTCGACCTGGCCTGTTGCAAATCGGCTTTGGCGCGCTCCAACTCCTGTTGGCTGCGTTTGTAACTGGCTTCGTCCTGCGTGATCTGCTGTTCCAGTTCAGGGATTTCCAGTTGTGCCAGGAGTTGTCCTTGCTTCACGTGAGAGCCCCAATCGACATAAAGCTTTTTCACGTAACCGGACACTTTGGCGTAGACATCAATTTCCTGATAAGGCTGAAATTCCGATGCGATCTCAAGATTGGAAGAAAGTGTGCGAGGTTCGACTTTGATCACGGGGACCGGAGGAGGCGAATCGGCGGCTTCGACCGGTTTGCCCGAATTGCATGACGTCGCGACCAGCGTGAACAGGAAGACGGTCATCAATGCTGCGGACGGCAGTACGCTTTTTGTACGACATACGTATCGAATCGCGTTCGACATTACCTACGCCCCATATCAGCCGGTTGATCTTCATGGTCGGCAGTTTTTGCTGTTTCGAGCAGCTTAGGAAGGGAAAATTCGTCGGAACGACAAAGATCGATGACTTTCCTGCGGCGCTCGAGAATCCGACGCGCTTGATCGGGAATTCGGTTTGCAATCTCGAGCGGAACGGTTTGCAGGCCATGACGATCACCATGCAGCAAGTCACCAGAACAAACTTGCATACCTCCGATTTCGACCGCTTCGCCGAACTTGAATATATGTGCGTACGCATGGGAGACGGAGAGGTTGTGTGCAAACAGCTGAAAACCAGGAGGAATCCCGTACAAGTCGCGAACGGCACCGTTCGTCACAACGGCAACCGAATCCATCGCCGCCATGATGTTAGCTTGTACTTCACCCACCAGGGCACCTAACCCCGGCGGATTGTCCATGTCCTGCAGCACAATGACGCGAGGAGCCGGAATGCTGAGCAGATAATCCCACCAATCGGTGTGAACGTAATAGCCGCGCCCTTCCATCGCCGGATCGCTCGTCCGGATTTGTGCAGTGGCAGCGTAACCGGTGACCGGAGGGAGGTCGGGAAAAACGCAGTGAATCGTAGAGTCAGTAAAGCCCCGATTACGGAGCCGAACCTTAAATGCTTCAATGGCGCTGGCAATCACGCAACTACTGAAATGAGTCAACTCCTGCAGTTGCGTAGGCGAAAGGCGGGAAACATTCATAGGCGCGCAGTTCCCTGCCCCAAAGCTCGTGCACACAGGACGTTCACAGCACTGATGCTGTTTCCAGTGGAACAGCATTCTAAACAAGGCGGCGTCAAGCACACGCCGGAATAAGCACAATGCACGGCGACTCCTCTGGATGTATCCGAGGAGTCATAAGGTTGCCTAAGTCTCTGCAGTGCTTCACTGTCTGAGATGTACTGTTTGGGTTGAAAGAACCGGGTTCCGGGCCATAATGCGGACGAGCAAATACCTGCTGAAGAATTCCCGGGATTCTCGACGCGATTACCGGCAGCGCCGAGAAACCGGCAAGGAACGAGATGATCGGAGATACGGATGTGCACGTAAACCCGGATCCGGCACTGGCTCCGCAAAAGCTGGATCTGACGCGGACGCAGGCTTTCCTACTTGAATTAATTCCGGATCTCAGCTTGCAGTTCGCGCATTCGCCACAGGCCGATGATGCCCAGGACCATCAAGTTTGGAAAAAGAAGCGGTGCCATTGGCGGCGCTCCGTAGACGAAGTTGTCGAAGGCGTGAATTGACGGGCCTCTCAAGTTTGCCGACGCGTGCAGCACGAAACCCCATAGCCCGATGCCGGCTTCCAGAATCAGGACGGCTGCGCAGAGGTCGATAAAAGGCCGTGAGATGCGCGTAACGAGTGGTACAGCAAGGAAGCCGATCGCCACGGCACTTGCTACCACCGGCACCCATTCCAGCGGAAAGAAGAAACCATTCTCTGCATGGTCCATGAGGCTGAAGATAAAGTTGCCGATGAAACCACCGAGCGTAAACAACAGGACCCACTGAGCCCACTCGAGCGTACGAGACGGAACCATGCGATTCATCACCAGCAGGAATCCCAGCCCCGTATATGCGAGCGGCGCAGCAAATGGGGCGGAGTAAGCAAGGCTTCGCAGCGTGCGTTCGTAAAAGAAATGCGAGTCAAGATGCAGAACCATCCCGGTAAGGCCAATCAGGATCGCAAGCCAACCGACCAGATAGCCGACATTCTTCCACACCCCGCGGCGCCGGTTGCGAAATGGAAGTCCGACCAGCAAAGCAAACGGAGCAATGGCGGAAAAGAAAAGCGGAATGTACTCAGCCCTCACGCGAAACTGGTTCACCGAGTGTGCGAGGTAAATGTCGAAGGTGAGAAAGCCGATGTTCACCAGCGCAAACAATTCCACCCACAACTGGGGATCCAGCCACCAGCGACGGTCTTCAGCGACCATGCTGCTTCCTCAGTTGCGCAGCGTCCGCCTTCAGCTGCACCATTTTCTGCAGCATGGGATAGTTGCCATGCCACTGGACGAAATCGGCACCGCCCATAAACGCGCCGTGCTTGCTGGTGCGTCCGTCGTAATGCCACAGATCGAAATAGGTGAAGTCTATGGGTTGAGAAAACGGAGGCCCGCTCAGCACGCCATCTTTCCGAAGGCCATCCACCAGATTTTTGGCCTCGGTAACGCGCGCGTTCGTGTTCAGCACGACCTGGTCTGCCTGGGTGTATACGCGCTCAATCAGAGCAGGAGTATGGCACTGGGAGCAGACCTGCTTCATGCGCGCCTGATTCGCCGCCCAGTTCGGACGATGCTCACTGATCGCATTGGCCAGGTAATATGAGAGGCGCTCTGAAGGATCATGCGTCACTCCGATGCCGTTGATACCGCTCATGTGACACGTGGCACAGGTGGGAACGAACATGTCGCGGGTAGTCAGTGTCTTCGGTGGCGCGTCGAGATTCAGCAGCCGTTCCTGAGCCTGGAACATTACGCCGTGTTTTGACTCTTCGTAGATCTCGATTTGCGAGTGGTCGGGGCCCATGTGGCATTGCGCACAGGTGCTGGGTAAGCGCGCCAGTCGCACCGAAGTCGTATGCCGCGAGTGGCACGCTGTGCAGGTTCCAATAGTTCCATCGGCATTCGGCCTGCCAACACTGTGGCACTGCTCGCAACCGCTGGTCATGGCCGAGTTGCCCTCCAACTGCACAAACGGATGCGGCGGCCGACGAGTTCCTCCCGGCTGGTATTGTTCGGAAAAGTTAACCTGCTCGGCGGTGAGTCCCTTCTCGCCAAAGACCGCTGCCCAGGCCGGAGCCGCGT
>Ga0070738_10001850_pt1 | contig 37475 bp, 30 predicted proteins | sample Coa_R2_2_FD_66446 | JGI IMG/M metagenome (GOLD analysis project Ga0070738, IMG submission 66446) | Surface soil microbial communities from Centralia Pennsylvania, which are recovering from an underground coalmine fire - Coalmine... | ecosystem: Environmental > Terrestrial > Soil > Unclassified ...
GTGAATGCCAGTATCAATATCTTGAGATTAGGTCTCAGTACGACGGGGCACGTCGGAACTTACGCTTGGGGAGATTTGCCCTCTTGGGCAGTTGGGGCAACCCTGTTGTCTAACGGCGAGTCAGTGAACCAAGAATCCCCGTCGCTTTAGGTCGGGGAGTGTCAAGAAGCAAATGCAACGGCTGGTTGGGGCCAGCGTCCAACTGCCTGACCAATCACTGCCAATTCTTGCATTAAACTTTCAAAACGCTCTGGAGTCAGTGACTGCGGACCGTCAGATAAAGCTTTTGTTGGATTGGGATGAACTTCAATCATCAAGGAATCTGTGCCAGCAGCGATCGCAGCCATTGCCATAGAGGGTACATGTGTAGCCCAACCCGTGCCGTGGCTGGGATCAATCATAATTGGTAGGTGAGTCAAACTGCGTAGTACTGGTACGACAGACAGATCCAAAGTGTTTCTCGTATATTGGTTGTCAAAGGTACGAATTCCGCGCTCACACAGAATGACATTGGGATTTCCCGATGCCAAAATATACTCTGCAGCCATCAACCAGTCATCTATTGTTGCTGCCATTCCCCGTTTAAGCAGAACAGGTTTCGATGCTCTCCCTACTTTCTTCAGCAAGGAGAAATTCTGCATATTTCTTGCACCTACTTGGATGACGTCTGCGACCTCTTCTATTTTTTCCAGGTCGGCAGCATCCATAACTTCTGTAATAATACCTAGTCCACTGACTTCCCGCGCTTTCGCCAACAATTCCAAAGCACTCTCGCCGTGTCCTTGGAAAGCATATGGTGAAGTCCGAGGCTTATATGCCCCACCACGCAAAAACTTAGCTCCAGCAGCCTTGACTTTTTGCGCTGTTTCCACTATCATCTCTTCGTTTTCAACAGAACAGGGTCCGGCAACAACGACAATAGGGTGATGTTCGCCAATGATCACTCGTCCGTTGGGAGTCTCAACTGTTACCTCAGAAGCTTCTCCATGGCGGAACTGGCGGCTAGCTCGCTTGTATGGTTTTTCGACCCGTAACACTTGCTCAATCCAGGGGCTAATTTCCTGAATCTGCCGTGCGTCTAGATCAGCGGTTTCACCAACCAGACCAATAACCACTTTGTGTGTACCGACAATTTTTTCTGGTGTCAGCCCCCAAGAGCTAAATTCATCGCTGATACGATTAATTTCCGCCTCAGGGGAACCAACTTTCATTACTACAATCATGCTAAAATCCCCAATGAGTTAATATTTTTTTAACTTAGACTGTTGTTTGAGTGGTTAGTAGAGATGAACAATTGTTCACCTCTGCTAACGACTAACTGAAACTGAGCTGAATAATTATACGTTTTTTTGCCGAGTTTCGCGCCAAGCTGACACCATTCTTCGCCAATTGGTTGTAAATTCACTCCAACCCAACCAGCTTCCAACCCTGTCTTCATCCCAAGAAGCTGAGAGAACACCATAAGTTATTCCCAATACACCCAAGCCAAACAACCCCATATTCACCAGTAATACGGCGATGTTGGGTAGTTTGATTTGGGCGTAAGTTAAGAGCAGATAGCTGATGATTAGGGTGCCAATACCTAAAGCTGTAGGTATACCACAAAAGGCAGCCACGCGTCGAATCATCCGTTGGCTGACCACTTGGGGAATAGCTATTTCTTCTTTGGTAAAAGGTGGCTTTTTCTCACCTTTTTCCTTTGATTCTAGCTTGGCTACTGATGCTTGAGTTTTTGCTTTTGCTGGTTTTTGACGCTTTTTGTTAGGTTCAAAAGGCAAGCGATCGCGTTCAGATTCAGTAGACATAGGTGGTAGTCCTTACCCACGAATACCGAGACGACCAATCAAAGTTTGATAGTGTTCCCGGCTATCTTTTTGAATATAAGACAAAAGGCGCTTGCGTTGACCAATGAGCTTTAACAATCCTCGTCGTGAAGAATGATCTTTCTTATTGGCTTGGAGATGTTCGCTGAGGCGGTTAATACGCTCCGTCAGCATAGCAATTTGAACATCAGCGGAACCAGTATCGGTTTCGTGAACTTGGAAGTTTGAAATGATTTCTTGTTTGCGCTGTTGCGTGAGAGCCATGATCCAATCGATTTTTTCTAATGTTTATGCAGCAGTTTCTCATGTTATCACAGCTGGCTGATTGACTGGCAGTATATCAACACAGCTCTAATAACTTTCAAAGTTGCTTCGCTGACCATTGGCAACAACACCCAAGACATTGATTCGGGAAAGTTGTAGGCTATCTAAAGCTCGCTTCAGCATTAAGGAGTCTGTTTTGTTTATCCTCACGACAAGCACAATACCATCAGTGTGTGGTGCCAGCAATGTCGCGTCAGCCAGTCCCAATAAAGCAGGGGTATCATAAATAACTAAGTCAAAGTTGTGATGGAACTCTTCCATCAGTCGCTTCATACGATGAGATGAGAGCAGTTTAGTGGCGTCAGGTGGTATGGGTCCTGCAGTAATCACAGACAATTGGCTCATAGAAGACAGTTGCTGTACCACCTCCTCTATTGGTAGATTCATAGAGATTAAATTACTCAATCCCCACTGATTATTTAAATTGGATAGGGAGTGAATGACGGGTTGACGCAGATCGGCATCTACAAGTAGCACTCGTTGCCCCATTGCTGTCGCTATTTGTGCTAGATGGAAAGCGACTGTAGATTTACCATCACAAGACATCGCTGAGCTTATGATTATAGAGCGGATAGGACGATCAGAACTAAGCAATTGGACATTTGTCTGAAGAACCCTCAAAGATTCCAAAAATTTTGCAGAATATTTGCTGTGCTCTGAGTGTGTGTTGCTCGCTAAGCCAGGGATACCTTGAGATAGACTAGAGATACCATGAGAGAGTAACTTTGGGACTCTTACTGAAGGAGCCATGAGGCTTTTTTGTTTGGAAGCATGATACTGATCCCCTTGGATCTGCTTTTCAAAAGGAATGTTTCCAATCAAAGGCAGTTTACTCCTCTCCTTGAGAGTCTGAACAGTACGGTAGGTTTTATCGAGCTTTTCAAGCAGTAAGGCAACTCCAATTCCTGCAGCAATACCCGCAGCTAATCCCATCAGCAAACTACGTTTAATATCTGGAGAAGATATAGGCTGTTCTGGCTTGCTTGGCGCTTGAATTAATTGCCAACTGATCTCTGTCTGCGATCCCTGGATTTGGAGATTTTCACGGGTTGCTAAAAAACGGTTGAGGCTATCAGTAGCAACTTGTAATCCTCGCTGCAACTCAGTATATTGCCGTGACAAAACTGGCAGTTGCTTTCTTTTTTGTTCAAGTCTTTGCTCTGCCTTAGCAAGTTCCTGACTTTGTACCTCTAAAGTTTGAACTTGTGTTGCTATCTCTGCAACTTTAACATTCAAAAAACGCTGTGCTTCATCACGTAGGAGAGGCAACAGATTTTCTCGTTTCTGCTTTAACGCTTGAATGGTTGGGTTATCATCTTGGAAACGAGTTGATTCCAAAGCAATCTGAGCATCCAATTGACGCAGTTGAACAAGCAATTGCTGATACACAGTAGCACTGTTTAATGCTGCAAGATCTCCATCCTTCTGCTGCAAACTGGTAAGATTGGCACGGGCTTGAGCCAACTGCTGATTAATGTCACGGCGTCGTACAGACAAAGTGCTAATTTGATTATTGATTTGCTGTACTTGGCTATCTGGGTCAATAAAGTCATATTTTTGCCGGAAAATTTGCAAATCTCTTTGAAGTCTATTAACTCGAGATTTGAGGGACGGAAGTTGTTTTTCAACAAACAGAATTCCCTGATGTACTTTGCTTTGACGATTTTCTAGGCTGTAGTCTAAGTATTCTCTAGAAATCTTGTCTAGTACAACTTTGACCTTTACAGGGTCGTTACTTCGATAGCGAACTTCTAAAATTTTGGTTTCGCCTAAACGAGTAATGGTCAGAGAACTGAGGAGAGAATCATATTTAATGTCTGGATAAAAAGGTTGTAGCTGCTGAACAATGATATTCATCACTTCAGGACTTTTGAGAACCTGAATTTGACTGTTGTAATCTAGACTAGACTTTGTTACGTTAGTAGGATCTTTGAACAAATCTAACACCCTAGTGTCATCATTAACAGGTTCGACTAAAAGCCGAAAACTGCTTTCATATTCTGGTTTCTTGTTGAGTGTTAAGACGACAATAGTCGCCATCACAGCAGCAGCAGCTACTGCAATAATTCGTGCTCGTCGCCGTACAATACCGATAAATTCTTGTAAATTCCAATCATCTCCTTGTTCTGCAGACCACGGCACAGATTGCGACTGAACAAGGGAAGATACAGAATTTCTGGTTTGGTTATAACTTGAGCTTTGAGAAGAATAATTTTCCATTAGGATTGTGAATACTTAAGTATTAAGCATTAAATCGAACAATTTTTATATAAACTTTAAGCTATCTTTACCAAAAAATCATAAAGCAGTAACTTCTTTGTTGTTGCCAATAAGGAGTCTCAAAAGTACCATGACTGCATAAACTATTACCCTGCTGATTACCGAGATAAGTTCATGCTCCTGACTTAAAGTAAGTATTTTTTTATCCAAAACCTTTAAGAGTACAGTTATCACTTATTATACATCTATAAAATTCCAGTTGAATTTTCTAATCTGAATAAGTGTATGAAGCTAGTATGTTTTTAGAGGTGGCTAAAAAACATTTATATGTATGTTATTAAGCATTAATTATATACTTCCAAGATGTTTTTCGAGTATAAGTATATACTTAAGTATGGCATAATCGGTATAATATACTATGTTTAGTGGTGTATTTCGGATAAAAAAAATACGTATGTTAATCTTTACAGAAAATACAAGTATTAAATGTTCTAAAATTGGGGAAGTATCTTTGAAACATGGTATGATAATCGAGTTAGAAAACCTAGGTGACTAGAAATGAAATCGAATAACTCCCGCTTCGAATTCTTATCCATAGTCATTCTAAAGTTCTCAATCTAATGTGATAACGAGTTATATTTACTCAACAGGAGTTAATAGGCTGAAATTGATAATTGATGACTAAAAACGCTGCGAAGATAAGTTCCTTTTTACTATGAACTTCCATATGCTTTGCATATATCTGCTATGCCTTTTGTCATTGGTACATACCTTCATCAAAAATAATATGTAATATTATGTTGAGTCAACTTTTGGGTGAATCATCTACTAAGAGGGGAATCTATATTCTAACCTTTCTTGCTCTTCTATGTTTAGTGTAGAAGGGTTTCTTGGAGATTTTTTTTAATTTAAGCAGCTGTTGAAAGTCATCTAATTATATATACACAGCCTGGCGTCATTGAATATATGACTTGTAAAGCCAGGTGAATTTTGTGTGGAAATAGAAGTAAGAAAAAATATTCAACTTAGGCGAATAAACTTGCATATGAATAGAGATTGGGAAACAATGTAAATCAATGTAAAGTTTTGAGCAGTGCTTGCATAAATTCTTAAATAACTCCTGATTAAGTTTACAAAGGGTGAATTTAAGACGTCCGTATTTGGGTTTTCCATTCAACAACACTGCTTTTTTCCACCAAAATTAATGGCTAAAAAAGTTGAGTGACATCTTCTAATTTAGAATTCCACCGAAGGATACAGTTAATGAGACTCAATGAATGGATTCATAAAGGTTTTTTCCAATCCCTCCCAGCTCGGCTAGCAAAGGAGAGTCAGCATTCTAAGAAAACTCAGCAGTTCATCAAGTTATCTGTAATCACTCAGTATTATCCCCCAGACTATGCTGCTACAGGACAATTGATTGAAGAACTGATGAGACATCTGGGATCTCTTGGGGTAGATATTGAGGTTTTTACCAGTCAACCAGGCTATGCGTTTCGATCCTCGACAGCTCCAGCAGTTGAAGAGTCTGGGGGAGTTCGAATCCAGCGATCGCGTACAGCCCGACTGTGGCCTGCGAGAATTCGTGGTAAAGCCATCAATGGTCTTCTGTATACCTTGCGTGCTGCACTCCATATATTAAGATCCAAAAGTCGCTTCAATCTATTATTGGTAACGACAGCACCGCCATTTTTACCAATTCTGGGATATCTGGCTTATGTTTTGTTCCGACTTCCTTATGTCTGCATACTTTACGATCTGTATCCAGATATTGCGATCGCGCTAGGAGTGATACCAAAACGGCACTGGTTAGCACAATTTTGGCAGTCACTCAATAAACAGATTTGGCGAAACGCCAAGGGAATCGTGGTTCTCAGTCCTGCTATGAGAATGCGGCTAGTAGAGATTTGTCCGCAGATAGCTGATAAGGTTTCTGTGATTCACAGTTGGGCAGATCCTGACTGGATTGTGCCAATTGCCAAGCAGGAAAACTGGTTTGCCTGGAAGTATGACCTAGTTAATAAATTTACTGTGCTCTACTCCGGTAATATGGGTCGTTGCCACGATATGGATACGATCCTGGAAGCTGCACAGCAGTTGCAGGATGAGCCAATTCAATTTGTGTGTATTGGCAGTGGGGCGAAACGGGAGGAACTGATTAATAGAGTTAATCGATTAGGACTGACCAATTTCACCTTTCTACCCTATCAAGACAAGCAAGTATTACCCTACTCTCTCACAGCTTGCGATTTATCACTCGTGAGTGTCGATGCATGTACAGAAAGTTTAGTTGCTCCTAGTAAGCTTTATTCAGCTTTAGCCGCTGGACGACCAGTAGCAGTCATTTGTTCTCAGTATTCATACCTAAGACAACTCATCTCTGAAGCTAACTGTGGTGGCACTTTTGACAATGGGGATAGTCATGGTTTAGCGCAATTTATTCGCTTGCTCAGTCGTGATCAGCAACTAGGAGAATCCATGGGTAAAGCAGGTCGTCAATATTTACGTTCAAATTTCACTTTGAAGGTGATAGCTCAACAATATCTTGATGTTTTGCAGCAAGCATTATTGTATGACAAGGTGAAAATCCATGCTTCAAAACCATAGCCAGTAAATACTACGGGAGATTTTAAATTCAAGAACTTTTTCAGGATTTGCAACTATTCTTTTTTGGCATAATCACTTTTTAATTGTTATTATGCCAACGTGCTTAGCTGCATATATTCTAGAAAACGCTCTCTAAAAAATATTTACATTTTTTTTGATAAAAAACCTATGAATTCAACAAAAAATACTGAAAATATGTTGTAATATCTGATATAGATTAATAAGTTAGAACAATTTTTTGTTCTGAGGTTTTGTAAATAAATCTATTAATAAAATAATACCAACGAAACCGGAGAGCTTTTCATTAACTCAATTGAATATTTTATTACTTTGATTTAGGAGTGAGCTTTGATGGTCATGATGATCTCAGCTTCTCTCGACGTAACCTTCCACTTTTGTGTTTTATAGTTACTCAAGTGCGAAGGTCGAATTGCAGAGAAGGTGTGACAAAAATCAGAACTGCTTCTACAGTTTTGTGTATTTAACACAAATAAAAAACACTATATAGATAACGCAAGTATAAGCATATAAAAAGTGTGCAGTTGAATATTCGCTATACACAGAAAACAGAGAGTACCTTGTACAGTAAGGTACGTTATGGAACGCTTATAGCGGTATCTATAGAAGATTCTACTTTTCTCTTCATTACTTAACTGATAGCGTAAGTTACTCGTACCGGGGTTATAACAATGTTACTAAAAGATCTCAAAAGTAAAATTGAGAATAAACAAGCGAAAATTGGAATTATTGGCCTAGGCTATGTAGGATTACCAATCCTAGTAGCTTTTGCCAAAAAAGGATTTTCAGTATTAGGATTTGATGTAGATCAAAATAAGATTAATCAGATTGAAAAAGGTCATTCGTATATCAATCATATTGATTCAGAACTCTTGAAGAATGACTTAATTCAAGTCACCACCGATATGACTCGGTTGAAAGAAGTCGATGTTATAACTATTTGTGTTCCAACTCCTCTCAACATACACAGAGAACCAGATTTAAGTTATGTTATTGATACAACTTATGCAATTGCTCACTCCTTGAAAATAGGACAACTGATTGTTTTGGAAAGTACCACTTATCCAGGAACAACGGAAGAGGTAATGCTGCCTATTTTATCCCAAAGTGGTTTAATTGTTGGACAAGAATTTGCTCTAGCATACTCTCCAGAGCGAGAAGATCCTGCTAATGAAAAGTATTCTTTAGTCAATGTACCAAAAGTGGTCGGGGGAGTTACACCCTTATGCCTTGAATTGGTGGAAACTCTGTACAATCAGATTGTTATAAAAACCGTACCAGTTTCTTCAACTCAAACGGCAGAAGCAACTAAAATTTTAGAAAATATTTACCGTGCGGTCAATATTGCTCTCGTTAATGAATTAAAAATACTCTTTTTAAAAATGGGTATAGATATCTGGGAAGTCATTGAAGCCGCTAAAACTAAACCATTTGGTTTTCATGCTTTTTATCCAGGTCCTGGATGGGGTGGACATTGTATTCCAATTGACCCATTTTATCTAACATGGAAAGCGAAAGAATATGATGTGCCTTTGCGATTTATTGAGTTGGCTGGTGAAGTCAATACTTTAATGCCTAACCATGTGGTAAATCAGCTAGTCTTCTCACTAAATCGTCATAGTAAGCCTTTAAAAAACTCGCGAATCCTTCTTTTGGGTGTGGCTTATAAAAAGAATGTAGATGATCAAAGAGAAAGCCCTTCGCTGAAGATAATTCAGCTTTTGAAAGAGCATGAAGCATATGTTGAATATCATGATCCCTATGCTCCTATTTGTGCCAATCATCGTCATTATCCAGAAATCAATTTAAAATCTGTGCCATTAACAAAAGAAACAGTAAGAAGTTATGATGCAGTAATTATCGCAACAGATCATGAGAATGTTGATTATCAACTAGTTGCTGAGAATGCGGCCTTAATTATTGATACCAGAAATGTTTTGGCTAGCAAGGAATTGAAGAATGTAAATACAGTGCTTGCTTGAGGCATCTCCAATTAGCTTAGAAAGACCATTTTAAATAAATTGATTGGTTTATGAAGTTATGAAACCTGATTTTAATAAAAATGTAGCCGTAGTTGGCTGTGGATACTGGGGTAAGAATTTGGTGAGGAATTTTGCCGAATTAGGTGTTCTACGAGTCGTTTGTGATGCTAACTATGAAGCTCTTGCGAAATTCAAGGAACAATATGGTGTTGAGGGAGTATCTGATTTTGGCAAAGTTTTAGATATGCCAGATGTGCAAGCCGTAGTTATCGCAACTCCAGCAAGTACCCATGCAAGTCTGGTCATGCAAGCGCTAGCAGCAGGTAAAGATGTGTTTGTTGAGAAGCCTTTGGCTTTGACACTGGAGGATGCTCTTTTGATACAGACGGCTGCTCGTAAAAGTGGTTGTATCTTGATGGTAGGACATTTGCTAGAGTACCATCCAGCTTTAGTCAAACTCCGCAGTTTAGTTGCTGAAGGAGCAATTGGCAAGCTTCAGTATATTTACTCAAATCGTCTAAGTTTTGGTAAAGTTCGTACTGAAGAAAATGTCCTTTGGAGCTTTGCTCCCCATGATATTTGCACTATTCTCGGTTTTGTTGGTACGCTACCAACCTCTGTACAAGCTGTGGGTACAAACTCTTTAGGTGAAGTCGAAGACTTTTGTACTATTAATTTGGAATTCAAACAAAATATTAAGGCACATATTTTTGTCAGCTGGTTTCATCCTTTTAAAGAGCATCGGCTGGTAGTCGTTGGGGATTCAGGGACAGCAGTCTTTGACGATGTTTCTATTGATGCTAAGCTGGCCGTTTATGAACAGTGTTTGGAGTGGGATCATCATATTCCGCTTCTTAAGCAAAAAGCAAAAACAATCATTCCCTTTGAGATAGCGGAACCTCTGAAGTTGGAGTGCCAGCATTTTCTCAACTGTATTGAAACCAGGCAAACTCCCCTCACCAGTATTCAAAACGGTATTGATGTTTTGACTGTGTTACAAGCAGCACAGTTATCACTAGACTCTAAGATGGAGTCTCACAGAAAGATAGTTGATTTAAAGGAGAGTTTACTTGTCAGTAGCTAATTCAAATGCCTCCCAAGATTTGGGATATTTTGTCCATGAATCTGCTTATGTTGACCAGCCATGTTCTATTGGTCATGGTACTCAAATATGGCACTTCACCCATATCATGCAAGATGTGGTCATTGGAGAAAAGTGTAAAATTGGACAAAATGTATTTATTGCAGCTGGCGTCGAAATTGGACGGAATGTAAAAATTCAAAATAACGTCTCTGTCTATGCGGGTGTAACTTTAGAGGATGATGTTTTTTGTGGTCCTAGTTGTGTCTTTACAAATATAAATACACCACGCTCAGCTTTTCCTCGCAATACAAAAGAAGATTACTTGGTAACCTGGGTCAAGCAAGGAGCTACGATTGGCGCAAATGCCACAATTGTTTGTGGTCATACCATTGGTCGTTATGCGTTTATTGGTGCTGGATCTACGATTACCAAAGATATTCCAGACTATGCACTAGTTTATGGCAACCCTGCAAGACAAGTGGGCTGGATGTGTGAGTGTGGCTCTAAACTAGAAGATTTTGTGAACACGACTGTTTGCCAAGCCTGTGGACGCAAGTATGAATATTGTGATGAGAATCAAATTAAAAGGGTTGAATAACTAAAGTGAAAATTCCTCCATTTGATGCAACTTGTCAGTATCAAAGTATACGTTCTGATATAGAAAAAAGCATCTGTGCAGTCATGGCTGCTGGACGTTATATTATGGGTCCTCAAGTCAAGGAGTTTGAAGCACAGTTTGCTCAGTATTTAGGTTGTCCTCAAGTCATCTCCTGTAATTCGGGTACAGATGCATTGCATTTGGCTCTGAAGGCATTGCGAATTGGTCCTGGTGATGAGGTTATTACTGTACCTTTTACTTTTATAGCTACGACAGAAGCTATTGGTATAGTTGGAGCGACTCCAGTCTTTGTCGATGTAGATTTAAATACTTACAATATCGATACGAGTCTGATTGAGGCAAAAATCACAGAACGCACCAAAGCCATCTTGCCAGTACATTTGTATGGGCGTCCTTGCAACATGACAGCAATCATGGAGATTGCCCGCAAGTATAATCTTAAAGTGATTGAAGATTGTGCCCAAGCAACTGGAGCAACATGGGCAGGGAAAAAAGTAGGGACAATTGGGGATGTTGGTTGTTTTAGCTTCTTTCCTACGAAAAATCTTGGTTGTTTTGGGGATGGGGGAGCAATAGCAACTTCTGATCCTATGATTGCCGAGCGAGTTGAGTATTTACGCCGTCACGGAGGTAAAATTAAGTATCAGCATGAAGAACTAGGACTCAATAGTCGTCTCGATACTGTACAGGCAACCGTCTTATTGGTAAAACTGCCATATTTAGATCAATGGAATGAGGCAAGGGCTGCGATCGCGGATTATTACATCAGTCAGCTAGCCAAAGTAAAGGGCGTTGTTCTACCTAAAGTTGAGCAGGAAGGAACGTCTGTTTGGAATCAATTCACAATCAGAGTTTTAGATGGACAACGCAATCAAGTGCAAAAGCTTCTCAAGGAGAAGGGGGTTGAGACAATGGTCTACTATCCTATCCCGCTGCACCTACAGCAAGTACATGCTAACTTAGAGTATTCTCTGGGCTCACTACCCGTGAGTGAACAATTGAGCCATGAAGTCTTGTCCTTACCAATGTTTCCAGAACTGACTGCACCAGCACAACAAACCGTGACTGAGTCTGTTAAGCAAGCGTTAGCAAATATTTACTCTTCTGTGTGATGAATTCCCCAGCATCAACTTCACGGCTGAAACTGATCTCATATACAGCTTTGTTTGCCAGTATTGGATTCGGTATCATTGGGCAATTGCTAATGAAACATACTATGAGCAATAAAGCTGGTGGATTCTTGACATGGGCATTTGTTCAGCAATTAGCATTGGCATTGACTATCTATAGTTTGGGGATTATCAATTGGATCTTTGCATTGCGCTCAGTAAAGCTGAGTATAGCGTATCCACTCACTAGCCTAAACTACGTTGGCATACTTCTAGGTTCGTATTACTTTTTTGGTGAAAAAATCACACTGATTCGAGTCGCTGGAGTCGCCTTGATTTTTATGGGAGTTCTGTTGGTAGCTCTTCCAATTAAGAATCGTAGATCCTTTCAAGAAGATGCTAGATGAAGCGGTGATTTTTCCTAGAGAAGAGATTGACAAATGAAAATAATTTCTTGGCTGATTTTAGTACTTATAGTTGTGCTGGGGACAGCAGGACAGTTATCGCTAAAATATGCATCTCAAAGTCCTTCTTCCGATAAGAAAAATAGCAGTTCAATCCGAGATTTGTTGTTTTCGCCTTATTTTTGGGTTTGGTTCGTTTCCTATGTAGTAGTGACTGGATTATGGCTATTTGTTTTGCGAAGTCTTCCTCTCAGTCAAGCATTTCCTGCTTTGGGATTGACATTTGCTCTAGTTCCATTGGCATCATATTATTTTCTTCGGGAGAAAGTAGTATTTAGCCAGTGGTTGGGAATAGCAATTATTGTAGCTGGTGTAGTTTTGGTAGCTCAAACATAAATTGTGGTTTAGTAAAGTAAATTTAAAAGGTTGAATATTAAAAAATTATGAATATATTACCTCGAAAAGTTTTAGTGACAGGAGTTGCAGGATTCCTTGGCTCTCATCTACTAGATAAGCTCATAGCCTCTGGTCATGAGGTGATTGGTATTGATAACCTCTCCATGGGGAAACTAGAAAATATAACTGACCATTTAACTAATAAGGCATTTCAATTTCTCCAGAAAGATATTACTGAGAAAAGCACGTTTGAAAATTTAGAAAATGACATCGATTGTATAGTTCACCTTGCTGCTTTTAAAATTCCTCGATATGGTAAAGCCATCGATACTTTAAAAATTAATTATCAGGGAACAGAAAATGTTTTAGAGCTAGCGCGAAAACTGAATTGTAAATGTGTACTTGCCTCAACTTCTGATGTCTATGGTCGCAACCCTAAGCTACCTTTTAGCGAAGAGAATGACTCTGTCATTGGCTCCTCTAAAGTCGCTCGTTGGAGCTATGCTGTATCCAAGCTGTTTGATGAACATTTAGCTTTTGCTTACCAAGACAGCTATGGTATTCCAGTTGTAATTCTGCGATTTTTCGGGTCTTATGGACCACGCCATCATTTATCCTGGTGGGGTGGTCCACAGTCTGTTTTTATAGAGCAAATATTGAATGATGAAGAAATCACCATTCATGGTGACGGATTACAGACTCGTAGTTTTACTTATGTGAGTGACACTGTTGCTGGCATTTACGCTGCAACTGTAAAACCTGAAGCCAATGGTGAGATTTTCAATATTGGCAGCAATCATGAAATCACTATCCTCGATTTGGCCAAGACGATCAAGCGACTTAGTAATACGCCTGGGGAACTTAAGGTGAAATTTGTTCCTTATGAATCTTTCACAGGCGGTAAGTACGAAGATGTTAGACGGCGCGTACCCGATAGCAGGCTTTGTGAAAAGGTTCTTGGTGTCAAAGCTGTAGTGGGATTAGAAGAGGGTCTGTCTCACGCTATTGCTTGGCATCGTAGTCTCAATCTCTATAAATACTAGCTACTAGCCCAATGAATATCGGTATTGTCGGCGGCGGAATGATGGGGCTGACACTAGCTTATCGGCTCTCACAGCAAGGACATCTAGTAACCGTCTTCGAAAGCAGTAAACAACTTGGTGGATTAACCACTCATCATGATTACGGTCCATTTGTTTGGGACCGTTTTTATCATGTCATTTTACCGTCAGATACTCACTTAATCAATTTAATTCAGGAGATTGGTCTTGGAGAACAGCTTCGTTGGCATCGAACTCTGACAGGGTGTTACATAGACCAGCAATTGTATTCGATTAGTAACAGTGTCGAATTTTTACGCTTTCCTCCCCTAACGCTTATCGGAAAGCTCCGGTTAGCCTTTACTCTATTGTATGGTTCTCGGATTAAAAATTGGCAGCGACTTGAGAAAATAACAGTTGAAAATTGGCTGCGAAGAATCTCTGGTTCAAACACATACGAAAAGCTTTGGAAACCCTTGTTATTGGCTAAACTAGGGGAAAACTATAAGCGTGTCTCCGCTGTCTTTATTTGGTCGTATATCAAACGACTGTTTTCTGCTCGTGATTCCTCTCTGCATAAAGAACAACTTGGTTATGTTATGGGAGGTTACAAGACTGTTTTTGACCAGTTAGCAAAATTAATTACCTCCACTGGAGGTAATATCTGCACTGGTGTGACAGTCGAACACATTACATCTCATCCTGTTGGTGGGATATGGGTTGAACACAGTGGGAAAAAAGAGCATTTTGATAAAGTCATCTTTACTGGTCCAGTAGATATTCTACAGCGTGTAGTCGCAAAGGACTTGATGAAAGTTACAGGCGATTGTGCAACTATAGAATATATGGGTGTTATCTGCATGGTACTCATTACCCGCAAACCCTTGGTACCTTATTACATAGTCAATCTAGCTGATCAACGTATTCCCTTTACAGGTATCCTTGGGATGAGCAATTTAGTTTCCTTAGAGGAAACAGCAGGTCTACACATGACTTATTTACCAAAATATGTGAGTTCTGACGATCCACTCTTGCAGCAAACTGATGAAGAATTACGAAAGTTATTTTTCCAGGGCTTACGTTTGATGTTCCCAGATCTCACAGTGGATGATATTGTAACAACCCACATCAATCGTGCCGTGAAAATGCAACCCCTACAGGTCTTAAACTACTCCCGTCTTGTACCAAAGGTGGTTACAGAACATAATGATTTTTTTGTTCTCAACACATCACAGTTTATTAATGACACCTTAAATAACAATACAGTTGTGCATCACGTCACTGAATTCATCAGAACATTCGGTTCTTTTGTGAAAACTTTTTAATGATTGTATTCTTAAATTATACCAGAATCAATCAAGGTATCATTGAACAACAGTATATTCAAGGTTTTACGACGGTGCATGCTTGCCAATAAACTTTTTTCATCGGCAACGATGGTGGGTCTTTCCTTTAGCTTGTTTATGACAGGTCAGGCTTTTGCCTTCACTTTTACTAAAATTGCTGATACCAACGATCCTGTATTTCGTAATTTTGGCTTCTACCCTGCAATTAATAACAAGGGGACAGTAGTCTTCTCGGCTAACTTAAATGCGGATGGTCAAGCTACTGGTATCTACATCAGCAGTGGAGACGAGACAACCACTACGATTGCTGATACCAATGGACCCTTTAGCTTATTTGGAAATGCTCCTGCAATTAATGACCAAGGAATTGTGGCATTCCGAGCTAATTTGAAGACTATAGGGAGTGGTATTTATACTGAGAGTGATGGGGTAATAACTACCATTTCAGAAAGCACAGAACCTAGAGGGATCTTTGAAGATCCAGTCATCAATAATGAAGGTACCATAGCTTTCTCTGCTTCTACTCAAGGAGGAAGCGCTATCTTCATCAGTAGTGATGGGGTAACGACCAACGCTACGGATACCGTTAATCCTTTTAATAGCTTCAATGGATATACCATTAATGATACAGATACTGTTGCTTTCTCTCCAAACTTGAATTTAGGAGGAAGTGGGATCTTCACTCTTAACACTGGGGTAATGACTACCATTGCTGATACTAGCGATCGTTTTAGCTTCCTCTTTCCTCCAGCCATCAACAACATAGGTACAGTGGTCTTTAAAGGTGTACTGAATCAGTTGGCAGGTGAGGGAATCTATACCGTTACTAACGGTATAACAACCACTATTGCTGATAATAGTAATTCCTTTAGCTTCTTCGAGAATCCTGCAATCAATGATCAAGGCACTGTTGCTTTCAAGGGAGTTCTAAAAGCAGGAGGCTTGGGTATTTTCACAGGTCCAAATCCAGTGACTGATAAAGTTATTGCTGCTGGTGATGCTCTGGATGACTCAACAGTAACAGACCTTTATTTCTCTAAGAAAGGGCTAAACAATAGTAATCAGCTTGTCTTCTATGCCAAGCTTGCGAATGGCACCACTGGTATTTTCCTTGCTGATCCTGAGTCTGATCCCTTCAGCGCTGATCCTGAAAATTCTCAGGAATAAAGCTTGTGAAAGAAAAGAGTAGTGAATCAGCATGACTACAATCTTGGTACGCATGCTGATCTACAAAGCTGTTCAGTATTTAACTAAAGTATTTAATTAAACTAAACTATTTACCTAAATATAGTTTCTCATATAAAAAACATTTACAAAATTGACTTTTATATAAGCGCTGTTGCTCTTCGAACAGGACTTGGAAGTATTTTCTGTAGTTGGGTTGAACTGGATACTGACAATAACATTACTTTCAAATGTTGGTGTCATTTGTCTCTACTCTCAGCACTAATTTAAGTTTTGTTTTACCGTATTAATTCATAGAGATAGTGCTTGCTTCGAATGCAAGTACACTCTTTGACTTTTCGTCTCCTTAGTTTGAAGGAAAAATAAAATGATGCAAAAAGACTATGATCATGAGTTATTAATAGCTCAGGCTCAAACTAATGAAACTGTATTTACAACTCAGACGCCAAGTAACCCAAATGTTACTGATGGCACCTCCTACGAACTAGGAATGAAGTTTCAGAGTGCTGTAGCTGGTCAAATTACGGCAATTCGCTATTGGAAAGCATCTAGTGAGACAGGCTCCCACACTGGTAAAATCTGGGCATCAACGGGTGGCACTCCCCTAGCGACTGTGACTTTCTCAAATGAGACAGCTTCAGGTTGGCAACAGCAAGCTCTCAGTACCCCACTGAATATTCAAGCCAATACAACCTATGTAGTGAGTGTCAACTGCAATAGCTATTTCGTTATCACTTACGATCAATTAGCTACCTCAATTGTTAATGGTGATCTCAACTCAGTTGCTGACGGTAATAATGGGGTATTTGGTAATGCAAATTCTTTACCAACCAATTCTTACCGCAATAGCAACTATTTTCGTGATGTAGTCTTCTCTGCTGTCAGTACGCCAACCATTACCAAGGCAAGCGGAGATAATCAGACTGGTACTGCAGGAACTGCCTTGCCTAATGCTTTGGTTGTTCAAGTCAAAGATGGTTCTGGCAATCCCCAATCAGGAGTTACAATTAACTTTGCAGTTACTAGTGGTGGTGGTTCAGTATCTCCCACTAGTGCAGTTACCAATGCTAATGGTCAGGCAAGCACGGTGCTGACTTTGGGAGCTGCACCTGGTGCAACAAGTCCAGTCACAAATACTGTAACTGCTACAGCTTCTAGCATAGGCAGTGTCACCTTCACTGCTACAGCTAATCCTGCAGGAGGAAGTGGTAACGAAAGCATCTTCACAAATCAGACACCAAGCAACCCCAATGCTACTGATGGGACCTCATATGAACTGGGTATGAAGTTCAAGAGTGCAAAAGGGGGTCAAATCACAGCGATCCGTTATTGGAAAGCAGCTAGTGAAACTGGTAGCCATACTGGCAAAATCTGGTCAGCAACAGGTGATGTCTTAGCAAGTGTGACTTTCTCAAATGAAACAGCATCAGGTTGGCAACAGCAAGCTCTTAGTGCACCGCTAAGCATTTTGGCAAACACGACTTACGTGGTCAGTGTTAACGTCAATTCTTATTTCGCCGTCACTAGTAATCAATTGGCAACCTCTATTGCTAATGGCGATCTCAGTACAATCGCTGACGGAAACAATGGAGTCTATGGTGTTATCAACACGTTCCCAACCAATTCCTATAGCAACAGTAACTATTTCCGCGATATAGTTTTCGTTGCTGGCAGTTTCCTCAATAAGGTAAGTGGTGATAATCAAAGTGGTGCAATAGGAAATGCCCTACCAAATCCTTTAGTTGTACAAGTCCTAGATAGTTCTGGCAATCCTCAGTCTGGAGTCACAGTTACCTTTGCAGTTACTAGTGGTGGTGGTTCAGTTTCACCCACTAGTGCCGTCACTGGTAGTAATGGTCAAGCTAGTACAGTGCTGACGTTGGGAACAATACCCAGTGGTCCAAATGATGCTGTCATAGTGACTGCAACGGCTTCAGGGGTTGGCAGTGTTACCTTCAAAGCCAAAGCTGCTCCAGCAAATCCTAATCCCATTTACATAGAAAACCAAAACACTGGCACTACAAACTGGAAAATCACTAACCAAACCACAAACGAAATAGCTGGCTATGCAACAGCCACTAGTGTCAATAAGGGTGGTAGCCTAGACATCAAAGTTTCCCTAGCACAACCAGGAAATTTCACAGTCGATGTCTACCGCTTAGGTTACTACCAGGGTACAGGTGGTCGGCTGATGAAGAGTAGTGGTCCACTCAGTGGAACAACTCAACCTGCGTTTACACTCACTGACGCAAATACTAATCTCTATCAAGGTACAAACTGGTCCACTTCTTACACTATATCAGTCGATTCTAGCTGGACTAGTGGTTTATACATTGCTAAACTCACTGACCAAACAAGTGGTAAGCAAACACAGATATGGTTTGTTGTTCGTGATGACAGCAGTACATCAGATCTATTGTTCCAGAGTTGTTTCACAACCTTCCTCGCTTATAGCGCTAGCAGTGGTTATAGCTTGTACCCATTTAATAGTACAAATGGTCAAAGAGCATTTAAGGTTTCTTTCGACCTACCATTCTCGGAAACCACCACTTTGTCTGCAGAGTTTAATAATTTACTCCGCTGGGAATATAATATGGTGCGGTGGTTAGAGTCTCAAAGTTATAATGTGTCCTATGTGACTAACATAGATGTCCACTCAAACGCACAGTTGCTGCGGCAGCATAAAGTATTTTTGTCGGTAGGTCATGACGAGTATTGGTCTCTAGAAGAGCGGACTAATGTTCAACAAGCTCGTGATGCTAACCCTCCGGTTAACTTGGCGTTTTTCTCAGCCAACACAGCCTATTGGCGAGTACGTTTTGAAAACTCTAACACTGGGCAACCCAACAGAGTTATGGCTTGCTATAAGGATAATTGGTCACAAGATCCAGTTGCACCTACTAATAAATTCCGCAGTACGCAAAATAATCTGCCAGAAAATGCGTTACTGGGAGTTATGTACACAGGCGATCGCGACGATGTTTATGGTGGTTATAATTTTATTGTAGCTAACAGCACTGACCCATACTACGCTCATACTAATCTTAACAATGGAGATTCACTGGGTCAGTTAGTAGGTTTTGAATGGGATGCAGTGGTTAACAATGGCGCGACACCAAGCGGATTGGTTGTTCTATCGCAATCCACAGTTAGTCCAGTCGATATCGATGCAGATCTCCCACCAGGAACAAATACACAGGTATCCAACGCAGCCCGTTACACGGCAGCAAGTGGGGCTAAGGTTTTTGCAACAGGATCTATTCAATGGTTATGGGGACTAGATAGCGATAGCGTGCAGACACCACGTACAGATCCTCGTGTCAAGCAAATAGCAGTGAACATCTTGGCAGATATGGGTGTCAGACCACAAACTCCAGATGCCAGCATAATTTTATCTTGAACAATTTAACTAGGATTTCAAGTTATGAATCTGAGAATAAGACGCCGAAGATTTGGTCAGCTGGTAGTCGCTACAGCTGCCTCTACGGCGATCGCCAACTTTGCAAGTAAAAGCATTGCACAAACGTCGCCATCAACCATTTATGGGCTAACTCTCAGTGCAAACAAAGCTCCATTGGCTGTAGGTAACGCTATCACAGCTATAGGAAGTGGTATTGATATCACCAACGTAGCCAATAATACCCCTGGAGTGGTTCTAGTCTCTTCAGATGTAAATACTGGTAATCAGATATCAACCTTACAAGTTGCTGCAACAACAGTTGACAATCAAAACACGCCTATCGAGGCTGCAAATAAAGCCATCTCTCGAGAGCCTAGCGAGCGCCTAACTGCTTTGAGTGCCCTATCCAATGGCACATTTGTTGCTGTCTCTGTAGTTAACTCAAACAAAGGTGATGTTAGTCGCCTTATACTTATCAATCCTAAGTCTGCTACTCCAATAGCTCGAAAAATATCAGGATTCAAAAAGAGCAATAGTACAGTTGAAAGTTTGCTAGCAGCTAGAGATGATACACTCATTGCCGTTGTTAGTCAAAATGGAGGCATTCCGCCTTTTGAGTTGGTGACTATTGATCTTAAGTCAGGAAAGGTTAATTATAACAACGGTTTGGGTCTGCCAGATCTCTTACCCAACATTAGGTTAAGTAATCTGGCCCAATCTTCAGATGGGACTTTTTATGCTACCTTTCTTGAAGCACAAGGCGGAACCTCTTTGGTGCAGATAGACCTGAAAAACAAGTCGTTAATCACTGGTAAGGGAAGAATTATCAACCAACAGCGTCTCACATTAAACGGAAAGCCTTTGGCAAATGACTTAAAAAGCCTGGTTTTTTCTAGTTCAGACCAACTCTTCGCGTTGGCTGATGCTACATACGAAGGCACCAATTCTTTGCATACTGTGAATGTAAAAACCGGAGAGGTCACGCTACTCAGGAAATTCCCAGTTGATAAGATTGCTTTTGCTCGTTAAAGATCGAGCAACTGTGAGAATTAGCGATTGATAAGAGTTCAGCTTAGCCTCTAACTTTCTTCTGTTAATTTTTGGAAAAAGTTGATTATTGGATTTTTTTCTAATAAAGACTTGAGCTAGTTTGTCATTTTCAATTTAACGAAACCAGATCAAACCTGAAAAGATTTTAGGTTTGATCTGGTTTGACTATAAAAGATAGAACATTTTGTGACTTAAAAACAGGATAAAATATGTACCAAAAAACTCGAGATCTGGAAACAATAGAAAATAAGCAAAATGATTCAGTCAGCATTGTGGTTCCATGCTTCAATGAGTCTGAAGGAATTGCAGCTTTAAAGCAAAAACTCCTACCTGTATTGGCAAAGTTGCGTACCTCTAGGTCAGTCGAACTTATTTGTGTTGACGATGGCAGCATTGATGATACTTTTATTAAGCTGCAGCAAAACTTTGGACAGCAAGCTCAGATAATTCGTCATCCGAAAAACAAAGGTCTCTCGGCTGCTATACAAACAGGAGTGTCTCATTCGACAGGTCTGATTATCTGCACAATTGATAGTGACTGCACTTACGATCCCAAATACCTACTTGCTCTTTTAAATTTAATGAGTAGCGACGTTGCTGTCGTCACAGCATCCCCATACCACCCAAAAGGTAGAGTGAAAAATGTTCCTGGTTGGCGTCTATTTCTCAGTAAAGGTTTATCTCAGCTTTATAGATTGATTTTGCCACAAAAGCTTTATACCTACACAAGTATGTTCCGAGCATATCGTCGAGAAGTTCTGGAGACTATACCAATCACTCATCCAGGATTTCTCGGTTTAGTAGAGATTTTAGCAGAAGCTATGTTACAAGGATATAGAGTCATAGAGTATCCGACAGAATTAAGTAACCGAGTATATGGACAGTCAAAGTTGCGTGTGGTTAAAGTGATTTGGAGTCACATTAAGTATATTTTTTCACTGATAAATCGACAGAAACTTAAACAGAATAATATTAGATCATTAAAATATAAATATACTAACAAATCACTATGAAAATTGTGACCATATTGGGTGCTAGACCACAATTTATTAAAGCATCTGTCGTGAGTTCCGCTTTTAAAAAAGCAGCAATTAATGAAGCTATTATTCATACAGGACAACATTTTGATTCGTTAATGTCCGATATTTTTTTCCAAGATTTAGACTTGCCTCAGCCCCAATATCACTTGAATATTCATAGCTTAAATCATGGTGCAATGACAGGTAGAATGATGGAAAAGATAGAGGAAATTGTACTTCAAGAGTTACCTGATTGGATATCGGTTTATGGAGATACAAATTCGACACTGGCAGGAGCTTTAGTAGCAGCCAAGTTGCATATTCCACTGGCTCATATAGAAGCAGGATTGCGCAGCTTTAATCGGCAAATGCCGGAAGAAGTGAATCGAGTTGTGACTGACCATCTTTCACAACTTCTGTTTGCTCCTACACCTTTAGCCGTACAATGTCTTCAAAAAGAGGGAATTCATCAGGGAGTCCACTTAGTTGGCGACGTGATGAAGGATGCTATTTTGAGTTATCAAGCTAAAGCAAAGCAGACCTCTTCTGTTTTAGCTAAACATCAATTAACACCCGATAAATTTTACCTTGCTACTATTCATCGACCCAGTAACACAGATGATCGAGATCGTTTAAATTCTATACTCCAAAGTTTCACAAAATTAGACTTTCCGGTTGTTTTTCCAATTCATCCTAGGACTTTGGCTCAAATCCGCAACATGGATCTAAGCCACTATCTTAACACCGACTCAATCGTGGTGATTCCACCAGTGAGTTATCTTGATATGCTTACACTGGAAAGCGCCAGCCGCTCTATAATTACAGACTCTGGGGGAATTCAGAAAGAAGCTTATATTTTAGGGCGACCCTGCTTTACTCTTCGTAATGAGACAGAATGGAAAGAGACTGTAGAAGTCGGTTGGAATCAACTGATACAACCCGAGAAGTTAAGTGAAGCGATCGCTAACTTCACTCCACCAGCAGAAGTTCCCACGCTATACGGTCAAGGCAATGCAGCTACTGAGATAGCCGAAATATTAATAGGTTGCTCCTATTAAGGAGGTGTTATTGTGAAGCGTCCTCTACAACTTGATCTATGGCTATGTGTCGTGATAGCTTCTTTTGCTTTACTTGTCTGGGCAAACTGGGGCAAACTCGAAAATCCAATCATTGATATTGGGCGTGAAGTTGAAATCTCAGCTAGACTAGCTGATGGACAGTTTCTTTATCGCGATGTAGCAACTTACTATACTCCCTTAGGTTACTATGCCAATGCTCTAGCACTATTGCTGTTTGGTCATCATCTTGAAGTATTTTACATAGTCAATCTGCTCTTAGCATTGGTCGCAACACTGCTATTTTATAGATTGGCAAAGCGGTTAATGAATCCCCTATGGGCTACTCTTTGCAGTATTTGCATGTTAATTTACTGTGCCATAGGTCCAGGACCGTTCAACTTTATCATGCCTTACAGTCATGGCGCAGTCTATGCTATAGTTTTTAGCCTGGTAGCCATTACTTGTCTCGATTATTACTGTACATCTCAAAAGCAATTGAGATGGCTGGTGGCTGCTGGGATCACATGTGGATTAGCAGGGCTTGCCAAGCAAGAGTATGGAGTAGCGGTGCTAGGAGGAGTTCTGATAGGTGTTAACGTTCAGACGGATAAAACATTAAGAAGTAGGCTGAAACAAAGTATACTTGTAGCTTTAGTAGCATCAATTTGCGTAATAGTACCACTTAGCATCTATGCTCAACAAGTTTCTTGGGAGCAGCTGTTTTCATCATTGTTCCCGACATCTCAAATCGGGGCTATTAACCGTGGCACAGTTTCACTCAGCAGAACGCTTAGTGTATGGTGGTCTACTTTGAAAGTGTTCATAGTTGCTTCATCCCTGATTTTGGGATCATTAGTAGTAGCTCATAGGCTGTCAAATTTTGTTAAAGTTCCCAAAAAGTTTAGGAGTCTAGCTGAGGGACTGTTAAGCCTTGCTTTTTCATTGCTTGCTCTATATTTGCTGAATCGCTCATCAATTTTTAGTAATTATAATTACTATCCTCCGAACGCCAGTTTTAACCCTTTGGAGGATTTATCCTGGGCACTGCCACTATTAGTTGGATGGTTTTCTTTGGCCCGAAAGCAACTATCTCTGTCTAAGCATGCACCACTTTTGTCAGCATTGCTAGTTTTCTCATTAATATTGAATGCCCGGTGGGGATTTTATATAAATTTCTATGGGTTATATGCTTTACCAGTAATTATTTTATTTTTTACGCTACTGTACAATATACCTCAGCGATTTAAAAGAGTAGTGTGCCATTACTTAGTGATTTGTCTTGTCATCAGCGGTACATTCAAATTGGGTGGTTTACTAATTCGTTATCCTCATGCAGTACACTCATCTTCCGGTAGTTTTTATGTAAAAAATGCTTCTCTTGCTCAAGCCCTTAACCAGACAGTAGCGGCTATTGATGCTGCGAAAGTATCTTCGGTACTCATATTGCCTGAAGGGAATATTTTGAATTTCATGACAGCAACTCACTCACCTAGCCGAGAGCTTACCTTCCTGCCACACGTTCTTCCTACTGCTAGGGATGAGCAAGCGTTTATTGCTGATATGCAGATGCATCGGCCTGAACTTATTGTCTATGTCCCTCGTCCATTTGCAGAGTGGGGTTATCAAACCTATACAGACTTTAATCCACTGGTTGATCACTGGATTACTCAGCAGCATCGATTAGTTCATAGTTTTCCGATAGACAGCAGTAAAATTCGGATTTACGTAAGCAAATAATAAATAACCAAATCATAGGAAATCTACCTTTACAAAGATGCTGAAATACAAGAAAATTCCTATTTTTTATGATTGTGTAAAGGCCCAGTGGCCACTTGCTGTCAAAGCAATTGTCTTCTCTGTCTTTGTCGCATTGTTTGAAGTTATTAGTAACTCCTTAGTTTTTCCATTAATACAAGTTCTAAATAATAATAATCAAGTATCGTTTACTCGTATACCAGCTATATTAAGAGCATTATTTCTCATTTATGCAAAGTTTCCAAAGCAAGAGCAATTATTAATAATTGCACTCAGTCTGTTCTGTTTAACAATTATCAAGAATACGAGCCTTTTTTTCGCCCAAGTTAACATGAATGATTTTAAACTACGGGCTGGTAATCTACTGAGGCAAAAGTGTATTGAACGTTTATTACATCTGGATATCAATTTTTATACGCGCCGCAGTCAAGGTGAAGTTTTGAGTTATGTTAATGAGCAAACTCAACGTAGTGAGCCCATATTTTATTATTGCCTTGATATCATTAAAGAAATATTAGTAATTGGTTTCCTGTTATCATTCCTAATTATTTTATCTCCAAAACTAACTATATTTACAGTATTTAGTTTAACAATTGTTGCATTATCCTTACGAAGGGTAATCAAGCAAGTTCAGATTCATGGTGGCAAAGTTGTCAATGGTATTGAAGCCTTTTCTGCATTGATTACTGAGACTATTAGTGGTATGAGAGTTGTCAAATCCTTTAATGCAGAATCAAGAGAATTGCAGCAGGCCAAGCAATCTCTTAATAATCGTTACAAAGAAGAATTAAAGTCCTACAAGATTTTATCGGCTATTGGACCTTTAAGTGAAACAGCGGGAATTTTAATTTTAGTAAGTATCCTCCTTGTAGGAGCAGGAACTCTTGCAACTTCAGGAAATATCAATCTCTCTATTTTGCTAACATATATGTTAGCCTTGCTCCGAATTCAGCCTAGAGTCAGTGTCCTAAATCATTTAAGATCAGAAATTTCTTTACAGTGGGGAAGTTTAGAAGCCATACAAGGATTTTTGTCCAGTACTGTTGACTTGAGTATACGAGATGGTAAGTATGCTTTTCAAGGTTTGAAATCGGCTATAGTTTTTGAGCATCTAACCTTTACTTTTCCGACTAACTCGGAACCAACATTATATAACATTAGCTTCAGTGTTCCTAAAGGAACAACAACTGCAATTGTAGGACCTTCAGGCAGTGGTAAATCTACATTAGTAGATTTGATCATGCGGTTTTATGATCCTGACAGTGGGAGTATCAAAATCGATGGGATTGATCTCCAAGATCTCCAAATTGGATCTTGGCGGCGATCTATTGCTATGGTGAGCCAAGATACATTTTTATTCAATAGTTCTATCCGAGAAAATATTGCTTATGGTCGTCCTGATGCAACAGATTCTGAGATAGTTGAAGCAGCTAAAAAAGCATATGCCTATGATTTTATCCAAGACTTACCTCAAGGTTTTGAGACAAGAGTTGGTAATCGTGGTACCAGACTTTCTGGTGGTCAGCGACAGCGGATTGCAATTGCTCGAGCGATTTTATGCGATCCCGATATCCTTATTTTAGATGAAGCGACTAGTGCCTTAGATTCAAAGTCAGAAAGGATTGTTCAAAAGGCAATTGAGGAAGTCAGTCGTAACCGCACAGTGATTGTGATTGCTCATCGTCTCTCTACAATTGAGAGATCTGACAAAATTCTTGTTTTAAAAGATGGGAAGCTGTTTGAGCAAGGTACTCACCAAGAGTTGTTAGATCAAAAAGGAATCTATTATTCACTATATGAGTCACAAAAGTTTTCAGATAACTCAGCTTTTCATTCTGAAACAAACTCATAATGAGCAAATAGTCAATATCATGAGTTGCAATGCAACTTATTATTAGCTTATCTCTCAAAAACAGTCATATCTATCACTTAATTTTCTAAGAAATATGCAATTAACAGTAATTATTCCAATTTATAACCGTGCTAAAATGCTGTTTCATGCATTAGAGTCTCTACAATGGCAAACTTACAAAGATTTCGTCATAGTTATTTGTGATGATGCTTCTAAGGAAAATCTTAAAGAAGTCGTAGCTCAGTTTCCCAATCTCAATATTGAATATCACTATTATGAAGCCAATGCAGGTCAGTTTAAAAATGCTATGCGGGGAGTAAATCTCTGCAAAACTCCATTGATGAAATTTCTTTATAGTGATGACCTACTTTTTCCAAAAGCTTTAGAGAGGCAAGTCAAGGCTCTTCAGGAAGCACCTGATGCAGCAGTGTGCTTAGGAGGTATTGCAGAATTTGAGGAATTAGCAGAACAGAATACAATCAACTTGCTCAATTATTCTAAAGCTTATATTCCTCAACCAAGAAACGAGAAGCAATGGGCAAGACTTGAAGAATATAGTGGCTTTGTTCCTAGTGCTTGTATGTATCGTACAGAGTTTTTTCGTAATATAGGCGGTTTCAACACTGGTCTAAGAGGGATAGCCGACTGGGAGATATATGTAGCTTTGTCTTCCCATTATCCTGTTGTCGCTGTTGATGAACCTGTTTGCGCTATGCGTTTCCATGCCGATCAGGTAGTCAAAAAATATTGTTTGGGTTCAGATGCACTGCTAATTAAGGATGTTTTTTGGATGACATCAAATGCTAATCCCTATCGAACAAGACTTGGTCTTCCATGGTCTCAACAGCTTTTTTTACGACAGGATATATGTTGGAGAGACTTACGAATTTCTCTATCTTCAGAGTACAGGTTATCCTTACTTAAGAAGTGGTTGGACATAGTAGCCCAAAATAACATGCTACTGCCATTCATCATTGGTTTTCCAGTGTTTTTAGTTTTAAAGATACTACGTAAGCCAAAAGTTCAGACAAGGATTCTTAATTTAGAAAAATACAAAGATATGATACGCTCCATCCTCTTGCAGACGAAAACAAAAAATGTAGAAGAGGTAATTTTGGATTGCTGATTTAATGTGATATTGTTGCACGTATCTCCAAGCAACTACTTGGCTTTGCTTCTTCATTGAAGGTTGTTTAGCTATCAAATATTAACTGGAGCAACATGAAACTGTGTTGGCTAATTCCTAGTGATCGCAGTGGTGGAATATCTCCTGTCGCTTTGTCTTGTTGTCGTCAAGTATCTCAGGCTGGACACGACACAACAATGCTTATGCTCCTCACACCCACTTGGATCGGTGATGATTATGATTTCCGAGTCTTGTCTTTGGGGTTGAGAGGATGGGCTCCCGAAACACCAATAAAGCTACTGCATTGGCTAGAAGAAAATCCACAGGATGTGTTGTTTTTTAACGCATGTGGAGAATTTGAAGCTCTTATTCCATATTTGCCACCAAACATTAGGTGTGTTTTCGTTGTTCATGACACTGCACCTGGATACTGGTGTAAAGCTTTGGAAGAAGAAGAGAATCTAGATGCAATTGTTGCTGTATCTGAAACTGTAGCCGGTAAATTCCGGCACCGCCTTAAACAACCTCAAAAACTTTCTGTAATTTATAATGGTTGTGCATTTCCTAAACTACTGGATACAGATGCTATACGACAAGACGATTTGATATTTCTGGGTGGTGACAATCCAACAAAAGGAGCCTTTGATGTTCTCAAATTATGGATACAACTAGTGAAGCTAAGGTTTAGAGGAAAGCTGCACTGGTTCGGCAATGTGACGCCAGAATGGAAAACTAAAATTAACCACTTGCCTGATTCTGAGCGTATTCATATTTATGGTTATGTTTCACGGGATGTGATTTTTTCTACATTAGCATCAGTAAAAGTGTTACTGATGCTGAGTCGTGTAGAACCATTTGGGATGGCAACGATAGAAGCAATGAGTATGGGATGCGTGCCAGTTGCTTGGGATGTAGAAACTGGGACAAAAGAAATTGCTACGGCGAATAAAACAGGATTGTTTGCTCCTTTGGGAAATATGGAAATCCTTGCCAAACAAGTTCTGTATGCATGTGAAAACTATCAAGCTTTTCATGCATCCGTCATTGAACGCGCACGCATTCACTTTGACGAAGCGGTCATGGGGAAAAACTACGAAGCGCTGATTAATCATATATCTACTCTGCAACCGATAGAAAGGAGTAAAAAAGGTCAACAACCAACACCATATAAACCTCCTGTACACAAGTTTCAGCTTTTACCACCCCGCCTACGTTCGGTAATTAGAGAATTTATTGGGAAATCACCTTTTTTTGGATACTGGCTACGTGATATGCGTGGTTTTTGAGTATTTATACTATATGATTGTATGTTATGAGAAAACTTAGTTTTCTATTTTTAGGTGCGAATAGTCCTTGGACTTATGGTCTGGCAGAAGCAATATCTCAAAACCACCATACCCACGCTATAGAATTTTACGATTGGCGGACTTACTATCTTCTTCGCCCAACTTGGTCAAGCCGTATCCCTCCATCTTTTTTACAGCGTTCGATGCACGTCATGCCTACTGGCTATGCAGGACGGCTAGAAAAATTATTCCGATTTTACTTACAACAACTCATTCAACGATGGTGCAATCGACTAAGGAGAGTTTCAGGTGAAACTCCTTGGGTCCTAGCTTGCCACCCTTATCTCACCTATTGGGTTCGCAGAGTCCCAGACAATCGTTTGATTTATTACAACTTCGATGACTACGTTCTCTACCGACCAAACCGAGAAAAGAAAATATTAGATCAAGAAAAGGAATTAGTCGAACGTGCTACTATTACCCTCTGCGCTTCCCGCTCCCAATTGATTACCCTTCAGAAGCGTCATCCTCAGAGGGCATCCCATATTTATCATTACCCACATGGATTTGTAGATACCTACCTGAATTCCCAACCAGACGACCCCCCAGAACCAAAAACTGTGGGTTATGTGGGTAATTTAGGCGATCGCTTGGATTGGCAATTAATTTATCAAGTCATCAAAAATTGCCCAGAAATAACTTTTGTATTCGTTGGGGGTCGAGACGATCAAGGAATTCTCAACCCAGAAGATTGGCGATTAGCTCGTGAGGCAGTTTTGGAATTGCCAAATGTCCGTCATATTGGAAGGGTACCATCAGATCAAGTGGCTAAGTATTACTGGTCTTGTGCAATCAATTGGATTCCCTACCTAGTGAATCACCAGTTTAATCAAGCAGCATGTCCTACCAAAATTATGGATGGCATTGCCAGTGGTCGCCCGATTTTAAGTACTGATATACCAGAGTGTCGTTTATATCCTGAGTGGATTACCATTTTCCATTCTGCTGAAGATGCTATCGAATTTATCCGTAAGTATTCAGCTTTATCACAACGGCCTGAAGCTTATGAGAAAAGTTTAAAGCAACTAGAGTTTGCTCGTCAAAATACTTGGCAAATGCGCGCTCAAACTCTTGAAAACTCTCTATTAAAATTATGCTCAGTTTAAGTAATGCAGATTTGTTTGTACTCTAGTGTCTTTTTTCCCAGTGTTGGCGGTATTGAACAGGTAAGTTCTACGTTGGCTACATACTGGGTTAAGCAAGGGCATTTAGTGACTGTTGTTACTGATACTCGTGCTACTGATGCTCAAGATGAAGCTTCTAGCTTCCCAATTATCCGTTGTCCCAAGAAAGCAACCTGGAAATCTATACTACCGACTATCGATGTTATTGTTTCTAACGGTTATAGCCTTCGGCATTTAGGTCCTTGGCTGTTATCTGGTAAGCCTATCATTTGGATACATCAAACCTATATTCCTAAATTAAGTGATGCACAAGGTAACTTGCGAAATCTGCTTCGATCACTAATAGGACGAGTAATGTTGCCTTTAGCAACTCGTCATGTATATATTAGTCAAGCTATTCAGAAGCAGGTGGGAAGCCAAAAAGGAGTTGTGATTAACAACCCCGTAGATACCTCTTTTCACCCGTTACTTGATGCAACAATTGAAAATGATTTTGCCTTCTTTGGGAGAATGGTCAGAGACAAGGGTGTAGATACCTTACTGGAGGCATTAGCGATCTGTCAGCAAAAGAGAAAAATTTATAACATTGATTTATATGGAGAAGGTCAATCTCTAAAAGAACTACAAGCATTAGCCCAAAATCTAGGAGTAGCATCACAAGTACGCTGGTATCCTTTCGTACGAGGTGAAGCTCTGGTGAAGGCAATGAATTTAGCTGGTGCTGTCGTGATGCCATCTCGATGGGCTGAGCCGATGGGTGTAGTTGCAGTAGAAGCTATGGCTTGTGGCAAAGCTGTCATTGGTTCACGCCTAGGTGGCTTAGGTGAAGTGTTGGAAGGCTATGGTATGACCTTTGACAATGGCAATGCTGAGCAGTTAGCAGAATGTATGATTCAGTTTAAAGAGTATCCAGATTTGCGTGTCACTCTGGAAAAGAAAGCATATGAGCGCTCACAAGATTTTGCAATTGAAATAATTAGTTCCAAATACCTACAACTATTTGAGAGTGTCTTGAAAAACTAGAAGCATGGCTCCAAATTCGAATATTACTCGTCTCAATTCTATTGATGCGCTAAGAGGATTAGCTGCTCTTATCGTTGTTATCTATCATGCTAGAGCGATTTTGTGGGTAGGCTTGAGTGAAACATGGAAAAGATATGGACTGAGTCCAAATATTAATAGCTGGTTGGGATATGCAACAACACCTTTTTCTGTCGGTGGATTAGCAGTTGTACTATTTTTCGTCCTCAGTGGTTACTGTATTCATCGCAAAGGTGCTTTAGCATTAGCCTGTAATCCTGATGCAAAACTAGATATTAAACAGTTTTTAATCCGTCGTTTGTGGAGAATATACCCAGTTTATGTTTTAAGTCTTTGCATAACAGCAATTATTGATTCATATCTCATAGCCCATCAATCTATATCTGTTCTTCCCGGACAGGATGACTCATTTTTTGCTTTTGCTATGAGTCTGTTATCTCTCCAAGGATTAGCAGCACCTCAATTTGGCAGTAATGGAGTTTTCTGGACTTTAGCGTTAGAATTACATTTTTATCTGATTTATCCCTTATTATACTATATATCTCGTAAATACGGTGCAACAAAAGCTACAATTGTTACTCTAATAGCAAGCATAGCTTATATCAGTTTTGATATTCTTTCCGGATTTTCAGCAAAATTACCCTACCGTACTAATGGTGTACCTATCTTTTTGCCTTATTGGTTCACTTGGGGATTTGGATTTTATTTAGCTGAAGTGGAAGCTGGTAGAGCTTGTCTTCCTAAAAAATTTTATATACTCTCTATAGTTGGTGCTATGCTGACTGTGCCTGCACTGATATCAGGATATCAACCACTTAGTTATTTCACTTCTACCCTAACTTTCGGATGGTTACTATGGTGGAGTACAACCTCTCATGGTGAATTTTTCTGGAAGAACTTTTTTGGTCAAATGTTATCTAAAGTTGGGACTTTTAGTTACTCTCTATACGCTATTCATCTACCTTGTATACTAATATTCAAATCTCTGATATCTCCTAAAGAAGAACCATTTATTAGCTTAATACCCGCAATCTTCGCTATTGCTGTGTCAGTGATATGTGGTTTCCTACTGTTTATAATAGTTGAACGATGGACTTTAAAATTTCCTTCACAGTTGAAATTTTTATTTGGTTCGCATCGTTAATTATGAATAATATTTTTTTATGAATAAACCCAAAGTTTTAGTAGCACAGTTAGGTGCTAGAAAACATTATCAAGAGCCTCTACTATTTCAAAGTTGGGGTATCTTAGATAGATTATACACAGATTTATACTCAGGTCATAGCACTATTGCAAATCTATTACGTTATCCTCAAATTTACAGTTATCTACCCAATGCCTTTAAGAAAGTTCTAGATCGATACGAGCCTGGTCTGAAAAATGCCAAAATCATTCACTTTCCAAAATTTGGATACAAATACGCACAGCTTCTGAAGAAGGCTTCACCTGAACAAGCATCCCAAATATTTATTTTGGGAGGGCAGAAATTTTGCCAGCAGATTTTAAAACATGGTTTAGGAGATGCTAATACCATCTATGGATTTAATAGTGCTTGTCTGGAGTTATTTGAATATGCGAAAGCTCGAGGTATTCGGTGTATTCTAGATCAAACACTGGCTGATTACTCACTTGTACATAAGCTTTTATTAGAAGAAGAGCAGCATTGGCAGGGATGGTCATTAACACCATTCACTGTCAGTAGTGCTGACTTAGAATTGATGGAGCGAGAGCACCAAGAGCAAGATCTCGCTGATGGTATTATTTGTGGTTCTAGTTTTGTTCGAGACTCCTTAATCACGAGAGGCGTTGATGCTAATAAGATAGATGTGGTGCCATTAGGTCGCCTGAAAGATGAAAAATTAATTCAGCATCAACCGTTCATCCAAACCCCAAAACAGAGAGGGGACGGCTTAAGAATTTTATTTGTCGGTTTAGTGGGGTTACGGAAGGGAATTCCTTATTTACTGGAAGCTCTCAGACAGATTAAAGGAGAAATACCTTTTACTTGTAAAGTGGTAGGACCTTTGGAGATCAAGCCTGAGCGTGTTACTGAGTATAGTGATGTGTGTGACTTTTTGGGAAGAATACCCCGCTCTCAAGTAAAAGATTTATATAGTTGGGCAGATGTATTTGTACTCCCTTCTATTTGTGAAGGCTCAGCAATGGTAACTTATGAAGCACTGGGTCTAGGAGTGCCTATTATTACTACGTATAATTCAGGCTCTATTGTCAGAGATGGAATTGATGGTTTTATTCTACCCATTAGGCAAATAGGAGCAATTGCTGATAAATTGCTAAAAATTTATGCAACCAGCAATTGCTGTGAAGCGGAAGCAAAAACTCAAGAATATTTAAAACTTCAAATGAAGAAATCAGAAGATGATCTGTGGAAAATCATGAAAAATTAGTATATTTTTTTACAAGTTTTTATAGGCGACATTAGCCAGAGTTAAGCTTTGATGAGATTTATTTTGGAGGAGATACTGTAAAGACTGCTACTATTGTGTTGATGATATTACAATAGATTAAGCGGACATCAATGATATGAAATTTTACTCTTATGTCTGAAACATATCGAGATCTACTGGTTATTATTTGCCTAGGTTTATTAGGTTGGGGAGTAGTTCGCGTGGAACGGATTTATCAATACCCATTCTTTATGGGTAGCATGTTTGTTGCCTTTATTGTTCCTCAGGCTTTTTCTCTAATTAGTAATCCTAAACAAGTCAGTCCAGAAGCTTTAGAAAGAGTATTATTTGTATCATGCCTTTGTGCTGCTGCTTGTTGGATAGGTTATAGGATGAAACCGAATCCAAAATGGTTAGCTAAGCTAAATATTATTGTAGATGAAAGTAAAATGTTAAAGGCTGGAATAGCTTTGATGGCTAATGGCTTATTCTTTAATTTTTTGCTTTCTCGTACAACTCCTGACGTAGCAGCCAATGGTAATTGGACTGGTCCTGCCACTATATATATTTGTTTTGCTCAAACTGCTACTCTTGCTTTTGGAATTTTTCTTTTACAAGCCTTCAAGAAACCTAATATTATTAATTTTCTTTGGGTAGTGGTCTCAGGTTGGCCTCTATTAGGTTCTGTTTTAATAGGCCGTCGTCAACCAACAATGACATTTTTGATTACAATCGGACTCTCACTCTTCTGGATTCGCCGTTTGATACCACCTAGAACAGCAACTATTGTAGCGATGTTATCAATAACTTTTCTGATTCCAGTGTTGGGTATGTTACGTGCTGGTTTTTGGGATTTAGTCTTTAGTGGTCAATGGCAGGCTGTCTTGGACGCAACTCAGCAAGCGTTTGACTCACAGCAGAAGGGAGATTACTTGGAACTACGAAATGCAGCATTGATAATGGATGCAGTAGAACACACAGGTCTATATGGATATGGCAGAGTATGGTGGGATAATATAGTATTCCAATGGGTACCTGGACAACTTGTAGGTTTTGATTTTAAGAAATCTCTACAGTTTAATTTATGGGATAAATATATAGATTTATTAAAAGACTTTTATGGTTATGAAAATCCTAATGGACTCACCTTTACTGGGGTTGCAGATTCTTTCACCCAATTTGGCTATTTTGGCTTCCTAAGTTTCGCAATAATTGCATATATTTTCAAACATCTCTGGATATTAGCCACTTATTATCAAAACACTGCTATTAGAATAATCTATCTCGGATTAGTTAGTCCAGCAATGATATCTCTAACGCATTCGGTAGGATACTCCTTTCAACAAGCAAGTTTTCAACTACTTTTTATTGGCTTAGCTATCTACTATTCAAGAGCTAGATATAAATTTTCCTATACTGATTAGGAGAAATCTGGGGAATATGCGAGTGTAGTTACTGAATATTCACAATAGCAAATGAGATGTAAGTTTGTGTTAGCAAATTAACGTATATTTTATGTATTTCTACAGGATAAGTCATGAATAAGCGTATACTTCTGATTAGCTCTAATTCAAGTGGGCGAGGAGGCGGAGAGCGCTATTTAGTATACCTTACTCAGGGTTTGTGCTTGCTTGGTTGTGAGGTATGTGTATTGCTTTCTAATGTTAGTTACATGAATAATTGGGCAAAATTGCTGTCAGAGGAGGGGGCACATATACAACGTGTAAATTTACGAGGATTGCGTTCTCGACCGTTGCGATTTGTGCAATCCATCTTAGATAAAAATCAGCAATTTGCAGTAGCCAAAGTATGCAAGCAAATTGAACCTGATGCAATTTTGATTAACCAGCAATATGACGAAGATGGATTAGATTATGTAGCAGGTGCTTTGATGTCTCAGGTTGCACCTGTAGGTGGAACTATGCATATGCCTATGACTGCAAATAAGCATCAACGTCCCTTGGGGAACTTAAGAAGTAAATTACTTCACAGATGGTATGAAAAGCACCCATACTCTTTGATTCTTGTCTCCAAAGGGAGTCAAAAAGAATTTGAAAATCACTACAACTATCCACGTCCTACTAAGCTTGTCAATTATGGGTGTCCATTTCCAGATATCTTGGCCTCTCATCCACCACTTCCTGAGACTTGGGTGGACCCGTTGCCAATAATTGGATTTTCTGGTCAGCTCGTATTCCAGAAAAATCTTCAATTATTAGTAGACGCATGGTTATGGAGTATACAACAAGGGATTCAAAGTCGTTTGTTACTGATAGGTGATGGTCCAGAACGCAATAAGTTAACAAAACGCTTACATGAGCAAGCACCAGAAAATAGATGGCATATTACAGGTTGGCAAGAACATCCAGAAACATATTTATCAGTATTAGATATTTACGCCATGACTAGTCATTTTGAGGGTCTACCACTAGCATTGATAGAAGCAGTGGGGAGAGGGATACCTGCTGTAGTAACTAATTTTAATGGCGCATCAGATGTTGCTGAACGTGCCTCATGGGTAAGTATCGCCACTAATGCTAGTCCTGAATCAGTGGGTCAAGCACTCATTCAATCTATCAATCAACTTCCTTGGCTGAAGCAGCAAGCCAGACATGGACAGCAAGAGTTTCAGAAGTATTTTTCCATAGAGAGAATGGCTCAAGAAACTTTAGTTGCACTTAGTTTAACTTAAGGTACTCAATCCATGCATGTTGTAGTGATTTTTATAAACATTGGCAGCTATCATGCTGCTCGGCTACGTGCTGCTTACTCTGCTTGCCAGCAAAAAGGTTGGAGTTTTACTGCAGTTCAAGTGACAGACGACACCCTAGAACATGCTTGGGGAGATTTAAAGCATGAAATTACATTTCCCTTAAAAACCCTCTTACCTAAAGATCAGACATCTGATTATGTAGAAAGAGCCGCTGCTATACTTCCTAAGTTTTTAGATAATTTGCAACCCAATATTGTTGTGATTCCTGGTTGGGGGTTTTCTGTGTCCCGTGCTGCACTTTCTTGGTGCAAGCGTCACAAAGTATCAGCTATTGTGATGAGCGAAACTAAGTGGGATGATGAGCAAAGGCAATGGTGGAAGGAAAAACTAAAATTTTTGCTATGTATCAGCAAGTTTGATGCGGCACTTGTAGGTGGTGAATTGCACCGCGATTATCTTATCAGGTTAGGCTTTCCGAAGGATCGTATTTTCCTTGGTTATGACGCAATTGATAATGATTACTTTGCGGAACGTGCACAATTAGCCAGACTAGATCCTTCCTCTGCAAGACAACGACAGCCACAAATTCCTGCAAAACCCTATTTTATTGCTGTTACTCGCTTACTTAAACGCAAAAATGTATACCGTCTTTTAGAAGCTTTTGCTGACTACCGCCAAAAAATCGGTGAGACCCAAGCTTGGGAGCTGGCAATTTGTGGTTCTGGAAAAGAAGAAGCTGCTATCCGCAATCTCATTCTAGAAAAACAATTGCAGGATTGTGTTCACTTACCAGGTTTTATAGCTTATCAAGCGATAGGAGATTGGTATGGATTAGCTAATGCATTTGTACATCCTGCGTTGCAAGAGCCTTGGGGACTCGTAGTCAACGAAGCGTGTGCTGCTGGGTTACCAATCCTATGTAGTCGTACAGTCGGAGCAAGTTATGAACTTGTTCAAAATAGTAAAAATGGTTTGCTATTTAATCCTGATAGTACGCAAGATATAACTCGAGCCTTGTTAACTATCCATAATATGGATTCAAATTCTAGAATCAAGATGGGACAAATAAGTCAAAGTATTGTAGCTAATTATGGCCCTGAAAATTTTGCTCAAGGTATTCTAAATGCAATTCCTGCATTCTCACATTGAGAGGATATAGCAATCCTAGTTTTAAAAATTATAAAGTCTCAAAACCTGTTTTTTTTTAGAGAAACCAGGAAGATTGTTTCTCACGATTGAAGAGAATTGCTATATTTGTGCAAGTCTTATGTGATACAAATTAATTGCTATCTAGCTTAGCAAAGTTGGTTCTTCCGGCAGTTTTATGGTGATTATTAAAATCTACAAAATTTTAATAACTATAATTTAGTAATATTAATGCCTACAATATATATTGTATAAGCATTTAAGAAATACCAAACATACT
>Ga0070738_10001859_pt1 | contig 37274 bp, 39 predicted proteins | sample Coa_R2_2_FD_66446 | JGI IMG/M metagenome (GOLD analysis project Ga0070738, IMG submission 66446) | Surface soil microbial communities from Centralia Pennsylvania, which are recovering from an underground coalmine fire - Coalmine... | ecosystem: Environmental > Terrestrial > Soil > Unclassified ...
ACCTGATGGCAGTCTACGTTATCGCTGCTCCCGACTTCGAGCCTTTCGCAGGAAAAATTCTACGCAAAAACCAACCGCAGCAAGCAAGACAGCATGCAACATCATTCTTTTGATTGCAATAGGGGCCAACCTGAAAGTAAATCATTTGCAACGCAAAGAGCAATCAGGTGCGGTAATCGGCGTTGATCTTGACGTAGTCGGCGGTCAGATCGCAGGTGAGATAGGTGATTTGACGCGAACCACGGTTCAGACGAATTGATATGTCGAACTCCGGCTGGGCGAGGTATGCATGCGCCTGCGCTTCTTCGAACGGCACTGGCCTGCCCTGACGGCAGATTGGCAGCGTTCCAAAATCGATGTCTACTTTGTTGATATCGAGCCCAACGCCGCTTCGGCCAATGGCGGCCAGAATCCTTCCCCAGTTCGGATCTGCGCCAGCCCATGCCGTCTTTACCAGAGCGGAAGTCGCGATTGTGCCGGCAATCTGCTCGGCTTCTTTTTCGCTGCGGGCTCCCTGAATTTGTAGCTTCACCAGATGCTTTACGCCTTCTCCGTCACGCACCATCTGTTCGGCCAAGGAGGCACATATGGCTTCCACCGCTTTGCCGAACTTCATTTGCGCGGCGCGGCTTTCCAGGCTCACGTCTGACTTACCGCTGGCCAGCAGCATCAGGGTGTCGTTGGTGGAAGTGTCGCCGTCAATGCTGATCCGATTGAAGGTTCGATCGGCCACCGGGCCAAGAATGCGTGACAGTTGCTCGGGCGTTGCCTGCACGTCGGTAATGACGTAAGCGAGCATCGTCGCCATCTGCGGATGAATCATGCCGGCACCTTTGGAAATTCCAAGCACGGTTGCCGTTCTGCCCTGAACGTCGATCGAAGCTGAGGCCAGTTTGGGACGCGTATCGGTAGTCATGATGGCGCGCGCGAATCGCTCCGCGCAGTTGGGGCAATCCCCCGCTGTCTCGATGGCCGGACGAATTCCACCGGCCAACTTCTCTAGCGGTAATGGAACGCCGATAACGCCAGTGGAACTCGGGATCACTTGCGTTGGTTCAACCCCCAAAGCAGCAGCAACGGCTTCGCAACTTTTTTTTGCAGCAGCAATTCCCGAATCGCCTGTCGCACAGTTTGCGTTTCCGGCATTGACGATAACAGCATGCACGCGTCCGCTAGAAACCGCCAGGTGCTCACGTCCGACAATCACCGGCGCGGCGCACAACAGATTCTTCGTGAATACCGCTGCCGCCGCGGCACCTTCGGGAGCATGAATCAATGCCAGGTCCGGCGTGCCGCTCTGCTTAATACCGCAGGTGGTTGAGCCGAGGCGAAATCCAGATGGAACCTTGAATTGTTCGGTTGGAGATGTCATCAGCCTTGAATCGTAACCAGGTTGCGATTGCTGATGCGGCGCGTCAACTCATGCAGCGGCACCGCACCATGGATCATGGCAATCTCGTCGCAGCAGTGGCGCCGAGGACAGACGATACAGTCTTTGTGAACCTTTTCAGGCAGAAGATCATGCGGAACCACGGTGAATCCCATGCGACCGAAAAATTCCGGCACGCGGGTAAAGAGAAACACACGTTGTACCTTGTGAAATTTCGCTTCCGCAAGAACGCCTTTGATCAGAGTGCCGCCGGCACCCCGACCCTGGTATTCGACGTCCACGGCGACCGACCGCACCTCGGCGAGGCTGAGCCCGTAGAAATGCAGCGCCGCACAGCCAACGATCCTCCGCTTATCTTCGACGACGACAAAGTCACGCACATTCTCGAAGATGTCCTGCAAAGTGCGGGGCAGCAATGTGCCATCATCGGAATACTGACAGATCAGTTCGTGGATTCGGGGAGCATCGGGGAGAATCGCTCTACGCGTTTGCACGGTGTTCTCCCTTCAGGGAATCTAGCCGCCGCTTTGCATGCGCAAGAGCCGCCGACACTTGTTGCGGCGCGGTTCCGCCCGGAACGTCATGATTCGCAAGCACAGACTGCAATTTCAGAGAGCCATAGAAATCATCACTGAATTCTGGACGAATCTCCCGCAATTCGTCGATCGTCAGGCCATCCAGTTCGCATCCGCGCTCAATGCAAATATGCACTGCATTGCCGATGGCCTCGTGAGCACGACGAAACGGTACACCTTTGCGCACCAGGTAATTTGCAGCCTCCATAGCATTCATGAACCCAGTGGTCGCCGCGAGGTTCATAGTGTCCGTGTTGAACTGAATCTTCGAAATTAGTTTCTGTGCCACTTCCAGGGTCCCCGTGATCGCTTCCAGCGCATCGAAAAGCGGCAGTTGCAGTTCCTGCATATCCTTGTTGTAGGCGAGCGGCAGCCCCTTCACAGTCATCATCGCCTGAAACAAATCGCCACTAACCCGGCCCGCTTTGGCTCGAAAGAGCTCAGTCGCGTCGGGGTTTTTTTTCTGAGGCATCGCGCTGCTTCCCGTGCTCAAGGTGTCCGGCAGCGTGATGAAACCAAATTCGCGCGTCGAGAAGATCGTGATCTCCTCGGCCAGCCGGCTTAAATGCACCGCAATCAGCGACAGGATACCTAGCAACTCGATTTCGAAATCGCGATCGCTGGTCGCGTCCATGCTGTTCGCCGTAATGGCATCGAAGCCAAGTTCCTTCGCCATCCCCGCGCGATCCAACTTCAGACCACTTCCTGCAACCGCGCCCGATCCCAGAGGCAGCACGTTGATCCGCTTGTGGCAATCCAGCAAGCGGTCAGCGTCGCGAAAAAACATCTCGGCGTACGCAAGCAGCCAATGAGCGGCCAGCACCGGCTCCGCCTTCTGCAGATGGGTGTACGATGGCATCGCCGTGCTGCCGAGTTCTTCCGCGCGAGCTAGCAATGACCTGATTAACCCCGCCAGTTGCGCACGAACGGCTTCCACGCTGCGACGGGCAAAGAGGCGCAGATCCGTTGCGATCTGCTCGTTCCGGCTGCGCCCGGTGTGCAGCTTGTACGCGGTCTCACCGATTTCTTTTGCCAGTTGCAATTCAACGAAGTGATGGACGTCCTCAGCATCGGCTTCGTCCATCACCTTGGGATTCGCTTGGCACGCTTTCCCAATCTGCTGCAGTCCCTCGATAATCCGCGCCAGTTCCGCAGAATCGAGGATGCCTGCTTTCTCCAGGGCCCGGGCCCAGGCAGCGCTGGCAGCCAGCTCATCGCCAAGCAAGCGGCGATCGAAACCGAACGAACGCTGCCAAATGTCAAACTGCGGATCGAGCGGTTCCCGGAACCGTCCCGACCACATCTTCACGAACGGACCCCCACGGCCTCACCCTTTTTTTCAAGCTGCTGACGCAACCACGCCTGCGATCGCGCAGGTAGACCCAGAATGCGAATGAATCCTTCCGCGTCCTTCTGGTCGTAGCTCTCGCCCATCGTGAAGGACGCGATATCCGTCCGATATAGCGAGAAAGGTGACTTGCGCGACAGAACGTTGACGTTGCCTTTGTAGAGGCCGAGCTTCACAGTGCCGGTCACATTCTGCTGCGTGTTGTTGATGAAGGCGTCCAGGGCTTCCCGCAGAGGAGTGAACCACAGCCCGTAGTAGACAAGCTCGGCATACTTCAGCGCGACACCCTGCTTGTAATGCAGGAGGTCGCGATCGAGACAGAGGGCCTCGAGTTCACGCTGCGCTGTAAGTATTAGGGTGCCGCCCGGAGTCTCGTAGCAACCTCGCGACTTGATTCCTACAAAACGGTTCTCAACCAGGTCGACACGGCCGACTCCGTTGCGCGCGCCGATGTCATTCAGCTCGCCGAGCAATGCAGTCGCCGACATCTTTTTGCCGTTTACTGCAACTGGCGCACCCGCTTCGAACTCAATCTCGACTACTTCTTCTTTATCCGGCGCGGCCTTGGGAGACTTCGTCCATTGCCATGTCGATTCCAGTGGCGCGTTGGCGGGATCCTCCAGTTCCCCACCCTCATGGCTCAGGTGCCATAAGTTGCGATCGCGGCTGTGAATCTTCTCGCGGCTGGCAGTGATGGGAATGTTGCGTGCCTCGGCGTAATCGATCGCGTCTTCGCGAGACTTGATCGTCCACTCGCGCCACGGTGCAATGATCTTTAACTGGGGAGCAAGAGCCTGAAACGCGTGCTCAAATCTCACCTGGTCGTTGCCCTTGCCCGTGCAGCCGTGAGCGACAGCGGTTGCGCCCTCACGAAGGGCGACTTCCACCTGCGCTTTCGCGATCACCGGACGCGCCAGTGACGTTCCCAGGAGGTACTTGTGCTCGTAAACGGCGCCTGCTTTCACGGCAGGAAAAACATAATCGCGCACGAACTCCTCGCGCAGATCTTCGATGACGACCTTTGTTGCGCCAGTTTTTTTCGCCTTCTGCTCGACTTCCGGCATGTCGTCGCCCTGACCGACGTCGGCGATCATGGCTATCACTTCACAGCCATAATTCTCTATGAGCCATGGAATGATGATCGAGGTATCCAAGCCACCTGAATACGCAAGCACTACTTTTTCAGACATTCGCTTCTCTCTTCTTCGTTAAATAGAAACTCAGTCACGCCTGTGGCGCAAAGCCGCCGTTGCCCATCAGCAGCAGCATGATCGCCTTCTGGACGTGCAGACGGTTTTCCGCCTGATCGAACACCACCGACTGCGGTGAATCAATGACGTTATCGGTTACTTCGTCTCCCCGATGTGCGGGCAGACAGTGCATGAAGATTGCGTCTTTGCGAGCAGCCTTCATCAGTTTGTCATTGACTTGATATGGCGAGAAAACACTCTTGCGCATATCCACTTCGTTTTCCTGGCCCATGCTCGCCCATACGTCGGTATAGACAGCATTCGCACCCGTCACCGCCGACAGAACATCGGTTCCGACTTCGACCTTCGCTCCCGTTTGCATCGCCAACTCGCAAGCGACATCCACGATATCGCTGTTCGGCTCGAATCCGAGCGGCGTGGCGACAGCGATATGACTCCCTAACGCAGCAGCCGTCAGCATCAACGAATGAGCGACATTGTTTCCGTCGCCCACGTAGGCAAGCTTGACTTTGCGAACATCTCCAAACTTCTCACGGATCGTAAAGTAATCAGCCAACGCCTGGCATGGATGCTCCAGGTCGCTGAGGCCGTTGATCACCGGAATTCCGGCGTGTTCTGCCATGCCGGTGACAGTATCGTGGGCGAAGGTACGCAGCACGATACCATCGACCCAGCGCTCAAGGTTATGTGCCACGTCTGAGAGCGCTTCGCGCTCATCAATGCGCGCGCCACGCTGGTCCACGAACAGCGAACTGCCTCCGAGGCTACGAACGCCCACTTCAAAGGTAAGGCGCGTGCGGAGCGATGGTTTCTCGAAGATCAGGACGATCTGCTTGCCATCGAGTGCGCGTGCGAACTCGTTGGGATACGTTTTAACCAGTCCAGTCAATTCCAACAGGCCTTCGATCTCGCTCGGAGTGAGATCCTGGATGGAGATCAGATCGGGCTTCGACAGCCCAAAGGTCGCCCGCATCTTCTTCACTCCGGCTCTGCCGAAGGCAGGCTTGCTGACTACTGTTTTGCCTAAGCTGCTCATTGGGCCTCCAAACTGCTGAATATCGGTGCGATCACTTTCATCGCTTCGTCCACATGCTTTTTCTGCAGAATGAACGGAGGCAGAAATCGCAAAACTGTATCGTTCGTCCGGTTCAGGATCACGCCTTTCGCAAGCGCTTCCTTCACCACGGTCTTCGCTTTGTCGGCGGAATCCAGTTCGATGCCGATCATCAGCCCTTTGCTCCTGATTTCTTTGACAAATTTGTGTCGCGTCGCGAGTTCCTCCAGCCGGTTCCGGAAGTAATTCCCAACGATGACGGCATTCTTCATCAGCCCGTCCTTTTCAATGGTGTTCAACACGGCTACTGCCACAGCCGACGTCAGCGGACCACCACCAAAGGTCGTGCCATGCATTCCGGGATGGAATGCAGTGGCGGCTTCCGAGGAAGCAAGAATTGCGCCCAGCGGCAATCCACCGGCAATGGGCTTAGCGAGCGCAACGACATCAGGCTGAATCCCTGCATGCTGGTAGGCGAACCACTTTCCAGTGCGGCCCAAGCCACTCTGGATCTCATCCGCAATGAGCAGCGCGCCACTCTTTTTGGTTAATTCTCTCGCCCGCTGAAGAAACTCCTGGGTAAGCGGCCGGATTCCACCCTCGCCCTGAATGGGTTCCACCACAACGGCGCAAACCGTGTGATCGAACTTCCTTTCCAGATCTGCTACGTCATTCAGCTTGACGAATTCCACACCCGGAACAACCGGCTCGAAGGGATCGCGATATTTCTTCTGCCCAGTAATCGAGAGCGCACCATAGGTACGCCCGTGAAAGGAATTTTCTAGAGCGACAATCTTCCATTTGGGTCCTGAGCCGTTCGTGTTGTGCGCCTGCGCATACGCACGCGCAATCTTCAGCGATCCCTCGATGGCTTCCGTACCGCTGTTGGTGAAGAATGCGCGATCGAGCCCTGAAATCTTCGTCAGCTTCTTAGCCAGCTCCGCTTGATATTCGTGAAAGAAGAGATTCGACGTATGCAGCAGCTTCCCTGCCTGTTTTACGATCGCTTTCTTCACCACCGGATGCGCATGTCCCAACCCGTTCACGCCGATTCCGCTCAACAGGTCCAGATAGCGTTTGCCATTCACATCCCACACGTACACGCCGCGTCCATGCGTAAGCAGCACGGGATAGCGCTCATAGGTCGGAATAAGATTGGCCCCTTCGGCCTTCTGCACGCTTGCCAGGCTCATGCGACCACCACTTCAGTTCCGAGATCGATCTTCTTCTGGTAGAAGTCCGCCAGCACGTCCGCCTTCTCGGAAGGAAATACTCGAACGCGGCCAACGCCGCCATTCAGCGCTTTCAGGCAGGCGTCCATTTTCGGAAGCATACCGCCACTGATCACTGACGAACTCACCAGGAATGGGACTTTTGTCGTCTCGAGGCGCTGAAATGGAATTCCTTCCGCATTAAGCACGCCAGCAACTTCCGTCAGGAAAATCAGCGTCTGAGCTTTGCAAGCCACAGCACATGCGGCTGCCATTTGATCGGCGTTCACGTTGTAGTACTCGCCATCGGTGCCGAGCGCAACACTTGCGATGACCGGTACACCACCGGCACTCCAGATTGCCTCCAGCCAGCGCGTCTCGACCTGGCAGATGTCGCCGACGAAACCGAGATCCGGTCCGCCGTTATTTCTCTTGCGCGCGAGGAATACCGGGCCATCACCTCCCGATAAGCCGATCGCGCTGACACCGGAGCGCGTGAGTGCCGCCACCAACCCCTTGTTCATGAACCCAGCCAGCACCATCAGCGCGACATCCCGCGTTTCCGCATCGGTCACACGCAGGCCATTGATGAATTGGCTCTGCTTGCCAAGCATCTTCAGCGTTCGTGTGAGCGCAGAACCTCCGCCATGTACCACTACCAACTGGTGCCCGTCCTGCACCAGGCTCTTGATGGCCCGAACGCAGCTCTGCAGAGTGGCCGGATTTTCCAGCGCGGCTCCTCCGATTTTCAGCACCAGCTTCATGACAATCCTTCTTTCTCGCACCAGCCATACATCACATTCATGTTTTGCACGGCTTGTCCGGCCGCGCCTTTGACCAGGTTGTCGATACAACTGAACAGCGTCAGGCGCTGGCCATCGGGCGCCAGCGCAAATCCGATATCGCAGTTATTTGTGTGTAGCGAGTATGCCAATTCCGGCAACCGCGGCGGCGCGAAAACACGGACGAATGGCGATCCCGAATAGAACGTCCTCAACCTGTCTTCTACCTGCGCGGCTGTCATCTTCTTCTTCAGATACACATAAATCGTGGAGAACATGCCACGGGGAATTGGGAGAAGATGTGGCGTGAAGACCAGTTCATCCGCTTCCAAATCCAACTGCTCCAGAATCTCTCCACGATGACGGTGCGTGACCGGGTTATATGCGCGAAAGTTATCGGCGACTTCCACGAAGTGCGTTTGCTGCGTCGGCGTCTTCCCTGCGCCCGAGACGCCCGATTTCGAATCGCAGATCACGCCAGCTTCTTTATCCACGCAGCCTGCCTGCATAAATGGTGCCAGCGCCAGGATGATCGATGTCGGATAACATCCCGGATTGGCGACCAGTTGGGCATTTACAAGGTTGTCAGAGTTCAACTCCGGCAATCCATAAACAGCCTCACCATCGAACTTTGCGCCCGCTGCTTCATCTTTGAACCCATACGCGGCGCGATTCTCGGCAGCCTTCAGTCGCCACGCACCGCTTAGGTCTATGATCCGCACACCGCGAGCGATCGCCTCGGGCACAAACTCGCGCGAGAATTCGTGCGGCGTAGCCAGAAACAACAAATCAATGCCTGCCGTCTCGGCCTTGGGCCACGAAAACGGCTCGAGCGAATGCGCTCCGTTGCCAGAAATCTGTGGATATACATCGCTCAAATTGCGAGGTCCGCTTTCGGCCCTCTCGCGAACGAAAAGCACGGGACTCTTTACCTGCGGATGGCGAAACAGGATCTTCAGCAGCTCAAAGCCGCTGTACCCAGTCGGACCAATTACTCCAACTTGAAGCTTCCCGCTCAACCTTCCACAATCTCCCGAATCCGCTCAGCCAGCTTGCGGCAAACAACTTTGCTCTCGGTGATCACCAGAATCGTGTCGTCACCCGCGATGGTTCCCACGATCTCTTTCCAGTTCGAAGAATCCAGCCCCGCAGCGACCGGTTGCGCGCTGCCTGGCGTCGTCTTTAGAACCAGCTGGTTTTCTGCCTCACGCACATCGACAACAAACTCACGCACCAAATGTGTCAACGACGGCAATGGCGAACCGCCGGTGTCGTCCTGCGTTGGCAGCGAATAGCCATTGGCTGTTTTTACGACCCCGATTTCTCGCAGGTCTCGCGACAACGTAGCCTGATTTACCTGTATCCCCTTTTGTGCCAGCCACTTACGTAACTCTTCCTGGGTATAAATGGGAGCGCCAGAAATCAGCTCACGAACCAGGTTTTGCCTTGCTGTTTTCATACGTGCATATGAGATGCATAACTATCGGACAAGTCGCATAATTATGCAAGAAGAAAATGAGACATCCCTGATTTTTCAAAAACTTAGGTAATCGCATAAGAAGAGCGCTATGCAAGCGGCAGCATCATGGTTATGCAAATGAAAGGCGGCCCTTCAGGCCGCCCGTAAGTTACCGATAATTTTTGGTTTAGCGGGAAACTGCTGTGAACAAGTCGGAATGTAGCAGCGACTGGAATTTACTGTCGTCAGTCTTGAACTTCAAGGTGAGCAAAGAACTATTGGAGTCGATCGTCACGCTATCGAGGGCCAGCTTCTCGGTTGCATTGGCATTCATTTTCCGGAACAGCACTCCGGCCTTGATCAGTGATGAGAGTGTTGAAGCCGTAAAGCTGTCCGACGTTACCACGTCGAGATTGAAATCCACGCCGTCGTTGAAATCCATTGTGTATCGCGATCCGAGCAACCGCTTCTTCACTGTCTCAAAGTCGCCCAGTTGAGCCGCATCTCCCAGCGTTGAGCGAAGCATATTCTGCGTTCCCTTCTGATCCAGAACGCTCCACACAGCGCCTTCCTGCACGGCATTGATCATGTCGGTCATCTGCCCATTTGAGTTCAAGCTTTCGGCGTAGCCGTCCCGCGCATCGAGCGCGGCTTTTACCGCTGAAACATCGCCGAAAAGCAGCGTGTAATTATCGATAAACGACATTTCCATGCCGTTGTTCATCGGATACAGATATTCCTGGTGGTACTTCGTTCCGCTGATCTTCTTCAACTTCATCTTGGCTAAGATTTTCTTCGTCGGAAACTGTCCCTGGGCAATGCCGACGCTGCGCAGCGAATTGTCTTTAATCCGGAACGATGCGAAGGTCAGTTGTTCAATATCGTCGTCGGCCAGACCGAGTTGCTTCAGCTGGGTTTCAAATTCTTTGAGGTTATCCGGCAACACGCGGTCCTTCAGTGCCAGCGCCGTGGGTGAATTCCGCAGCGCGCGATAATCGACGGAAATAACCTGCTGAATCTGGCTGGGAATCACCGTCCGTGCGGACGTGCCCAGCGCCGAGGCAAAGGCCGCGCTGGTCCCCAGTAACAATACGAAAGCTGCTAGTAGATAACGCTTCATGAAACCCCTTGAGAGCTGCTGCTGATTCGGATGACTTCCGCCGTCCGCCAGTTGGCATCAGCGCTCCGTCAATTCTATTGCAAATTTCGGCTACTCCACTGGGGCGTTCCCCTTAGGCCCATACCGGTAGTGTTTGTACCAGCGGAACCATGACTCGGAACATCAGGGAACCCACTACTTGCAAACCAGTGTGGGAAAGGAAAGTTGCGTGGCTTATGCTCACGCACTAGAGATAGTAACTGAGGGAATGAATTCCTCCCGTGCACGTCAAATACGTGCATCTCGAAAAACACGCCTGTCAAGTACGAGTCCCAATGCGCGTTTTCACGTTCGCAACAAATTCCTCATCCGCGATGGACCCGAGATTAATCTCCACGTTGGCCAGCGCACCCGTAACGGAGGCCTCGGCAAGAGCTTTGCTGACTGTAAGGTCTGATGCCATATTCGGATTGGTGATTGGCCGCAGCTGTTCCACTATCCTGCCGATCTCGCTGGCACGCTCTGCGACTCCCATTGGTATCAGTGTGGCCTGCTTCAGCGCGCCGTCGATTCCCTCCTGGCCGCCCGGCGATTCCTTTGCCGTCTTGTAAGCCTTCATTACCACATTGAAAGCCTCGGCGTCGGCTTCGATTGCCGCTTTCAAGTCCTCACGCAGAACATTCAACCGAGCAATCGCCTCGCTTAGTTGTGACTCATACTGCACGTATGCTTTTTTCCCTCGAGACATGGTCGCGACCATGGTTGCAAGACCTGCAGCCATAGCCGCTGCCGCCGCCGCGGCGCTCCCACCTCCTGGTGCCGAAGTCGGCGCCGCCAGTTGCTCGATGAAAGGCTCGACTCCTGCACGCAAACCGCCGATGGCCATCCTGCCGCTCATCACTGCGCTGAGGCGGTTCTCGAGGATCAGCGACGCATCGAAGTTTTCCACCTGGAGAAACCATTCGGCCGCGTCTTCCAGGGCCTTCTTGGGAATGAGGCCCACGATCTCGCTGCTGGTAGGCATCACGCCATAACGAGCCGCTTCCCGCTTCACAAATTCGAAGACACGCGCGATCGGCGTCTGCTCGAAGTCAGTCAGGTTCATGGAGACTTGCGCCTGCCCGCGCACCGGAAATCCGGCACCTTTCACATATCGCAAGCCACCGGACGAAAACCGTACCGCCTTCGCGATCTTCTTTGCGATCTCCACGTCTGTCGTGTTGAGAAAGACGTTATATGCGATCAAAACTTTGCGCGCCCCAACGACGGTTGCGCCTGCCGTGGGATGTACCTTTTGTTCACCAATGTCAGGCTTGCGTGACGGATTGCTCTCGATCTCCGCCCGAATTCCCTCAAACTGTCCTCTCCGTATGTTTTCGAGGTTCTGCCGCTCTGGAGTGCTCGCCGCAGCTTCGTAGAAATAAATCGGAATGCGATACCGGCTCCAGACCTCCCGCCCAACGTGTCGGGCGATCTGAACGCAGTCCTCCAGCGACACACCTTCGATGGGAATGAAGGGCACCACGTCCGCCGCGCCCATTCGCGGATGCGCTCCCTGATGCTTCGTCAAATCAATCAGTTCGGCCGCTTTGCCCACTCCGCGAATCGCTGCTTCGGCAATTGCCTCTCGGTTACCTGCCAGGGTGATCACGCAACGGTTATGGTCAGCATCCATCTCGCGATCGAGCAGGTACACGCCTTCGACTTTCATGGCCTCGATGATTGCATCGACTTTGGCTTTGTCGCGACCTTCGGAAAAGTTCGGTACACATTCAACAAGAGTGCTCATAAGAATTGCCCGGCGATGCGCCAGTTCATTTGAAAATCGTGAATCCTAGACGGAAATGCACAGATGCATTAATGCCCGGATTATGTGCGCCCAGGCTCGCATTGGAGATATGAATTACCTGTGTAGAAAAGGTGATCGCCCGCTTCTCGCGAATGAAGTAATGAAAGCCGCCCTGCACGCCCGACATGAAATTGACATACGACGTTTTCGGTTGCGGCACATCTCGCGAAGAAAACAGGACACCGCCGTTTGCCTCCACAAACGGGACCACTTTCTTATTGGCGGTGAAGGCGAATTTCAGCACTACTGGATTAAAACCACCGCTATACACCCATGGACCCTTGGGCAGATCGATGAGATACACCGGAATCAGGTCGCCTGCGTACTCAAAGCGCCAGCGAAAGCGCCCGGTCCCAATTTCCGGCGTAATGATTTTCCCGATCCGCACTCCACTTTCGAAGAATTTGAAACTGGAGCTTGCGCCAACTCCGGACCCGCCGCCGATCCACGGCGTAATTTCAACATTTCCGTTCTGAATGTTCGGATTCGAGTTTTGTTGAGCTAACAGCGGCGAAGGGAGTAATAGAAGGACAATGAGCAAGCGCTTCATGCAGATTCCAGAATGCCTTCTTTGGAAACACTCCAATCTACACGCTTCTACCAAGAAAGCCCACACACTCCAAGACTCCGCTGAGTACAGCCGAGGATATAGGGATATACCTTGAACTGCTAACCGGTCTCAAGTTTGGTGCCGCGGGTTCGCGTCCTTGAGTTAGACGCCAACCCGCGTTCCGGCCACGTTGCAATCTCTATTCGCCATTTTTCGCAGGCTTGTAACCCGCTTTCACAGCGTCAGCCTCTGTCATGAACTTGCCCTCTTTTGTCTTCCCATACCAGCGTCCGCCTTTGTGATAGGTGCCGCTTGCCGTATTAACCCACACCATACCGGGTTGAGGAGGCGTCTGCGCCTGTACTGGCGCGCTGGATTTGTGGTGCGACGCAGTGCTTTTTGTCCCAGTTGTGGTGGTAGAAGTCGTCGCTGTGTTCGGGGTGGTAGCGGCCGTCCCGAAAACGTTGGAGGGCGCAGCCGGTGCGCTGGAAGCCGCAGCATCGCTGGTCTTTGATTTTTTCGATTTGTGATGCGTCCTTGTATTGCTTTCAGTGGTAGTCGTCGTGTTTTTAGAAGGTGTAGTAGCCTCAGTTTGCTGATCTGGCTTCGCTTTCTTACTCTTCTTCTTGCTCGTCGTCGATGTCGTCGTGGCGCTTGTGGACGACTGCGACGCGTCAGTCTGAGCTACCGAAAGCGCACCGAGCAAGCAAATAGCGAAGCAGCAGGCAGGAATGATCGTCCAGCGACTTCGAAGGTTCATAAAAGCCTCCTTGTTCCTCTACTCTCCGTGCCGCAACAGTATCCACAGGCCTTTGCTCTGTTGCAAGGATATGGCTGCTCGCCATCGCGTTTTCATCTCCTCCCACCTAAAATAAAAAGGCCGCCCGCAGGCGGCCCGTATATTTCGATTCGAGATGATTAGCTCGCGACTTCCTCGAGTTGCTTGATGTCGACGTCGAAGTTCGACCAGACATGCTGCACGTCGTCATGGTCATCCAGAGCCTCGATGAGTCGAATCATCGTGTTCGCGGCCTGCCCTTCGAGCTTGATGTAATTCTGAGGAATCATCGCTACTTCCGAGCTGGCCGGCGTGATTCCCGCCTTCTTAACGGCTTCCAGAACAGCCTCATAGGCGGAAGGTTCGGTGAGAACTTCCCAATTCTCGCCATCGTCCTTCAGATCCTCGCCCCCGTTTTCCAGTACCAGGTTCATCAGATCATCTTCTTTGGCAGCCGCCTTGGGAACAACGATGTCGCCCTTCTTGTGGAACATCCAGGAGACCGCCCCCGCTTCAGCCATATTGCCGCCGTTTTTGCTGAATACGTGGCGGATTTCGCTGACGGTGCGATTACGATTGTCGCTGGAAATCTCCACGAGTACCGCCACTCCGCCGGGTCCGTACCCTTCTAGCGCGAATTCTTCGTAGTTCACACCCGGCAGTTCGCCAGTGCCGCGCTGGATTGCGCGCTTGATGTTGTCGGCCGGCATGTTCTCAGCTTTCGCCGCCTGCACAGCTGTACGCAGCCGCGGGTTCTTATCTGGATCGCCGCCGCTTTTGGCGGCAATCGTAATTTCCTTAATAAGCCGCGTGAAAATCTTTCCGCGCTTTGCGTCTAGCGCGCCTTTTTTGTGCTTAATTGTGGCCCATTTTGAGTGGCCAGACATAGTGCGACCTCGTCAGAGATATGAGGAATTGCCACAGAACAGTCACTTATAGCGCATCGCAGAGGTGCGCCTGACATCCCTAACTGCTTGGGACAAAGGAGGATTATAGCACGGGTGGCCATTCCTTCCCCTACACGTTCGGGACGACAGGTATGCACATCACGTTGGCGAATCAGTCACCTGAAACGGGTAAGAGTTCGTCGACCGCTGCAGGTGCGGCGAGCGCGGGAGCAGACGTTTCAGCGTCTTTTAGCTTCGGCAGCTTGATATCCCAAGCCAAACCTAAAAACTTGAGGACCGATATTCCGTACCAGTTCAGGTCGTATTCATACCAGCGCAGCCCGTGGCGGGCCGATTGCGGGTGGGCGTGGTGGTTGTTATGCCATCCTTCGCCAAAGGTCAGAAGAGCGACCCAGTAGCTGTTCTTGGAGGTATCGTCAGTCAGGAAGCGCTGTTTACCCCACATATGAGTAGCAGAATTCACGAGCCAGGTCGCATGCAGGCCAAGTGTGGTGCGCAGGAAGATTCCCCAGAGGACGTACTTCCATCCTCCGATGGCCAGAATCGCCACCCCAAGCAGCGTCATTGGGAGCCAATGCCACTTGCTGATCCAGGAGTGGAACTTGTCTTTGCGGAGATCCGGAACATAAGGCAACAGCGCAGCAGACTGGTTGTGCATGGCTCGCCCGGTGATGATCCACCCCATGTGGGCCCAGAAACCTCCATCGCGAGGAGAATGCGGGTCGCCGTCACGGTCAGTATTCTGGTGATGAACGCGGTGCGTTGCCACCCAAAAAAACGGTCCGCCCTCGAGAGCCAGTGTGCCGCAAGTCGTGAGGAAATATTCCACCAGCTTGGGTGTTTTGTAGCCACGATGCGTCAGCAAGCGGTGATAGCCCATGCCGATACCCAGGCTTCCGGAGATCCACCACAAAACCGCCGCGAGAAAAGCTGCTTTCCAACTGAAAAAGAACAGCGCAACCACGGCGCCGATATGAAACCAGATCATGAAGAAAGTGGTTAGTTTGCTAACCGGTTCGGTAAACGTGCGGTCGCCCTTCAAAATGCGCATGAGTCCCCTTGCTGTTCTGAAATCCCCACAGAACGTTGGATTTGAAGTTAGCAGGGAGTGCGAGCCGCCTTTGTAATACTTGTGTAATAGGCCGCAAGGAAGTAACTCTCAAGCGGTGCTTTAAGTTTTAAGCAAAAAGAAAGGCGAGCTTTGCAGCTCGCCTTCTTCGCTCTGGAATCTCCCAATCTCCTTCCTACACATCAAGTGCTTGGGGTAAATCGACGCAGCCATTCTGCGTCAGGTCAGGCCCGAATCTGAACTAGAGAATGCACTTTGGGCATAACGACGGTGTTAGCACCTCCTGTTCTGCGGTTACCCCAGTCTGAGGTGAATACCTCATTGCAAGTCCCAAAGATCGCCAACGGGGAATTGCGTTTTGCCATCTCAGGTGGTGAGGAGAAATGTGATGAAAGCTCCCTTTCTGATTGGCAGGCTGATCTTTGGAGGCTTTTTTCTGTACAACGGAATCAATCACTTTCGGCAGCACAAAGCGCTGGCGCAGTATGCCGGAGCGAAGAACGTGCCTAAAGCCGACGCGGTTGTTATCGGAACCGGAGTCGCGCTAACCATTGGCGGCGCCAGTATTCTGCTTGGAATCAAGCCCAAGATCGGCGCGCTTGCCATTGTCGGATTTCTGGCGGGAGTTTCTCCCATCATGCATGCGTTCTGGAAAGATGAAGATCCCAATCAACGCATGAACAACGTGATCAACTTCACGAAAAATATGGCGCTACTCGGTGCAGGTCTTGCGTTGATGGCTGTCGAAGAGCCCTGGCCTGCGAGCGTTCCAGTTGCACAGCCAAGCACCATCGAGCGAATACGACGAGTTGTGCGCAAGGGAGTGGCCGCGTAACGCTAAACCAGTGAACAACCGGCGTCTCATGATTGGGGACACGTCTCGCCCGGTCGGCGATTACTCGATCACAACCGCCACATCGCGTCTGGCAAAAATAGCCGATGCAACGGCCCATATTAGGACCGACTGAACAAACGCCCAAGCGATTCCTGACCAAGTCGCCGACCAACTCTTCTCGAACGAGAATTCCAGAATCGACTGCATCAGCTCATAAACGGGAACGACCTGCCTCAGCACGGGGGAGAACTGCAGCAGCACACCGTTAAGTGCCACAAGAATCGCTGTCAACGCAACTGAGAACAGCGGATTCAGAAATGTAGAAAACAAAAGCGCAAGACTCCCTGCAACTGCGGAAGCGGCGAATAACATGATCGCCAGCGAAATGGCGCCGCTCGCCGGCAATCCGGCGTGATGGAATACCCATCCGCCCAGTCCGGCCAGCGCAGCACAATAAATAGCTGCCGCGATCAGGAAACCCAGTTCCAATCCCGCAAGGTACTCCCACCGCGTGATCGCTTTCGCGAGGACCGCAAGAATTCGCCGCGAGCGCCGTTGGTTATGGATGGCTGAGGATGCCAGAAACGCCGTGAACACTACTCCGTAAACAGCTTGCTGCTTGAGGAAAAATAATGCATCGTCTTGCGCTGTTTTGATCGATGCGCCAGCCGCTGACCCGCTGATCACTGCCCACAAGAGCAACATTGCGATTGCCCAGCGGCTCTCGCGAAGAAAATTGAGGGCAATGAAAAATACCGGTATCATGCCACTCCGTTCGCTGCCCTGTTCGACTTCTGTTGCGAGGCGCGGGAAGAGTTATCCTCGGTGAGTTCTAAGAACAACTCCTCGAGGGATCGCCGCACAGGATTCACTCTTACCACTTCACCGCCTCCCGCCCAGATCCGCTCAATTGCGCGCCGCTGATCCGCACGCTTGACCACGAAGCTCACTTCGTTCCCCTCCTCGGTTGCACCTTCAAGATTGCTGCCATCGATACCCGTCGCGACAATCTCCGACTCCTCCGACGATTCCAGCAACTCCGGAGTCCTCCCCACCCGCATCAGCTTGCCATTGTTTACTATCGCGACGCGATCGCAGATCAATTCAATTTCGGACAACAGGTGGGAACTCAGGAAAACGGTTTTCCCTGACGCGCGGGCACGCAGCAGAAGTTCTCTCACGGCGACTCTCCCGAGAGGATCGAGCGCCGAGGTCGGCTCATCCAGGATCAGCAGTTCAGGATCATTCACCAGTGCCTGCGCCAAACCCACACGCTGCAGCATTCCTCGCGATAGCTTCGAGGCATTCCGCCTTTCTACATCACGCAACTCAAGCACTTCCAGCATCTCGCTGGTACGCTTTGCCAATTCCGGATCGCGCATTCCATTCAATGCTCCGTAGAAGCGCACCAAGTCCTTCACGGGCTGATGATACAGAGCTACGTTTTCTGCGAGAAACCCTACGCGTTTTCGAGCCGGTGCGTAGCCGAACCTTTGTCCAAGCAGTTGACCCGATCCGCGAGTCGCGCGCATAAATCCCATGGCGAGATGAATGGCCGTGCTCTTTCCGGCGCCGTTCGGGCCGAGAAATCCGAAAATTTCTCCCTGCTCCACGGAAAGCGAGAAGTCGTCGAGGGCACAAACACTGCGACGCCGGAACAAAGATCGATAAGTCTTCGCAACATGCTCGTATTCAAGCACAGCGGCCACGCCGCTATTGTATCCGTCGCAAAAAGAAAGGCCCCCGCCGGAGCGGAGGCCTTGTGTCAATAATCCCTGTTACTTCACTTTGGCGAAGATGATCACCAGAGTGTAGAGAGCCAGTGACTCGATCAGTGCCAAACCAAGGATCAGTGCGAGCTGAATTCCAGCCCGGGCTCCTGGATTGCGTGCCAGTGCCTCTGTTGCCGCAGCCGTGGCGCGACCCTGTCCAAGGGCACACAGACCGGAGGCGATTGCCATGCCGAAACCGGCGCTGATAGCAACCCAGTTGGTGCCCGCTGCTGCTCCGGCAGCTCCTTGGGCGTATACCGGCGCAGCAACGAACATTACTGCAAGCGCCATAAAGATGTAGCTAAGTGTTTTGCGCATTCTGCTTTCTCCTTATAAATCGCTGCCAGTTGGTGGTTGACGTCATACCGTGCAGACGCCCTCACGCTCGCAGCAAACCTCTTACTTGAAGTGGCCTAACTGCGTGAAACGAGAAACGTGGACCGGATTCTAGTGTTCTGTAGCCACTGCTCCCTGCAGGTACACCGTCGTCAAAAGGGTAAAGATGTACGCCTGCAGCAATGAAACGAAAATGTGCAGCCCTAGGAAGGCCACCGGAATAACGATCGGTACAAGCGAGAAGAACACCAACGTCACCATGTCCCCGGCAAACATGTTGGCGTAGAGACGGATCGTAAGCGACAACATGCGGGCCAAGTGGCTGATAACTTCGATCGGCAGCATCAACCATGCCAGCCACCATACCGGTCCCGTGAAATGCTTGGCATATTGCAAGGGTCCCTGTTTTCGAATGCCCTGCATGTTGTAATAAAGGAACGCTAGGATAGCGCAGCCCAACGGCACCGAAGGATTTGCTGTCGGCGATTCAAACCCCGGTACCAGACCAAGTAGATTGCAAAGTAGGATGAAGATGAACTGCAGCGCCAGGAACGAGGTGAACATCTCGCTATGCGGTCCGATGATCTCCTTGCTCTGATTCTCAATGAACCCGTGCAGGCTCTCGAAGATATGCTGAAGTGCACCCGGCCGATCCACTGAAAGGCGCGCGCGCACCAACAAAAAGAGCAGAAAGAGAATCGCGACCACCAGAATTTCCATCGCCAGGAAATTCTCGATCGGAGCCTTCGGATACCTCGGATGAACTCCAATCGCGGTCAAAAACGCGGTAACCATGCCGCCAAACACGCGGTTCAGGAGTGCTGTAAATGGAAGTTGCTCAGGCATGAATTGAATAAAATCTCTAAACTAAATTTTCAAGCGAAGGGCCGCTGACAATTCGTATACGGCTTCGCACAGGATCGCCGCCACGGTTAGGGACAAACCACCAAGAAAACCATATAAACCGGCGGGATAACTTCTGAATATAACATATGCACCCAGACCGATAAATACGTATCGCAGCAGGAACCGGAACACTGTACCCGTGCTGGAAACCGTTGAGCCCGGCTCAGTTACGCGCTCGGCCAGTGAGTTCAACGCGCGCTCCAGCCAGTTGAAGTTCACGTAGGAAAGCACGCACCCGAGCAGTACTCCAATGCCGATCCGCCAGCCCCAGATGAAGCTCGAAATGACGGTTCCCGTTGTCCCCAGCAAGAGCATTGCATGCCGGATGCGAGTGACAGCGCCACCGAAAAGTTCCTCGGCTCTGGCATCAATCGGAGCCGGCTCAACCTCGTCATCTGGCGCATTGTCGGGCGGCTCGCGCTGCACTGGATCGGGCACTCTCGCCTATTCCTCTTTGCCTTCATTTTTGATGACAGTGCGGATGAGCTCGACAAAACCCGCGGCAATCCCCACCAGCAATCCAACCAGGTACAGAGAACCAGTGTGCAGCCAGCGGTCCAACAACACGCCGATAATCCAGCCCACCAGGGTGCACGCCGGGAGAACAACAGCCAGTTCGCTGTAACGGGCAAGAGCAACAAAAAAGCTGCGATTTGAATCTGGCGGCTCAGGCATAGGTCGCGACTATTGTACGCAACCCCAATGCAGTGCGAAGTTGTACCAGTTATTTCAGCAGACCAGCCACAGCGCTGGCTTGGGGAACGCTGAGTGACCAGGCTGCCGCGCGAAGGAAGACTTCGGGGAAGATACCGATAATTACCGTCCCCAGCGCAGTGATTGCCAGCGCTAACCGTAAGCCCGGACTCAGACTCACTGGTTCTGCCGTCTCCGCCCGCCGCATGAACATCGCGTTCGCAATCCTCATGTAGTAGTACAGCCCAAGCACTGCATATAGGACCGCAACAGTCGCGAGTGCGTAGTGGCCGGACTCGATCAGCGACAGGAAAATGAAATATTTGCCCCAGAATCCCGCTAATGGAGGAATGCCTGCGAGAGAGAGTAGGAACACGAGCATTAGGATCGCTTCCGTGGGTGCCTTGAACATCAGGCCGGCGATATCGTCGATTTCGTCGCCGATAATGTCGCGCCGCCGCAGCGACGTGATCACCGCAAAAGCACCCAAGTTCATGAAGGTATACACCAGCAGGTACACCATGATGCCTTTGATGCCCGTCGAACTTGCGTTATTCGTGTTTCCCGCCACCAGGCCCAACAGCATGTAGCCGACGTGTGCAATCGAAGAATAGGCCAGCAAGCGCTTGAGATTGCTTTGAGTAAGCGCTGCCAGATTTCCCGCTGTCAACGTTGCCAGGGAGACAAAGATGATCATGGGCAAGTAAATCGGACGTAGCGGATACAGCATGTACAGGAAGATCCGCAACAATAAAGCCCAGCCCGCAGCTTTTACAGCGACCGACATATAGCCGGTAATGCTGGTCGGCGCGCCTTCGTAGGCGTCTGGCGCCCACTGATGAAACGGCACCGCAGCGATCTTGAAGAGTAATCCCGTGGCCGTGGTCAGCAGCGCAAGTATGGCAACTGGATCCTTCGGATTGGCGAGGAAGTGCTGCTCGAGCGTAAGCGCGATCTGTCCAAGATTCGTGCTTCCCGCCAGTCCGTAAAACAAAGACAAGCCGTAAGCGAAGATTCCGGAAGAGAAGGCGCCGAGCAGCAGATACTTCAGGGCAGCTTCGTTCGATCTCTGATCCCGTCGCAGGAATCCTACAAGCACATAGGTTGAGAGCGCCATCAGTTCCAGCCCCACGAACAGGAGCACGATGTCGTAACCGGACGCCATGCACATCATGCCAATTACCGAGAACAGCACCAGCGCATAGAACTCGCCGTGCTGCTCGCGCTCGATCTCGAGATACTTCACCGACATCAGAATCGCAATCGCCGCGCCGGCCAGGAACAGGTAATAGAAATAAATGGCAAAGCGGTCTGCCACCAGGGATCCGCCAAAACCGACAAATGAACCGGCCTGCCCATGTGCCTCTGCAATCCGGTCGGCGATCTGGACCTTGTAAACCGCGATTGCCGAAAACACCAATCCCACCAGCGCCGTCCATGCATTGGCGCGTTTCCATTCGGGCGGCAGCAGCAGATCGATGATCAACACGCCCATACCGAAGAGAGCCAGCATGATCATCGGCAATGAAAGCAGGTAATCGGTGCTGGTGAAGAACTGATGTAGTGGCATCGCCATCTCTGTGTTTCCTTACTTCCCTGCTTCGACTGGTAGCGCTTGTGCGGCCGAAGGTATCGGAGTTTGTGCGAGTACTGGCTTATTCAGATCGGGCCGCACCGTCTGCACAATCTGCTGCACGGGCTGATCCATGATCTGGAAGATCGGCTTCGGATAGAGTCCGATCCAGAAGGCAAGTAGTATCAATGGGACGAAGCAAAGCACCTCTCGTGGCGTCAGATCCTGCAGCTTTTCATTCTTCGGATTGTTCACTGGCCCGAAAAACACGCGCTGATAGAGCCAGAGCAGGTATGACGCAGCGAGCACCACGCCGGGAATGGCCCAGGCTGCCCACGCTTTGCTCTCGATGAACGCGCCCTGCAGAATTGTGAACTCACCGATAAAGCCATTGAGAAGCGGCAAGCCCATCGAACTCAGGAACATGATCATCGTGATCGTCGCGTACACCGGCATGACGTTGGAGATCCCGCCGTATTCGGCGATCTCGCGGGTATGACGACGTTCGTAGAGAATGCCTACGATCAAGAAGAGCGCGCCAGTCGAGATTCCGTGGTTGATCTGTTGCAGCAGCGATCCGCTTAACCCTGCCTGGTTAAGAGCGAAGATGCCCAGCGTACAGAAGCCGAGATGGCTGACCGATGAGTACGCCACCAGCTTCTTCATGTCTTTCTGAACGAGTGAAACCAGTGCGCCATAGATGATGCCGATGATCGAGAGCGTGATGATCGTTCCACGCACCGCGGGATGAGCAATCGGGTCCAACACCTGCGGGAAGAATGGTAGCGAGAAACGCATGAACCCGTACGTTCCCATCTTCAGCAGTACGCCCGCCAGGATCACCGAGCCGGCCGTAGGGGCTTCGACGTGCGCATCAGGCAGCCAGGTGTGGAACGGGAACATCGGAACCTTGATTGCAAAGCCAATAAAGAATGCGAGGAACAACCAGATCGCGTAGTGATACGGAATCTGCGGCGCCGTCTGATATAGCTCAGGAATGCTGAACGTATATGCGCCCGTAACGGTGTGATGATGGAAGTACAGGAACAGAATCGCCAGCAGCATCAGCACCGAGCCGAGTAATGTATAGAGGAAAAACTTGATTGCCGCATAGAGTTTCCGCGGGCCACCCCATATACCGATCAGCAGGTACATGGGCACGAGCATCGCTTCCCAGAACACGAAGAAGAGGAAGAAATCGAGCGCCATGAAAACGCCGAGCATGCCCGTCTGCAGCACCAGGAACCAGACGTAGTATTCCTTTACGCGATCCTGAATCGCGTTCCACGAGGAGAGGATCGAGATCCACCCAAGCAGCGTGGTCAGCATGATGAGCAGGAACGAGATGCCGTCGATGCCGAGGTAATAGCCGGCGCCGATCGAGGGAATCCACGTATTGGGTGCGCCTTCAATAAACTTGAATCCCGATTGCGTGCGCAGAGCCCAGAACCAGGGGATCAGCGGCAGCGAGATCAACAGTCCGGCGAGAGAAAACAGGTTTGCGACCCAGCGGATCGCGTTCTTCTGCTCTTTGGGGATCAGCAGCAGAACCAGCGCTCCCAGAAGGGGCGTAAACAGAACGATCGAAAGGATGTGGTTATACATTGCTCCAACCAGTTGTCAGTTACGGATTTTCGGGACAATGCTTCAGCGTGGTGGTCTCGCTTTGAAAGGGCGCGGATTCAGCCGCTCCGCAGGAGCTTCGAGATGCACGGCTCCCGGATTCGACACGCCTGAGGGCGTACTCTTTCAAAACTTCTGGTTTTCCAACCATCTCTGAATTCCTGTCCTACTCAAATCGCACTAAGCTTTTCCGCTGCACGACTTAATCGCAGCTCTTGCTATCGGATCGCATACCACACGAATCCGACCAGACCCACTACCATGACCAGGGCATACCACTGCACTAGTCCCCATTCAAACAGCCGTACTGGATACGAAACCATCTTTGCGAGGATCGCCGGACCATTCACCAGCACTCCGTCGATGACCCACTTGTCCCACCAGTTTGAAAATGCGGCGCTGAGTCGCGTGATCCATCCGGCGCCGTTGACCGTACCGTCGATGACATTCGCGTCGAACTTCCAGGAAGCCTCCCCGAGTCCGATCGCACCTAGTCGGATCGGACCAAGTTTTTTGCGGCCGGTGAAGAGGTAGTCGTAACCTTCGCCCACGTAATACTTGTTCAGCAGCGTCGTGTAGACCGCTTGCGCAGCCGCGTCAATCGGCTCGACATAGCCCTTCCCTGCTTTGCCATATGCCCTGCTGGCGAGCCACCATCCACCAAAGCCCGCGCCGATTGAGAGCAGCATGAGTCCGTATTCGATCGGCGGCGCATGCTCTTCTTCTTTCGCGGGAACGGCCTCCGCGCTCTGATGTGCTTCTGCGGCGAACACCGGATGCAGGAATTTCTCAAAGCGATTTGTTCCACCAAGGCTTGGCGGCAATCCTAGATATCCTGCAAACACCGAGCAGAACGCCAGGACCATCAGTGGCACGGTCATCGACTTTGGCGACTCGTGCACGTGATGTTCCGCCTCGTGGCTCATCCGCGACTGGCTGAAAAACGTCAGGTAAATCAGCCGGAACATGTAGAACGAGGTCATCACCGCAGTGATAAATCCGATCACCCAAAGCGCACGGAACGCGCCATCATTACGTGACCATGTCTGCCAGAGGATTTCGTCTTTGGAGAAGAAACCCGCCAGCCCGGGAATGCCGGCAATCGCCAACGTCGCGATGAACATAGTTTTGAATGTCGTCGGGATCTTCTTTGCGAGCGCGCCCATGTTGCGCATGTCCTGCTCGCCGCCCATCGCGTGGATCACCGATCCGGCGCCAAGGAACAATAGCGCTTTGAAAAATGCATGGGTGAATACGTGGAACACGCCGGCTGCAAACGCTCCAACCCCAAGCGCCAGGAACATGTATCCCAGCTGCGAAACCGTGGAATATGCCAGCACGCGCTTGATGTCGTTTTGCACCAGTCCGATCGAGGCGGCAAAGATCGCGGTGAGTGCGCCGACAATGGCTACGACTTTCATGGAAGGTGGCGCCAAAACGAAGAGCGCATTCGAACGCGCGACCATGTAGACGCCGGCGGTTACCATCGTCGCGGCATGGATCAGAGCGGAAACTGGCGTAGGACCTTCCATCGCGTCCGGCAGCCACACGTAAAGCGGCAACTGCGCCGACTTCCCACAGGCTCCGCCGAAGAGCAGCAGCGTGATCGCGATCATCCACGGATCTCCGATCGCGATCTGGCCGCTGCGCGCCACACTCGTAATATCCGTGAAACGGTACGTCCCGAAGTACCAGAAGATCGTGAACATGCCCATCAGGAACGACGCGTCCCCGATGCGGTTAACGATGAACGCCTTATTCGCCGCTGTCGAAGCTGAATGGCGCTGGAAGTAGAAGCCGATCAGCAGATATGAGCACAGCCCTACGCCTTCCCACCCGACGAACAACATCGCGTAGTTGTTCCCCAGGATCAGCGTGAGCATGGAGAACATGAACAAATTCAGATAACCGAAGAACCGGTAATAGCCGCCTTCGTGCGCCATGTATCCGGTGGAGTAAATGTGGATCAGCATGCCCACGCCGGTTACGAACAGCAACCATATGGCAGAAAGCGGATCGAGGAGGAATCCGGCTTCGGCCTTGAACGGCGCTGGATGCCCGCTGTGCGTCGGCAACATCACGCCGTCGCTTCCGGCCCAGGTAAACAAAACCTTCTCGAATGGCGCATTGTCGTGCGCTGCAGCGTAACTGCTGTACTGATAGACCGCCAGGCACGACCAGGCGAACGCCAGTACGATAGTTCCTACGCAAAAAGCGTTCACTGCCTGTTTCGAAAGCCTGCGTCCGAAAAAGAACATCACCGCGGCGCTTGCAATTGGCAGAAGCGGTATGACCCAGATGTGGTTTAAGAAAAACATTGCTTATTCGCTTTCGGCTGTCGGCTATCGGTCTTCAGCCGTTTACCACTTCAACAGATCGACCTCGTCCACGTTCACTGTTTCCTTGTTACGGAAGAAGGTGATCAGAATGCCCAAGCCGACCGCGGCCTCCGCCGCGGCATCGGCAATTACAAAAATCGAAAATACCTGCCCCTGCAGATTCCACAATCGCGAGAACGCCACCAGGTTCAGGTTCACCGCATTTAAGATCAACTCAATCGACATCAGGATGATGACAACGTTGCGCCGCGTCAGTACGCCGACCGTCCCAATCACAAACAGCGCCGCAGCCACGACCAGGTAATGAAGTGTTGTTATTGCCGCCATAGTTACCGACTCGTTTTCCAATTACGCAATTACCAAATAGCTCAATGGCCTAATCATGACAACTTCTTCTTGGCCATCACTACCGCTCCCACGATCGCTACCAGCAGCAGCAGCGATGCAATTTCAAAGGGAAGCAGGTAATTCTGGAAAATCAACATGCCCACCTGTTGCGTGTTCATCTGCTCGGGGATCTTTGTAAATTCCGATGGAAAGATCGCTCGCCCTTTGAAGTACACGGCCAGAAACAATCCGCCCAAAAGCAGGCTCGCAATCAGCCCTGCGATCCACTGCTTGTTGAACTCCTCTTCCTTCATCGCGCGCTCGATGTTCACCAGCATGATCACGAACAGGAACAGCACCATGATTCCGCCGGCGTAGACGATTACCTGAACACCGGTGACGAACGGCGCATAAAGCATGAGGTAGAGCCCAGCGAGCGATAGCAGCGTCACGATCAGCGCCAGTGCCGAATGCACCGGGTTTTTTCGCGTGATTACAAGGATCGCGCTGATCAAAGCGACTGCTGATAGGAAGTAAAAGAAGAAGGTTGGCGCAATCGGCGTCATCGCTTGTACTCTTTTCTGTCCGGACCTTCTTCCAGACGCTTCTGATCGAGCACCATGCCGTCGCGACTGTATTGGGCGACTTCGTAATCCGGCGTGAGCTCGATCGCATCCGTCGAGCACGACTCCTCGCACAAGCCACAAAACATGCAGCGGCTCAGATCGAAGGTGTACTTCGTAAGGACCTTGCGCTTTGTCACCGGATCGCGTTCGCTTTCGACTGTGATCAGATTTTCAGGGCACGCCTTTGCGCAGAGATCGCACGCGATGCAGAGCGTCTTCCCTGTTTCCGGATTCATCTTCAGCCTGGGCAGCCCACGATAGCGTTCCGCCACCTGCGGCCGCTCCAGCGGGTATTGCTCCGTGTAAATCTCTTTCGGATCCTGGTAGCGGAACGTGAGCGAGAGCCCTTTAATCAGGTCGACGAGAAAGATTTTTCGAAAGATTGGAGCCAGGGCCATTACAGCACCCCCTTCAACCACGTCATTAGTTCAGGACTGAGGCCAACCACGCCCGTCACGATCAACACCCCGAGTGACAGTGGCAGAAGCACCTTCCATCCCACTCTCATTAACTGATCGAACCGGTACCGCGGCCAGGTCGCGCGGTACCAAATGTACAGGTACATGAACACCGCAACTTTGAGCATGAACCAGAAGATGTCCTGCACGCGCTCGCGTACCCCGGGAACTAACATAACCAAACCCACAGCTCCGAGCAGCAATCCGAACGCGCCCAGACCCACGGTCTGAATGCGAAACGTAAGTTTTTTTGGCATGCGGGCGGTGCTGTAGAGGGTTACCGCGCTAAGAAAGAGGAAAAACGCCCCCGGCACGAGAGAAAAAATGGTGTCCCAGTTGGTTCCGCTCAGCAGATTGGGAAAAGGCCGCATCCAACCGCCGAGCCACAGCGTGACCGCAATCGACGAGACAGCGATCATCGCGGCGTACTCGCCCAGCATGAACAGCGACCAGCGGAAGCCGCTGTATTCCGTGTGAAATCCCGCGACCAGTTCTGATTCGGCTTCCGGCAAATCGAACGGCGCACGATTCGTTTCGGCAATCATCGCGATCGCGAATACAACAAACGCAACCAACCCGAGCGGGAAGAACTTGAACAGGAACCAGACACCCTGCGCTTTCTGCGCCTCAACAATGCCGATCATGCTCAGCGTTCCGCTACCCGAGCCCGGCGTGAAACTCGTCATCAGGATGGCCGAAATCACGGCCAGCCCCATCGCGACTTCATAGGAGACCATCTGCGCGCTGGACCGCAGCGAACCAAGCAGCGGATAGTGCGAGTTCGAGGCCCATCCGGCGGTGATGATCCCCAGCACTCCGAGCGAAGAAACGCCCAGCATGAACAGGATGCCGATGTTCATGTCCGTCACAGCGTGCTGTGGTCCGAACGGCACAACGAGGTAAACGACAAAGGCCGCTGTAGTCACAATGAATGGCGCCACCCAGAAGACGACTTTGTCGGCATTCGCAGGAATCGTGTCTTCCTTCAGCAATAGCTTCAGCGCATCCGCAATCGGTTGCAGTAAACCGTGCGGCCCTACCCGCATAGGGCCGAGGCGAATCTGAAAATGAGCCAGAGCCTTTCGTTCGCCCCAATTGATGAAGACCACGCAGAGCGAAATCCCCGCGAAGATGACGAGGATGTAGATCGTTGCCCACAGCATGCTTCCGGCCTGACCCGGCGTCACAGTGGACTGCAAATATTGCGTGAGCTGATTCAGCATTAGCGGTCCACCTCGCCTAGAACAATGTCGATCGTGCCGATGATGGCGACGACATCAGCAATCAGGCGCCCACGTACCATCTGATCGAGAGCCTGTAAGTTCACAAATGACGGCGGACGTACACGCACGCGATAGGGCTGTAGTGATCCGTCGCTCACGATGTAATAGCCAAGTTCTCCCTTGGGTGCTTCGATCGAGTGGTAAACCTCGCCGGCTGGCGGTTTCAGGATCTTAGGCACTTTCGCCATGATTGGACCCGCCGGCATGTTCGCCACCGCCTGGCGGATGATTCGCACCGACTGTCGCATCTCCTGAATGCGTACGACGTAACGGTCGTAGGTGTCGCCGTTCGGGCCAGTAGGAATTTCGAAATCGAACTTCTCATAGCCCGAATACGGCTTGGCTTTGCGCAGGTCCCACTTCACATTGCTGCCGCGCAGCACCGGACCGGTTACGCCGAGCATGATGCAATCCGCCCCGCTGATCACGCCTACGCCCTTGGTGCGCTCCACCCAGATACGGTTCGTGGTCAGCAACTGCTCGTATTCGTCGATCTTCGGCTCGAAGAAGTCACAGAAGCTGAGAACTTCCTTTTCGAAGCCCTCGTACGTTTCCCACTGGCAGCCGCCGATCCGGAACGCGTGCGTGGTCAGGCGTGCGCCACAGTATTTCTCGAAAATCTTCAGGATTTCTTCGCGGTCACGGAAGCAGTAAAACACTGGCGTCATCGCACCTATGTCGAGCGCGTGAGTGCCCAGCCACACCTGGTGGCTGGTGATCCGGTTTAGTTCCGTCAGGATTACGCGGATGTGTTGCGCTCGTGGCGGCGCTTCCACGTTGATCAGCTTTTCAACCGTCTCGCAGTACCCAAGCCCATTGGAGACGGCAGCAACGTAGTCCATGCGATCCACGTAGGGACCAAACTGCACGTACGTCCGGTTCTCGCCGATCTTCTCCACGCCGCGATGCAGGTACCCGATCACGCACTCTGCGCCGAGCACCTTCTCGCCATCGAGTTTCAGGATCACTCGCAACACGCCGTGCGTCGACGGATGCTGCGGCCCCATGTTGAGGATCAGTTCAGTGGAATCGAGGAATGTCTTATCCTCATTCAGATCGAGCTTGGCTGTCGTCGTCATTGTCCGCTCTGAATCCCCACGTTGATCTGCACCCAGTACTGATCCTGCTGCTTGATGCCGTAGTCCTTGCGCAGCGGGTAGCCCTTCCACTCATCCGGCAGCAGAATGCGCCGCAGATCGGGATGGCCTTCGAAGCGGATGCCGAACATGTCGAATACTTCCCTCTCCAGCCAGTTCGCGGTGGGCCAGAGGGAGACGACACTCTTCACAGTGGCACCATCGGCGATCTGGGTTTTCACGCGAATGCGTTCGTTGGTTGCGAACGAGTAGAGGATCCAGATGATGTCGAACTCTTTCTTCTCGCGTTTCGGATAGTGGACGGCTGTCACATCGACGCAATAGTCGAAGCTCTCATCGTCATGCAGGATCTGCAGAACTTCGTGCGCGATGGACGAATCCACGACCATGTACTTCTGGCCTAGATAGCTGCTGGCTTCGTGGATACCGCTGCCATATTGGCGCTTGAGCGCGGTGATCAACTCGGAATTCCAAGGCTCTGGGGCAGGAGCGGCTGGCTTGGGCGGCGCCGCGGGAGGTTTTGGTGCCGCCGGAGCGGCAGGTTTCGCGGGCGCCGCGGCAACCGGAGCGGGGGCCGCAGGAGCAGGAGCCACCGGCGTTGGAGCTGGTTCTTCCGCGCCCTGACATTCTTTGTCGGGCTCTTCTGACGCACTCGTAGGTTTGTTTTCCTCAGACATCGCGCTTCACTTGTTCCTTGTGTTTCTCAGAACCCTCACGCCTTCTAACTTTTATCAGCGCAGTGACCATGAAGTGAGGTACTACGATCACCAGCGATTGTGACCAATGTCACTCCGGGTATTTCATCGGTAACGGCGTCATTCCGAGGGAATGGCCGCAGTGCCTTTCGCGATCCGCATTTGGACCGCGCAGCCATGAGAGGAACCTTGTGTTTGAACTTAAAGACGTACGGCTGGCTTTCAATCCTTCAATTTCCAAATCACCGAATTACCCAATTGTGACTAGATCCACTCCAGAGCGCCCTTCTTCCAGACCCAAACGTATCCGACAATCAGGATCGCGAGGAAGACGAGCATTTCGGCCAATCCGAAGAGGCCGAGCGCCTTGTACTGGACTGCCCACGGGAAGAGGAAGATCGTCTCTACGTCGAAGACGACAAAGAGAATCGCGATGATGTAGAAGCGGACTGTATAGCGCGCGCGCGCATCTCCGATGGGATCGACGCCGCACTCGTAGGGCATGGCTTTCGTTTTCTGCGGATTATCGGGACGGATCAGCTTCGCGGCCAGAAGTGTCACCGGTAGCGCGACCGCGATGATGGCGATAAAGATAAAGATCGGAACGTAATTTGCGGGCATCCTGACCTCGCGGATGAGTTTGCAGCAAACTTGGCAGGCTACCGCCACGACTCATCCTGATCCACGATGCAATGGGGGAGTCACGGCTGTCTGTGAGGTGGATCACTCAGTGTCGACTTCAAATTACTGTCCGCACTGAACGTTGTAAGCGACGCAGTAACTTCCAACTTCCTCGCCGCTCTTCTTTTCGCTCGCACACTTCTCTTTCATCACTGCACAATGTCTAGCATTTTCTGCATCAACTGCGTCTTGTAGCCTCTTTCTGGTGGCCGCTTCCGACTTTTCGCGGATATCATCTGCCTTCCAGTTGCAGGCATCTGAGACGTTGGGGAGCACTTCAGAGAGTCTGCTGATATCCTTTTCCAACACGCGCTTACTTTCTCGAAACGGCGTGTACTCGAAATACAGCGTTTTAGACTTCGCTAGTTGCTCAGCAAATTGCCTTGGAGTCGGCGAGAAAAGAGCATCTCCGGAAGTAGCTTCAGACCAATGCTGAGTAGAGGGGCTTCCGCCGTCCACCTTAACTCTCACGGTGCGGAGATCAGTTCCATATTCCCCTTCAACCTGAGTTCCGACATGAATGTATGCTTCGGTTTTGTGTTGATTACAGCGAACAATGACGTCGGATTTACTCACTGTCACAGATTTGGTTTTGTCCATTTTGCTAATGCAGGTTTTTATCGTCCAGCCCGAACTATTATCTTCAATGCTACAGCCTTCGGCCTTCAGCTTCGCATCTGTAGCAGCTTTTAGAGCCGCAGTCTGCGCATTCAATTCAGCAACTAGTGCATCGGCTTTTTTGTTGCTGTTGTCGCATCCGACAAGAACCGTACACAGTAAAAGGCAGCACAGAGTTCGTGGCACGACTTCCTCCAATTTACGTGACGATTGCCCGGAAATATATGGGAAAAGAGCTGCCACTTCCGTGTCAGGTGTTACAGGGCAGAGTGATTCAAAGGACTACGCCAAGCCCGGTGGCAGCGGACATTCAGCTACACACTTCCGTCTTCACAATCCTTAAGATTTCCTTTCCATCCCTGATGCTCTATCCTGTTGGCCGCCTAAAACAGGAGATCTGAATCGCATGCGTGTTGGGGTGTTTACTCCGCTGCTGTCGCAGCTTCCGCTTTCCGCTGTTCTCAAGAAATTAAAGGCCTATAACATCGAGACGGTCGAACTGGGCACCGGCAATTATCCCGGCGACGCCCATTGCAAGCTCACCATGCTCGATGACCCGGGCGCGCTCGCCGAGTTCCAGAAAATCCTGAAAGACCATGGCGTGGCCATCAGTGCCCTCAGCTGTCATGGCAATGCTCTGCATCCGGACACGGCGCGAGCGAAGCTCGACCGCGAGGTCAGTCGTAACACGATCCTGCTGGCGGAAAAGCTTGGAGTGCCCGTAGTCGTCGATTTTTCCGGATGCCCGGGTGATTCGCCACACGCTTCGGCTCCCAACTGGGTCACCTGCCCCTGGCCTCCCGACTACCTGAAGGTTCTCGACTGGCAATGGAACGAAGTCGTTGCGCCCTACTGGCGCGAGCACGGAAAGTTCGCCGCGGACCACGGCGTGAAGATCGCCATCGAAATGCACCCCGGCTTCGTCGTCTATAGTCCAGAGACGATGCTCAAACTGCGGGCGATCGCCGGGCCCAGCGTCGGCTGCAATCTCGATCCGAGCCACATGTTCTGGCAGAACATCGATCCGATCGCCGCCGTGAGGGTGCTCAAGGACGCGATCTTCTACGTCCACGCCAAAGACACGCAGATCTACTCGGCGAACCTGCCGCGCACCGGCGTGCTCGACACCAAGCCCTACACTGAGGAAGCCAATCGCGGCTGGATCTTCCGCACCTGCGGCTACGGTCATGGCGCCGAGTGGTGGAAGGAATTCGTCTCGACGTTGCGCATGTTCGGATACGACTACGTGCTCTCCATCGAGCACGAAGACAGCCTGATGTCGCCGGAAGAAGGACTGGCGAAAGCCGCGGGATTCCTGAACGAGCTGGTGACTAAAGAACAACCCACGGCCGCGTGGTGGGTGTAGGGACCCAGAGGCAAGAAGAGCTGTGCCGCCCCTACCGGGGCCCGTGAGTTCTTTGCACTGAACAGCCGCTGCCGCGGCTAATTTACGGCAGACGAGCTCATACACAATCCTGAGAGTCGTAAGGAGACTCCTTGCTCATTCTTGCCGCTATTGTCGCCATCTTTGTTTACGGCATGATCGCCGCCATGCTCGGCACGATCCTGCCGGAACTGTCCGAACGCTTCCAACTCACGCCCAGCCAGAACGGGACGATTGCCTTTGCGCAGGCTCTTGGCCTGATTCTTGCTTCGCTGGCGGTCGGACCGCTTCTCGACAACGAAGGCAAGAAGGCCGGACTCATTCTTGGGCTGGCGCTGATCGCCCTTGCTCTCTACGTGCTGCCGCGCTCGCCGGGCTATCGCGCCATCATTGTTCTTCTGTTCGTGCTCGGAGTCGGCGGCGGCATTGTCGTCACCGGCGCCAATGCCCTCACCAGCGACGTAGCCGAAGCGCATCGAGCAACGGCGCTCAACATGGTTAATCTGTTCTTCGGCATGGGCGGACTATTCACGCCGTTCGTTTCGGCGAATCTGCTGGGACGTAACTGGGTACGACTCTGCTACACGGTGGCATCACTCACGGTTGTCACACTGGTGATCCAGGCTGTCACTCACATGCCGCCACCAACGGGAGCAGGGCGCTTCATCTTTTCCGACGCGGGCCCTGTGCTCGGGCGTCCGCTGCTCTTCCTGCTCGGATTCTTTCTCTTTTTGTATGTCTCGTGTGAAGTGGGAGTCTGGAACTGGCTGCCGCGCCATCTCATCGCTCAGGGGATCCCAGAGTCGCGTGCGCTGAATATTCTTTCGCTGGGATTCGCGCTCGGCTTGCTCGTCGGACGCGTTGCCGTGCTGCCTGTGTTAGTTCGACTGCCGGCCATCACCGTCACGCTCTGGGCTTCGGTCGCCATGGCCATCACGACATCTTTAATGTTGCGCACGCGCAACGCGCTCGCGGCGGCCGTACTCGTCTTTCTTGCCGGGATCTCGATGGCTCCCGTATTCCCGACCACATTGGCCATTGTCGGCGATTCCTTCCAGCGCATGTCCAGCACGGCGATTGGGATCGTGATCACCTGTGGCTGGATCGGACTCGCAGTCAGTTCGCGCATCATTGGCGCAATTGCGGGGACAGACGCGTCGCGATTGAAGAAAGCACTACTGGTGATCCCCGCATTTTCAGTCGCAATGGTTGCCGTAAACCTGGCAATCCGCGCGGAACTTCGCTAGGGCGGTCCGACCACGTGACAACTTCCGAGTCTCCCGGACCATCTCAAGGTCGGAGACCTGGGTGAAAATTGCGCTGATCGCGCCGCCGCACATCGCCGTGCCACCTGCCGATTATGGCGGCACCGAGCTCTTCGTCGCGCAACTCGCAGAAGGACTGCATAAGAGAGGCGTTGAAGTTATCGTCTATACCAACGCCGAGTCTACGGTAAACGTGGAGCGGCGTTCGCTTTACAAGCAATCGCAGTGGCCGATCAAGAACGCTGAACACGCCCTGGTCCGTGCCTTGAATCATGAATCATGGGCCATCCGGGACGCCAGCAAGGAATGTGACCTCATTCATCTTCAATCGCCCCATGCCATCACCTTTTCCCGTTTCACGGAAAAGCCCGTGGTGCTTACGTTGCACGGCCCGCATGATCCAAAACTCAGCCAGCTATACACGCACTTTCCGGACGTGTATTACGTCGCGATCAGCAACTCGCAATGCGTAAGCGAAACCATGCCGCGGCTCCGCACGATTTATCACGGCGTCGATTCTGCCCAGTACACGTTTCGCGAAACGAAGCAGCGCTATCTCAGCTTCATTGGCAGGGTGGCACTCATTAAGGGGACTCACCTCGCAATCGAGGTTGCACGCAAAACTGGGATTCCCTTGAAGATCGCGGGCGACGTGCAGCCCATCAACCGCGATTACTTCGAGAAAAAGATTCAGCCGCACATCGATGGCGAGCTGATCCAATATGTCGGACGCGCAGATTTCAAGTTGAAGAACGATCTCCTGAGCAACTCTCTCGCGATGCTCTTCCCAATTCAATGGCGGGAACCCTTTGGACTCGTGATGGTGGAAGCAATGGCCTGTGGCACGCCAGTCATCGCGACGCCCGGAGGTTCAGTGCCCGAAATCGTTCGCGATGGCGTCTCCGGGTACATCTGCCGAAATGTCGATCAGATGGTCGAGCACGTTGCGCAGCTCGATTTCGACCCTGCCGCTGTCCGTCGTTATGTGGAGGATAACTTCTCCATCGATCGCATGGTGAACAGCTACGTGAAACTCTACGAAGATGCTCTTGCTGATGCACACAAAGCCAGGGCAGCCTAGTCGCAAGCAATCAAGTCATTGGTGGTGGGGAGTTCCACCGGCCCAATGCTATGTGCCAGTCAGGATCTTCTGGACTGGCCCGATCAGTGCCGCACCCAGCTTTGCATGCCGTTCTGCATCGAGATGAATGCCGTCAACCGGACTGCAATCGGTAACCGCCGCGGCGTCGAAAAACTCGCAGCCCAATTCCGCTGCTACTTTTGCATACGCTTTCGCCAGCCCCAAGCTTCGCTCGTTAGCTCCGCGAAATTTCTCTGCGATGGTTCCCTTGGGCGTAAGCACTTTGGGAGGCGAGATGACCAGGATCGGTGGCACGGGCATTCCCGGCTCAATCGGTGCTTTCCTGATTTCGTTCACGAGCACGGCAATTCCCTGTGATGAGGCCCAGGCATCGTTGTGCGGATGGCAGAACTGAAAATCGTTTACTCCGAGCATCAGGATTACCAGCGACAAGGGCGAGTGCATCTCGATCTTCTGCGCCAGTCCTTCACGCCCATTCCGCCCCGGCTTGAACGGATCCTCCCAAACCGTTCGCCGTCCATTGAGGCAGTCTTCAATCACCCGCACCGGCAACCCGGAGCCGATCAGGCCTCTTTCGACGATTCCGGGCCAACGCTCGTCGAAGCTAAGCCGTTTCCGGGTGTCGGGGATAATTCCCCACGTCAGGGAGTCGCCATATACCAGGATGTGCTGCATAAGTTTGCGCTCCAGTGTACGACGAGCGCTGGCTTAGAACCGAGCCTGTGCGCTCCGCTATAATCGCCTTTTGCACTCTTCATCCTCCGCCCGCTGGGCGATCCTGGACAAAATGGCACTCGACGAGAACATTTACAACCTCCGTAAAGACAAGCTGCGCCAGATCGAGGCGCTCGGCCAGTTTGCCTATCCATATAAATACGAACCGACGCACTCCATCCCCGAAATCCTCACCCAATACGGCGAGAAACCCGCAGAGCAGCTTGAGGCCAACCGCGTCGACGTTCGCGTTGCCGGACGAATCATGGCTATCCGCCTGATGGGCAAAGCGGGCTTCGCGCACATACAGCAGCAGGGGCAGCGCCTGCAGATTTATGTCAAGAAAGACGCCGTCGGAGACAAGGGATTCGAACTCTACAAGCTGCTCGACATCGGAGATCACGTCGGCGTGCGCGGCTATCTCTTCCGCACGCGCACCGGCGAACTTAGTGTTCACGTGGAAGAGTTAACCTTCCTCGCCAAAGACCTGCTGCCTCTTCCAGAAAAATGGCATGGGCTCACAGACGTAGAGCTACGTTATCGCCAGCGCTATGTCGACCTGTTTGTGAATCCCGAGGTGCGTGATGTTTTCGTGAAGCGCAGCCAGATTGTAAAAGCGATCCGCGCCTTTCTGGACGCGCGCGGCTTCATCGAAGTCGAAACGCCGATGATGCAGCCCATCGCCGGCGGCGCCGTCGCCAAGCCGTTCATCACGCATCACAATACGCTCGACATCGACCTGTACCTACGCATTGCGCCGGAGCTCTACCTGAAGCGCCTGATCGTCGGCGGACTCGAGCGCGTTTACGAGATCAATCGCAATTTCCGCAATGAAGGTATTTCTACGCGTCACAATCCCGAATTCACCATGCTTGAGTTCTACCAAGCGTATGCCGACTACAAGGACCTGATGGACCTCACGGAAGAGATGCTTTCCAGTGTGGCGCGCGAAGTCAGCGGAAGCGCAATCACGAAGTTCGGCGAACACGAGATCGACTGGACGAAGTGGGAGCGCCTCTCCATGCGCGAGGCCATAATCAAGTTCTGGCCCGAAGCCGCAGGCGCAAAGCCGGAGATGTCCGACTTCGCCACGCAGCAATCGATGGACGCGCTGGTGAAGCGCTTGAACGCACACCATCATCCGCACATGCCTTATGATCCGCAGGATCCGGTGGGAAAGACCATTGCCGCAATGTTCGAGCATCTCGCGGAAGCGCACCTTATCCAGCCGACTTTTATTTACGACTTTCCCCTCGCTGTGTCGCCGCTTTCTAAGAACAAGCGCGAACCCGAGGAGCGCGCCGAGTGGGTCGAGCGCTTCGAGCTTTATGTTGCTGGCATGGAGATCGCTAACGCCTTTTCCGAGTTAAACGACCCCGAAGAGCAGCGTCGTCGTTTCGAGCAGCAACTCGTCGAGCGCGCCCGAGGTGACAGTGAAGCTCACCAGATGGACGAAGACTATATTCGCGCCCTCAGTTACGGCATGCCGCCTACGGGAGGTGAAGGCATCGGCATTGATCGTCTTACGATGCTTATGACCGGCTCCGAGTCGATCCGCGATGTGATCCTGTTTCCATTGCTGCGTCCGGAGAAACAGAGTGTTCCCGAAGACGCGGAGAGCGCAGAGGCGTAAACCCTCTGTGGTCCTCCGTGTGCTCAGTGGT
>Ga0070738_10001863_pt1 | contig 37214 bp, 36 predicted proteins | sample Coa_R2_2_FD_66446 | JGI IMG/M metagenome (GOLD analysis project Ga0070738, IMG submission 66446) | Surface soil microbial communities from Centralia Pennsylvania, which are recovering from an underground coalmine fire - Coalmine... | ecosystem: Environmental > Terrestrial > Soil > Unclassified ...
AGGCTCTGCAGCGAGGTGATGCCGGTATTGGCGGCCTGGAGGACCTGAACGCCGTTGCCGATGCTGTCGAGCAGGTTGCCGATGTCGCTGGCGCGGTTGTTCAGCGACTGGGCGGTGAAGAAGTTGGTCGGGTTGTCGAGAGCAGAGTTGACCTGATTGCCGGTGGCGAGGTCGTTCTGAGTGGTGGCGAGCAGCGAAGCTGTCGACTGCAGCGAAAGCAGGTTCTGGCGAACCGAGGCGGAAAGAACAATACCTGACATGATGTTTCCCTTCTGGATGAACACACAAGTGACGAGCCGCCGCGCACTTCTGCGGGCGGTGTCGGCAGACTGGGCTTGCTGCCCTACCCGTTGGTTAAATAGGCCGGTCGCGCCGAGGGAAACGCGCGGCCTCGCGTTGTTAATACTAACTCGGACTGAATCCGCAGCTGCGCATCATCGATAATGACCGCGCGGGGCGGCGCGCGCGAACCGCGGCAACGTCAGCGGCATCGCGGATATCAATTGATTCACGATGTTCGTTGGTCGCTCGCTAACCATCGACCGCAGCGCGGCTCTGGCTGATCGAGTTAACCATGCCCGGCTCGCGCCGACGCGCAGTCCGCTGTCGGGCCGGCGGCGACCTTCCGGAGCATCCGTCCGGGTGCGAAGGCGACGTCAATCCGACCGCCGGCGCGCTAGGGCAGCGGCGGCGCACCGGCGCGTGAACGGCTTTCCGACAGGCACTCCCGGATCACGGTCAGCAGCGCCACCGGCGTGAACGGCTTGCGCAGACAGCGCGATGCGCCGAGCTCGAGCGCCATGCGCAGAAAATCCGGCGCCGGTGAGTTGAGGTTGGCGAAGGCGTAACCGGACATCGCGACCAGGGGAATCGTCGGCGCGCGCTCGTGAAAGATCCTGATCGTCTCGAAGCCCCGCATATGCGGCATGAAGATATCGAGAACCATCAGATCGAAATGCTCGCCTTCAAGGGCGCGAAGGCCCGCTTCGCCGCCATCGGCGATGGCGACCTGAAAATTGTGCCGCTGCAGATAGACCTCGATGGCCATGCAGACCATCGGATCATCATCGACGATAAGGACGCGCGCTTCGCCGTCACCTCTCGGCTGCGCATTCGGCTTCAATTGCTTGACCAGCCCTGAGTCATGGTGCACGCGGTTGTCCTCCTCGAGTTCAGTTTCCCATCCGAACTTTCGATTGCGGTTCGCTCATCGCGTTCGCCACCGCGCTCATGGTGGCGGCATAGCGGCGATGCGGCTCCGCTTGCGACAGGCATTGGTCGACCAAAATCCGGCGCATCACGGCCTCCTCGCCGTCGCATTCTCCGCTTCTCGCCGCGCGACCGATGGAGGATGTGGAGCTTTCGGCGGCGAATCACTTTGTCAGTTCATATTTCTGCCGCAAATTCGAAAGCTGTCTGCCCTGCACCGTATATAAGGCGGCGGTACAACCTGTCTGGCTTGCGCTGGCCCGTCAGTTGACAAGGGTTGTCCACATTGGACTTGCGACATCGCGCGACCGGCACAGAAGCCGTGGCACCGCCTCGGCGCTCGAGGTCGGGATATTGAGGGCGGCCGCCGACCGCAGCAGCGCGCTTGCAGGTCCAGCAATCGTCGGCTTGCAATGCCTGTCATTCGGTCGAGGCGCGCTTGTCACGCCGGCTGTTGTATGCGCGCGACCTTCATGACGGCGACATTTTGCCCGCTGCCCCAGCAGACGCTGGCACGCGCGATCGGTGTGCAACGCAATGCGTCTCGATGGTCGCCCACGTGCTGCGAGAGGCCGGCGCCATCGGCTACAGCCGCGGTAAAATCGGAATCCAGAATCTGGAGGCTCTGCGTGCGACCTCTTGCGAATGCTACGATACCGTCAAGTCGGGCAGGAGCGGCTTATCAGAGCACCGCGAGTCTGCACGTTGACAAGCACAACGGTGCGACGTGACGCCATTCGCATCACCCGCGCAAATATTTTTCTTGTCAACGATCGCCGCATCCTGAATCAATACTCGATGGGCATTGTGGCTGGCGATCGCGGAAGGCCTGTGTTGTCCTTTCAGGCTGGAGACGGCTTTGGACTCGGTCTCTCGTCCACCAAATGGATTTTTGTCGGCGTTGACGGCGGATGATTTCGAGCGAATACGCCCGCATCTGCGCACCGTCGATCTGACCCAGGATCTTGTGCTGGTCGAAGTCGGGCAAGTGCTGAAGCGGGCCTACCTGCCGCATCGCGGCGTGATCTCGCTCGTTGTCGACCTGACACGCGGCGAACACGTTCAGGCCGCGCTGGTCGGACGCGACAGCGTCTTTGGCGCCTTCGCGACCCTCGGCGACCCGGTAGCGCTGAACCGCGCCGTGGTGGTGGTTCCGGGCGCGGCCTCCGCAATCGATCTCGACCGCCTTCGCGCGGCCGCGGACGCCAGCGCGAGCTTGCGCGCGTTGCTGCTTCGGCATGGCATGACCGTCTTTGCGCAGATGCAGCAGACCGCAGGCTGCAACGCCGCCCATACCGTCGAGGCCCGTCTCGCGCGCTGCCTGCTGCAAACCCACGACCTGTCCGGCGCCGGCGAGTTGATCCTGACCCAGGAGGCGCTTGCGCAGATGATCGGCGCCCGGCGCAACAGCGTGTCGCTGGTCGCCAATACGCTGCAGCAAGCCGGCTTCATCCATTACAGCCGCGGGCATATCCGCATCATCAATCTCGACGGGCTGCGCAAGACCGCGTGCGAGTGCTATGGAACGGTCAGGATGCACTTCGAGCGGCTGCTCGAGCCACATGCCTCGCCCTGGGCGCGACGATACCCGTAACCCGCGCCGGCAGCCCAGACGCGGCCTGAGATTGCAACCGTGTTTCTACGGCGTACGATCTTCATATCCAGCTAAGGATGAGAGGAGATAGTCCTGCCCGAGCACAGGAGAGCCTCATGTTCATCTTCGAGACGGCCGATGAGAAGGAAGTTCGGCGTTTCCGCATGGCGCAATTCAACGGCAGAACAGCCACGGTCAAATCCGGCAACGAGACGATCATCGGTCATGTCCGTTCGGTGCAGGAGCAGGAAGCGACCGTGCCGCCGCGCTGGACCATCACCATCATCCCGAGCCCTCCCAAGCCCGTGACCGCTCCGCTGCGGCCCGCCACCCGGCGGCTGCATTCGATGATCGAAGATCTTTATTGAGCCTCGAGCGGGCTTAGGCCCCGCGCCACAGTCCGACCGGCGGTGTCCCCAGCCGCGGCCTTCGTCATCAATCGAGATGTGAGGGACGCTGGATCGTCGGCCGGAGGGTGTCATCGAGCCGTGCCCGGCGTCCACAATTTTCCAGCCTGCGATACCTCGGTCGAGGACAAACGCGGCTCAGTCGAGCCGCTCGTCGATCCGCAGCAACAGCGCGGTGCGGACGAGCTCGGCTGTATTGCGCGCGCCGAGCTTGCGCATCGCTTCGGCGCGATGACTTTCGAACGTACGGGGGCTGATGCGCATGCGCAACGCGCCCTGCTTGTTGGAATAGCCTTCGCTGATGAGCTGCAGGACCTCACGCTCGCGCTTGGTCAGCGGGCGCTGGCCCCCCGTAGCGATCATAGCGGGCTGGCCGCGGCCCGCTTCGCCCGTCCGTCCGCTACGCTCCTCGACGTCCCGCCTTGCGCCCGCCATCAATGCCGGTTCGTCGACTGCGGCGATCTGCTTGACCAGGGCACAGACCCGCTCGGTCTGCTGCAGGGCATTGTCGACGATCTTCTGCAGATAGGCCCGATCGTCTGCACTTTGCGAAGGCCGGCGGCTGTGCTGCTTGATCTCGCCCATATAAAGCAGGAGGGCGGTCAGCGGCCCGTTGAGCTGGCGTGCGATGCCAATGCTCGCCTCGTCGGTCGACCGCGCGCGCGCCACCCAATGCCGGGCGGCTTCGAACTCGCCGAGCGGCGTGTCGATGTCAACCTGCTCGGCAAGGCCGGTTTCGCTGATGCGACTTTCCTGCTGTGACATATCCGTTGTTTAACGGATAGAGTGCGGTTCTACGGTTAATAATTTACACCGTAAGACTACGGTAATTTTGCTTCAAAATGGTACTCAAATCCCTCGTTTTGCACCTATTGCGAGTACAGGCCGCGGGCCATTTCCGTACAGGTTGCAGGCGCCGCACGAATCGGTGGCGCTCGGGCCTATAGCCCGCGCGTGCGCCGCAACGGCGGTTGGCGATTCGGAGCTCGGCTGCCCGAACGGTGTCTGGTCACCTTACGACTTAATTAACGATGACTTGCTTTGCTTGGTCTCCCAAGTGCGAGCGCGCGAATGCCTCCAGCCAACCGTTGGAACGGGGCAACGCCCCCGGGATCAGTCGCGGAAAACTGCGTGCCATGCTGCAAGCCGACCGGATCGCAGAGTACCTGAAGCGACTGACACCGCAGGCGCGCAGCAATCTGCTCAATGAACTGGAGCGGCTGCAGCTTTGCGGTGTCGAGGTGCCCGGCAGCGCCGCCTTGCTGGAGACCCTGCGCGCCGAATTTCGCAAGGACGGCCAGGCCCACAACCGGATGGGCAATCCGTCGCGTTATTTCTTTGCCCCGCTGGAGCCTTTTCTGATCGACGGCGATCCGGATCATCCCAATCCGGGGCGCATTTCGCGCGGCTCGCTGTCGCCGATCTGGGATTGGATTAGCCGCGATCTCCTGCCGACCATGGCGCGCGACTATGGCGAGCAGATGAGGAGCCTGATCGCGAGCGACAAGAAGCGCGAAGCGCAGCAGGCTGCCAGCACGTTCCAGACCAAGGTGGTCAAGTCGCTGGAAAACACCTTCGCCTCGGAGGACGCGACCGCGCAGGCTCGCGCCAAGCTCGCCACCTATACCTCCTCGCACGCCGTGTTCGGCGACCTCGCCAAGATGGTAACCGTGCTGCGCGCGCGCGACGCGCTGGCCAAATTTTCCGGCGCGCTGCCGGAGAAGATCTCGAATTTCGACGACGGCAAGGTCACCACCGTCACGGAGCTGTTGGACGGCTTCGTCAGGACCGGCAAGGACGCCGCCAGGGAGGCAGTGCCGTTCGCCCTGACATTGGTTGCCAACCGCCTCAAGACGTTCTGGCAGCTGACGCGCCTCGCCACCAAGGCGGCCGCCAGCAAGGCAGCATCCGATGTCGCCGCAACCCCTTACGCGATCGCGGTGACCATGGTGCTGGACCGCATCGATGACACCAAGCTCGCCTTGCGCGTTGCCCTGAAGAACGAGCGTGTGCTGGTCGCCAAGGAATTGTTGGTGCGCCTCTACGACACCGAATATGCGCTGCAGGTGCGCATCGACAATCTGGATCAATCCGAATGGGGCATCAGGCTGCACCGGCTGATGGAGGAGATTGCGGCGCTGGTCGAGGCCGAGGTCAGCCGGTTCCCGGACAATGTCGGCCATGTCCTGGGATCGCGCAACCTGAGGAGCCACCAGTCGCTCTCGGGACGCCTGACCTATCTCGCCTGGAAGGGCCGCGACGCCGTGCACGACGGCGCGGCGTTCTTCAAAGGGCTGATCGGCCAGAGCTAGATCCATCGGTCTGCCGGGCTGTCTCCCGCACCGACAGGAATCGCTGGAGGAAGCGTCCCGACAGGACGATTCTGAACCACCAAGACAACATCCGTCGCATGTTCATCGATCGCGCTTTCGCGTCCCGCGAGCCCGGCCCTCCCTCATAGCGCATCGCTGGCCCCGCCGATGTGAAGCGCTTCACAATCGACCGCCTGCTCGCCTCGGTGATCGCAGGCGGGCCGGCGCCGCTGATCGCGGCATGGCTGTATGGGACGTTTCATTCGGCGACCGCCATCGCCATCTACATCGCCGTTTGCGCTGTGATCACCCTGATCGCGACCGCGTTGATGACCGACTACACGGGCCGGGATATTTCCGGCGAATACAAGATGCGGTGATCTGGCCGGACCATCGGTCGCCTCGCAACCGCCCGCGGGCTAACATCCGGCCTGCGGGCGCTCGACCCGCCGACAACAGGGACATGGCAATGAGGCGGATGAAGATGGCGCTGACGGCGCTCGGCGTCGCGGCGGCGGCAGCACTGTTCAATGGAGACACGATGGCGCAGACGGTGCCGAGTAGCACCGCCGCGCCGACCGCCGACAATGCGGTCATGCTCACGATTTTCTTCAAGCACGACCAGACGCGCCCGCTCGGCGAGCTCAACGCGCAGCTGGAGAAGCAGGGTTTCTACAAGGCGTTTCCGCCTGCCGGCGTCGAGGTCGTGAGCTGGTATGTGATGATGGGCATCGGCCAGGTCGTCACCTTGCGCCTGCCGGCCTCGCGGCTGCGCGAGGTGAACCGCGTTCTCGAGGATACCGCCTGGGGCGCCTATCACACCGAATTCTACCCGACCTACGACTACAAGTCGGTCGGCATCGCCAACCATGAGAAGGCGCAGTAGCGACGCGGGCAGCCGTCGCCGCGGATCTCACACGACCCGTGAACCAAGACCGTCACCGGAGGTGCTCGCCGGGCCTGTCATCGGTCCGCGCTTCGCGCGGACCCGTTGGGGCGCGCCTCGGGATGACGGGTCGTGAACTTCACCGGCTCTTGCTGGAGCATTTCCGGTTCTGATTGAATCAGAACCGGAAACGCTCTAGGCGCTCGCGGCGACACGCCGCTGCCCGCCGAGCCGAATGCCTTCCTCCGCCAGATAGCCGGCCACCGCGTCAGCCGGCATGGGCCTCGCGAACAGATAGCCCTGGATCAGGTCGCAGCCGAGCTCGCGCAGGCTGTCGAGCTGCTCCTTGGTCTCGACGCCTTCGACCGTGCAGGTCAGGTCCATGTCCGCACAGAGGCCTGCGATCGACTTGACGATCTTGTGCGCGGCTCCGTTGTCGTTGATGTCGGCGACGAAGCTGCGGTCGACCTTGATCTTGTCGAGCGGCAACAGATGCACATGGCTGAGCGACGAATAGCCGGTGCCGAAATCATCGAGCGAAATGCCGCAGCCCATCGCCTTCAAGGTCGCGACCGAGGCTTGCGCGCGGGCGAAATCGAAGGTTACCGCGGTCTCGGTGATCTCGAAATCGATCCGGCGCGGCGACACGCCGCTCGCCTCGATGACCGCGATCAAGGGCAGGATGCCGTCGGACGAGCAGATGTCGTGCGCGGAGAGATTGAACGAGAGGCGGATATCATCGGGCCAGGTCCGGGCCGCAGCGAGCGCCTTGATCAGCAGCGCGCGGGTCAGCGAGCGGATCAGCCCGGTGCGCTCGGCAGCCGGAATGAAATCGGCCGGCGAGACCGCTCCAAGCCGCGGGCTTTGCCAGCGCGCCAGGACCTCGAACGCCGTGGTCCGCTCGCTCGTCGCATCGACGATCGGCTGAAAGGCGAGATCCATCTCGGTCGCGAAATCGGCGTGGCGCAGCAGGTGCTCGATCACGCCGCGGCTGCGGATTTCCGCCTCGAGCTCGCTGGAGAAGATCACGCTGCGGCCGCGCTGTTGGCGCTTGGCATGATAGAGCGCGTAATCGGCGCACTCGTAGAGCGCCTCGGCGCTCTCGACCGAGCTCGGATAGAGCGCAAAGCCGATCGAGCAGGACAGGCCCGCATGCGTCGTACCGAGCTGATAGGGAAGCTTGACCCGATCGCCGATATGGCTTCCGAGCGCCAGCAGATCCTCGTCGCGCGGATCGCCGCCCACGACGAGGCCGAACTCGTCGCCGCCGAGCCGTGCCAGATGCACCGGCCGCTCGGCGAAGCTTTCGCAGGCCTCGCGGATGCGCCGCGCCGCCTCGATCAGCACGCGGTCGCCGACGCTGTGGCCGAAGGTGTCGTTGACCGGCTTGAAGCCGTCGAGATCGATGATGCCGACGGCGAGCCGCGCGCCCTTGTCCCTGGCTTCGGCGAAGGCGCGCGCGAGCTCGGCGAAGAAGCGGCGGCGGTTCGGCAGCTCGCTCAGCGAATCCAGATTGGCGAGCCGGAAATTCTCGTCCGACAGCGCCTGCGTCGCGGCCTGCTGCGCGATCAGCGATTTGCGGCTGGCGACGAGATCGGCGAAGTCGCGATAGTAGATGAACAGCACCGTCACCATGGCGCCCGAGACCAGCAGCTGGTTGACGGCGATCGCCTTCAAGGTGTGCTCGCCGGTCAGGAAGAAGTACAGCACATAGGGAACGTTCACGACCACGGTCACGATCAGGGCCGACGAGCGCAGATGCATCAGACAAAAGATGCAACCGATCACCGTCACCGCCATGTAGAACGCGACCTGTCCCTGGGCGAAGGGATCACCATAAGGGAAGAGCATGAAGGACCAGCAGACGAACAGCGCCCCGATCAGCCCCGCGATCCGGTTGGTGAACCTCAGCTGGTTCAGCACCTCGGCGTCGCTCGGGACCCGGTGGCGCTGGTGCAGCCACCACACCGTCCTGAAGCCGGTGACTGCGCAAAGCAAAGCCGGCACGGCCATGGTCAGCCAGCCTGGCGCCACCGGCAGGAAAGTGTAGGCGACCGCGAGGCTGTTGGTGATGAGGATGAAATAGAGCAGCGGCACCTGCTTGGAGAGGGCCGCGAATTGCGCGCGCGTCAGCTCGGGGTTGTCGGTGGGGACGCGAAGCAGCCGCGCGACCGCAGCCCACCCAAGCTTCATGTCGACCATGCGCATTTCCAGTGCCACCCGCTCTTACAGGGGACCTGATGTGGCACAGGCCGGTAAAGGCCGGGTTAGGTGCAGCCGCCGACAGCCGCCCCCCAATGGTCGAGTCGTACCGCAATCTGGTCCGGCGACGGACAGTGCGCAAGATTGCATTAGGGATAACGGACGGAGATAAGAGGATGGCGCTTTGTGACGCCGCGCCGGCCGCATCGCGCCGCGAATACGGTCATGTTGCGGTGCCGCCCGCGGCATCGCCGAGATCCGCTTGCGCGAGAATGCCCTGTCGCAGCGCAAGCCGCACCAGCTCGATATCCGAGCCGACATTGAGCTTGTCCTTGATCAGGGAATGCAGATTGGCGACAGTCTTCGGACTGATGTGCAGGGCTTCCGCGATCTCCTGCGTGGTGCGCTCGGCGAGCAGCATCTGCAGCACCTCGAACTCGCGCGCGGTGAGGACATCGGCGGCGACCGTCTCGCCGGCGAGCCGGCCGAGCGCGAGCTGATGATCGATGTCGGGGCTGACGGCGATCTGGCCGGCGAGCACATCCAGCACCGCGCGCACCAGCGTTTCCGGCGGGCTGGTCTTGGTGACATAGCCCCTGGCGCCGGCGCGGATCGCCTGCACGGCAAAGCCCGGATTCTCATGCATGGTGAACACCAGGATCCGCGCATCGCGGTCCCATTGCCGGATGCGCCTGATCGCCTCGATGCCGCCGACGCCGGGCATGGCGAGATCCATGACCACGACATCGGGCCGCACCTCCTTGAACAGGCGATAGGCCTCGGCGCCGTCGGAGGCCTCGGCAATGACGCGCAATCCGGGCTGCTTCTGCAGCACGCTTCGGTAGCCCTCGCGGACCACGGCGTGATCGTCGACCAGCATGATGGTGCCGCCGGCAGCCTTCATGCCGCACGCTCCGTTTCGTCGATATCTTGCGCAACAGGCCGCGGCTCGGGGCGAGGCGTCAGTGCAGCAGCGAGGGGAATGACGACGCGCAACACGGCGCCAAGTCCGGCGCGGGCCTCGAATGCGAACCGCCCGCCGAGGCCGGCCACGCGCTCGCGCATGCCGAGCAGGCCCATGCCGGACTTCACCGCGCGTTCGCTGGCACGGCCGTCATCCTCGACGACGAGTTCGATCTCCTTGCCAAGCTCGCCGCCATCGCCATCATGCATGTCGCGCATGGCAAGGCGCAGCACGACCGTGGTCGCTTCGGCATGCTTGGCCGCGTTGGTGATGGCCTCCTGCGCGATGCGATAGAGGTTGTCGCCGATCGCGGCCGGCAGGCTATCGACGTCGCCGGCAAGCTTGAGCTCGAAGCGCGGCTGGCCGCGGGTGCGTCCGTTCCACCCCGCAATCAGCCCGTCGAGGCTTGCGGCGAGCCCGAGCTCCTCGACGTCGGGCGGCCGCAGGCGGAACAGCGCGCCGCGCAAGGTTTCCATCATGCCGCCCGCCGTACGCGCGATGCCCTCGCATTCGGACAACAAGGCAGGACAATCCTGCGCCGCGGTCTGCCGGGCGGAGGCGGCAAGCGCGCGAATCGCGGCGAGCGATTGCCCGAACTCGTCATGCAGCTCGCGGGCAAGATGCCGCCGCTCCTCGTCCTGCAGCGCGATCAGCCGCCGCGTCAGCTCGTTGCGCTCGGCCAGCGTCAGCTCGAGGCTTTCGGCCAGCTGATTGAAGACGTCGCGGATCGCCGACAGCTCGGCGAGATCAAACGGCGGCAGGCGCGCCGCGAGGTCGCCGGAGGCGATGCGCTCGAGACCAGCGCGGATCAGCTGCGTCGGCCGCAGCGCCCGCGAAAGCGCCGCATAGACCAGCGCGCAGAGCAGCGGCAGCGCGATCAGAAGCGCCGTCATCAGTCGTCCCGCGCCGTGCCAGGCTTCTGCCGTGCGCACCGCCGGATCGAGCCAGACCACGGCGTCGCCGATCCGCGTGTTGTCGGGGGTCAGCACCGGCCGCACGGCCTCGCGGCCGGGATCGAACAGGGTGCGATAGAAGGCGGCAAACAGCCAGGGCGGCTCGCTTTGTCCGCCCGGCAGGCCGACACAGGAGCGCTGCGCGACCTCGCCGTCGCTGCCGCGATAGGCAATGCACAGGCCCGGCGTCATGAGATAGGAGGTGACGAGATCGAGGTCCGGGAAATTGGCCCGGGCTCGGCTGTCCCACAGGACCCGGCTCTGCTGCAGCGACAGCGTCTTTGCGGTGATCTCGGCAATGCCGTCGATCCTGGCGTGCACGGAGCGGTCGGCATCGACAAGGAAATAGGCGGAGATCGCGGCGAAACAGAGCGCCGACACCGCGGCCACCCGCAACGTCAGGCGATATTTGAGATCGCTCCCGGCAAACGTCCACATCGCAATTGTGCCTTTTCCGGATGGCCTCGACCGACGTCCTTGCACCGACGTTCTCGCGCAGGTCGCATTAAACGGCAGAATGTCGGCGGTTGAAAGCAAAGCCGATGCTGCAGAGCCGCATCGGGAAGATTTCCCGGCCTTCCCTGCCGCAAGAGCCATAGGATCGCGTTCCCGCAGCGCAATTCGCCCGAGTTCTGCATCGTCCGTCACCCTCATCGGATACAGAGGGCGCAGGGAAGACCGGATGGCCGCATGCACCCGGTGTCCTCGCGCAGGAGAAAATTGCGCGAGCGCGAAAACCACAGGTACAGGCGGTGACAACCGGCCTTCCCTGCGCGATGGTTTGACGGCTTATACGTGATCTCCCCGGTGAACCATCTCGTTTGCCACCGTCATCGGCGCGATGCGGCTTCGCATCGTCGCCAACTTGACGCCGGAGCCTTGGGGCGTCAGGACCACACGATTTCGCCGTACGCCTCCGTGCCGCTCGTCGGACGGCACGCCTGCGTCCACCGCATCCCCGCCTCACGTGTCGTGACGACCGCGATACGCCCCTGGAAGCGAGGCGGGATGCGGAGATCATACGACCGATTCGCCATTCCGGAAAACAGAATTATTTCCAAGCGTCGGGATTGACAGGATTTTGCAGGGTGCGCCCGTCGGGCAAATCGGTTTGCAGGCGACCGCGAGCGTCATCCCGGGATCGTGGCTCCGCCGCCAGGTCCGACAGACAGGCCCTCCGGATGGTTTACAGCCATGGGGCGAGAGTGCAAAGAATGGCAACGCACGCTCCCGGCGACTGTCTTCCTTGGAGCCGATCATGCGACGGATACGGACGCGGACCCATGACAAGAGCCTCTACAAGAGCCTTTCCTATCCTCGTTGCGCTGTCGCTGATGCCGACGGCCTTCCCCGCCGCGGCACGCGCCGATGAGATCGACCGCGCGTTGCTGTCGACCTTTTGCGATGCCGGCAACATCCAGGGCGCGACTTGCAAGCGGGCCAGGTTCTATCCCGATGCGGGGCGTCGGGCTTGCGACGTGAAGCTGACTGCGGATCGCTACAGCGGCAGGTTCATCGCATCCCGCAATCCCCTGCTGGTGGTCAACTACCAAAGCGGATGCGAGGCGCACGTCAATGACTTCGGGGGCGTCGCGCTGTTCGAGCAAGCGGGTGGTACATACGCGTTCCGGGGTTTCCAGCCGGGTATGCAGGGGACGCACTGCGTCACCATGGCGCGAAGCGAGAGCGAGGACGTCCTGATCTGTCTCACCGGTCACATGGGCCAGGGCGACCTTGAAACCCGCCTCGCACGGGTCGCTTTCAAGGAAGAGCCGATCAGGCACATTACGATGTCGCTGGATTTTCTGGTGGAGGCGGAAAACCTGGTGGGAGCCTATGGTTCCAATGTCGTCGACTGCTACGGGCAGCCGAAATATTTCGACCTCTCGAAGCTGAGCGCAGGAGCGGCGCCGAACACGGTGACCGTCGAGGTGAGCTATGCCGATGCCGACACCATCCACGCGGCCTGCGGCAAAGGATTTCCGAAGCCGGCGGAAACCTCTGGCGAGCTCGGTCCGGGCGAGGCCTACGTGCCCGAGGGCTACGAGAAGCAAGGCAAAATGACCGTCGATCTGGTGAGCCGCAAAGTCATCGTGCAGTGAATGAGGCGTGCAGTGAATGAGGCGCGGATGCCCAAGACAGACGATTAAACTTGCGCCTATTGCTGGCACGAACTGGCAAACTTGCTTGGATAGAGCCTTGGGCAATTCCACCGACCGGTTCTCGCCATGCGCAGCCAGATCCTGCTTCTCTCCGCCGCAACCAGCCTCATCGCGGCCTCGATCGGCGGCCCCGCTGTCGCGCAACACGCACCCATCGGATCGGTAACGCGGGTGTATACCGAGATCGACGACGTCCGCGCGAACCGGTACGCGCTCTGCAAGACCATTCACTCGAACGGCGACCAGGACAATCCAGTCCTTGAAGAACGCTGCCCGTCGGGACCGGATGGCTGGACCGTGACGATGTCCTCGTTCGACGCACGCGAATACGTGTCGTTCGGACGCCAGGCGAAGGGCGGAAAATCCGTATCCGAGGCGCTGGACGGCGCGTTCGCCGACCCGCACAGGATGATCGAATGGCGCCTGCGTGACGGACGGCCCTTCGCCGCGATCCATCGCTATGTCTTCGATGATCGTCAGGTGCTGACCATCCACCGCCTGCAGCCCGACAAGACCTCCTGCGTGGCCGCCATCGTCAACGTCCGCAAGGGTCATGATGCGAATGACGAGGCAGCGAAGATCGCGGACCGCATCGGGCCGGAGTTCAAATGCGGCCGCGACGCGCTCGTGGTGGATTGAGGCCTGACGCCATGGCCGGTTTTGCAGCAGCACCAGGTGCGCGCGAGCGAAGCCAGTGTTGTGACCCAGACGCTTGATTCACTCGGTGTCATTCCGGGGCGCCCGAAGGGCGAAGCCGGAATCTCGCGCCGCAACCTCGAGATTCCGGGTTCGCCGCCGACGCGGCGCCCCGGAATGACGGAATGAAGTATCAGACTCGCAATACTAGCAGGCCCCCGAGAGTTCCCTTTGCGGGCACAAAGCTCGGGCGAACGGACGTGACATTTTCCCGGCCTGCGACGGGAAATCGCATCGCGCCAGCGACCGGCGGACGTTCTATACTGACGCACTCCGTTCAACGGAAACCTCGCTGCAATGGAAGTTCCCGCCATGCGCAATGCCCTGCTGTCACGCCGGCTGTCATTCACCGTCGCCGCGATCTTCCTTCTTGGCTCGCTCGGCAGCACCGCGGCGCTGTCGGATGCGTCGGCCAAACCGGCTAAGTCCGTCGCCATCGACGATTTCGGCTATCTCGATACCTCCAACGAGCCGACCGATCAGGCGGCCGCGCATCAGCGGCGGCTGCAGGACTTCATGGCGGCGCTGCGCGGCGACGTCGGCGCGGACCAGCGCTTTCAGCTGGTCGCCTCATCCTGCGCCCCGGCTTGCGCGGACGACGGCCCGGCGCTGGCCGAGCGGCTGCGCGCCGCTGCGAAGGACGGCGCAACGATCCTGATCATCGGCAACATCCACAAGATGAGCACGCTGGTGCAATGGGCGCGGCTGGCCGCGATCGATACTGCCTCCGGCCGCGTGGTGTTGGAGAAGCTTTTCACCTTCCGCGGCGACAATGACGAGGCCTGGCAGCGGGCCGCTTCGTTCGTATCGGAGGAACTTCGTGCAGGGCTCGCCGGCGGACCCGCGCCAGCGTCGCCGGTTGCTCTCGCGCCGATCAGGCTTGCGGTGTTTCCGTTCGAGCTCGACGACACCAGTGCGGCTGCCGAGAGCACCGGCGAGACCACGTCCGATGCCACTGGCCTCGCCGACACCACCGATGCGATCCGGCAATTGCTGGCGCAAAGCGGACGCTATCGGCTGGTCGACGTCGCCACTTCCGGCGCCGCCGCCAAGACCCCGACGCTGCATGATTGCAGCGGCTGCGATGCACCCATCGCGCTTGGGCTCGGGGCCGATCAGTCGCTGGTCGGCGTGATCAGGCGGATCAGCCGCACCGAATACATCGTCGGTATCCAGCTCCGCGACGCGCATGGCGGCAACGTCATCGCCACCGCCGACAGCGGCCTGCGCATGGGCGCCAATTATTCCTGGAGCCGCGGCGCGACACGGCTGGTCCGCGACCACCTGCTGGAGGGCGGACAGCAATAGCCGCCGATGAGCCGGCAAGAGCGCCGCTATTTTCCTCGAGACTTGGCTTTCTTCGCGGACGCAGCCGTGGTGGCGAGCTGCGCGGTGATCTGGTCCGGGCTGTCTTTCACGGCCTGGCTTTGACCATTGGCGAGATCGACGATCGCATTTGCGCCGGGCGCCACCTCACCTTGGACTGGGGTTCTGATACGAACCATTTGATCGACGCTAAGCTGCACGGAGCCACCGTTAGGTTCAGTCAATGTAATCCAACCCATCATCGCCTCGCGAAATTGATTGTTGGCACAAACGCCCTTGTTCTATCAGAAGATGCTGAATATCAAACAACATTCATAAGGCGAATTGAAGCCGGCTCGCCGCCGGCGAAATTCTCTCAGCCTCGGCCCATGGTGAAGATCGGCGCAAAGCAGCCAAGGATGAGGCGCTTGGGGTCGAACGGAATTTCTCCCGACGGCTCGAAGCGCTTGTCGTGCTGCATTCTGGCTTCGGCAGCATCAAGGGTCGCCCTGTCGGGCCACACTTGCCAGGTGAAGACGATCCTCTCGCCATCCTTCGCAGCGACGGCGCGGCGGAAGTCGGTATGTCGGCCGCTGGGGACATTATCCTCCCAGGCCTCGACGATCTCGATGCAGCCATATTCGCGGAAGAGAGCCGCGCCGCTCTCGGCCCATTGGCGATAGGCCTCCATCTTGTCCGCGGGCACGGGAATCACGAAACCGGCGATATACATGATCCAGCTCCATCTTTTCGGAAGAGGCGCCCGTCAGAACGGGCGCGGAATTCTTGATACGCGAATGGGCGGCTAGCTCGCCCAATTCTCGCGGAATTCGCCAAACAGCGTGATGCCGCCGCAAGCATAGATGGTCTGTCCGGTGATGTAGGCGGCTTCGTCGGAGGCGAGAAAGGCGAACACGCCGGCAATCTCCTCGGCCGTCCCGACGCGCCCGAGCGGAATGTGCGATTCGACAACCGCTCGCTTGGCCGGATCGCCGGTCCAGGCGCTGTTGATCGGCGTGTCGATGGCGCCGGGCCCGACGGCGTTGACGCGAATGCCCCGGCCGGCGAACTCGAGCGCCAAGGTGCGGGTCAAACTGGCCATCGCGCCCTTGCTGATCGCGTAAGCCAGATAGCGCGGCTTCGGGATGATCTGGTGGACGCTCGAGCAGTTGACGATGTTGCCGCCACCGCCGCGGCTGACGAAGTGCGCGAGCGCCTTCTGCGCACAGAGCACGGCGCCGGTCAGGTTCACCTCGAGAATGCGACGATAGGTCTCGACATCGAGGGCTTCGCTCGGCGACTCCTGCTGGAAGCCGGCATTGTTGACCAGGCAATCCAGCCGCGGCCAGCGTTTCAGGACCGTGTCGAACATCTGCCCGATCTCGCTCTCGCTGCCGATATCGGCTTCAACGACGAGATGATCCCTGTCCCCATGGCCGCGATCGGCCGACGCGCTGCGCACCCGCGCAAGCGTTTCCTCGGCCTTCTCGCGCGGCCCCACGAAATTGATCGCAACCGTGGCGCCCTCCTGCGCGAACCTGATGGCGATAGCCCGTCCGATGCCCTGGGGCGCGCCGGTCACCAGGACGTATCGACCGACCAGACGTGACGGAAGGTGGGGTGAACGATCGGATTGCATGACCTGCTCCTCGGCAACAAAGCCCTTCGCCGCCTGGCGTTCCCGGCGCGCTGAAACGATCTACCGAAAAATCCCGTCTTGCGGACCTTCGTCGAGGATGGCGGCCGTGAGGATGGCGGCCGTTTTCGGAGAGGGAACAATACCCGTTTCAGCTTGCTCGCGCGTATGCTGCGGCTGCCCCGGTCCGGACACAGGCGCCGGGCTTCACCAGGATGATGCTCGGGCGCTTCGAGATAACCGCCCTGCGCGACGGCACGCATCCGCTTCCTGTCTCCGCGTCGCGAATGCAGACCGCGTTTTTCCGTAAAGCTCGAGTATTTCAATGGGTTAAGCTGATCACACATCGCATCCGGAAGGCTATCCTTCGATTGGGGGGCGTCAAGGGCAGTCCAAAATAACCGCTTGGACAAGGCCGCCCGGACGGGGGTGCGGTCTTGACCTTCGAGCCCGCAAGGCATGTTAAGAGCTGAACATGCTGATCCTCGCCATCGATACCGCGCTCGATGCCTGCGCGGCCGCGGTGCTCGACACCGGTCCGGGCCGGCTGATCGCGCAGGCGTCCCAGGCCATGAAGCGCGGACACGCCGAAGCCTTGATGCCGCTGATCGCGCAGGTGATGAAGGATGCGGGCCTGCCCTTTGCCGCGCTGGACCGCGTCGCGGTGACCACCGGTCCCGGCAGCTTCACCGGTCTGCGCGTCGGCCTGTCGGCGGCACGCGGGATCGCGCTTGCTGCCGGCAAGCCGGCGGTCGGCCTCACGACTTTGTCCGCCTATGCCGCCCCTGTGATCGGCGAGGATGAGGCGCATCCGATCATCTCTGCGATCGATGCGCGCCATGATCAGGTCTATTTCCAGGTCGTGGGCGGCGACGGCTCGTCGCTGGTCGAACCGCGGGTCTCGGCCGTCGCGGACGCGCTGGACGCGGCGCGCTTCGGTGCCCCCTATCTCGTCGGTAACGCCGCCGCGATCCTGGCCGAGCGCTGGCCCAAGGACGCGCCGCCGCCGCTCAAGGTGGACGCACAGGCAGCCCCCGACATCGGCTGGGTGGCGTGGCTCGGCGCCGCTGCCGATCCCGCGACCGCCCCTGCCCGCCCGTTCTATCTGCGCGCGCCCGACGCCAAGCCGAGCTTCGAGGCGCCGCCGCGAAGCCCGGCCGATCCGGCAGCGATGCCAACGGCAGATTCGAACGCGGATTCGCGAGCGGGTTCATGAGCTGGTTCGGCGCGCTGTGGGGCCGCGGCACGCCCGCGGTCGAGCCCGCGACGCTTGCGGATGCGCCGCGGCTGGCAGAGTTGCACGGCGCTTCCTTTCACCGCGGCTGGGGCGAAGGCGAATTCGAAAACATGCTGGGCGAATCCAACACGCTGCTGCACCGCTTGCGCCTCGGACGAAAGATCGTCGGCTTCGCCGTCGCGCGGATCGGCGCCGACGAGGCCGAGATCCTCTCCATCGCCGTCGACCCGCGATATCGGGGCCAGGGGCTGTCGCGAAATCTCCTGCTGACCCATCTCGGCCATCTCGCGGGGCGCGGCGTGCGAACTATATTTCTTGAAGTCGAGGAAAATAACCGGCCGGCGCTGAGCCTCTACAAAAGGGCCGGATTTACCGTCGTCGGACGACGCGAGCGATACTACCAAGAGCCCGGGGGGGAACAGCTGAACGCGCTTCTGATGCGCCGCGACTTGGCGTAACATGGGCTTGGCGGCAAGCAGCTCATGAAGGTTCATCAAGGCTCTCATCGAGCCCGTCATCCCTTGGCGCAATCTATCAAGGCCGGATATCCATGACCGCACTTAAACCGTCACCAGTCCCGAAGACCGCGAACATCGAAGCGCGTTGCGCCGCGACCGGCATGCGCATGACCGAGCAGCGCCGCGTCATCGCGCGCGTGCTCGCGGAAGCCGAAGACCATCCCGATGTCGAGGAGCTCTATCACCGCTGTGTCGCGGTCGACGACAAGATATCGATCTCGACGGTGTATCGGACGGTCAAGCTGTTCGAGGACGCCGGCATCATCGAACGCCACGATTTCCGCGAGGGCCGCGCGCGCTATGAGCAGATGCGCGACAGCCACCACGACCATTTGATCAATCTGCGCGACGGCAAGGTGATCGAGTTCACCTCCGAGGAGATCGAGAAGCTGCAGGCCGAGATCGCCCGCAAGCTGGGCTACAAGCTGGTGGATCACCGACTGGAACTGTATTGCGTGCCGCTGGACGAAGATAAGGGCTGACGGCCGCAATTTGCACTGTCATTCCGAGGCGGTGCACAGAACCCTGGTGTGCCCTTGCACACCTGAGAATCTCGAGATTCCGGGCTCGGTCCTTCGGACCGCCCCGGATTGACGCTACCCAAACGAAATAATGAGCCTTTCAGCACCAAATTCGGCCGTTTCCGGCCGGAATGCTGTCCGGACCCGGCGCGTTCTAGCTTTTTGCCCACCAAACCTATATTTCAGCCACGCGCGCGAAGCCCGAACCGGGGGCGCGGGCGCCGCTACCCCCAATTCAACCCGAGTTTCATGACTTCGCAGCGCAAGCTCCACATCAAATCCTATGGCTGCCAGATGAACGTCTACGATGCCCAGCGCATGGTGGACACGCTGGCGGTCGAGGGCTTTGTCGAGTCCGCGAGCGCTGACGACGCGGACCTCGTCATCCTCAACACCTGCCACATCCGCGAGAAGGCCTCCGAGAAGGTCTATTCGGAGCTGGGGCGGCTGCGTGCGGCCAAGACGCAGGCCGCGCTTGCCGGCCGCGACATGCAGATCGCGGTCGCCGGCTGCGTCGCGCAGGCCGAAGGCGACGAGATCGTCCGCCGCGCGCCTGTGGTCGACATCGTCGTTGGTCCCCAGAGCTATCATCATCTGCCGCAGCTGATTGCCCGCGCAAGACGCGAAGGCCGCGCGATCGAGACCGAGTTTCCGGTTCAGGACAAGTTCGGCGTCCTGCCGCAGCCTGCCGCCGGCGCGATCCGCGCCCGCGGCATTTCCGCTTTCGTCACCGTGCAGGAAGGCTGCGACAAGTTCTGCACCTTCTGCGTTGTGCCTTACACGCGCGGCGCCGAGGTGTCGCGGCCGGTGGAGAAGATCGTCGACGACGTCAAGCGCCTCACCGACAATGGCGTTCGCGAGATCACCCTGATCGGGCAGAACGTCAATGCCTATCACGGCGAGGGCAGGGACGGCGCGAGCTGGCCGCTCGGCAGGCTGCTGCACCGGCTGGCCGAGATCCCCGAACTGGCACGGCTGCGCTACTCCACTAGCCACCCCCGCGACGTCGACGACAGCCTGATCGAGGCGCATCGCGACCTGCCCCAGCTGATGCCCTTCGTGCACCTGCCGGTGCAGTCGGGTTCCGACCGGATTCTGGCGGCCATGAACCGCAAACATACCGCCCGCGACTATCGCGAAATCATCGACCGTTTTCGGGCCACCCGCCAAGATATTGCTTTTTCATCGGATTTTATCGTCGGCTTCCCCGGCGAGACGGAGGAGGATTTTTCCGCCACCCTCGCGCTTGTCACGGAAATCGGCTACGCTGCGGCTTATTCTTTCAAATATTCGCCGCGGCCCGGCACGCCGGCGGCGGACGTGCAGGAGACGGTGTCGGCAGCTGGGATGGACGAGCGTTTGGCGCGGCTTCAGGACCTGATCAACAGCCAGCAATCGGCCTTCAACAAGGTCGCCATCGGCACAACCATGGACGTGCTGTTTGAAGGCCCCGCCCGCAACCCCGGCCAGATCGTCGGCCGCAGTGCCTATCTGCAGCCGGTCCACGTCATGGCTTCTCCCGACATCATCGGGAAGGTCCTGCCGGTGCGGATCGAATCACTCGAGCGCTTCAGCCTGCTCGGCACGCTCGCAGCACCTGCTTCGGACGTCCAGCCCGCGCCCTCTCAAATGACCATTGGAGCCTGAAACCCTTGCCTAAAAGCGCATCGGATTCGCCTTCGCTCGCTCCCAGCCGCAAATTTGACCGCGACATGCAGGTTCCGCCCGAGACGCAAGTCGTCATCGATTTCGACGACAACCGCGCGGTGTCCGTGCTGGTCGGCCCCTACGGGCAAAACCTGGCGCAGATCGAGCGACGGCTCGGCATCGTCGTCGACTCGCGCGGCAACCACATCACCATTGCCGGCTCGCGCGACGGCTGCGATGCGGGACGGCGCGTGCTGGAAGCGCTCTACACCCAGGCCCAACAGGGCCACGACCTCGACCAGGGCGAGGTCGAAGGCGCGATCCGCGCCGTGATCGCGCAGGGCTCGCTGTTCGAATACGACGCCAAATCCGCCAAGGGCGCCTTCGAGATCATCAATCTGCGCAAGCGGCCGGTGCGCGCGCGCACCGCTGCGCAGGACTCCTACATTCGTGCGCTGAAGCGCCATGAGCTGGTGTTCGGCGTCGGCCCGGCCGGCACCGGCAAGACGTGGCTTGCGGTCGCGCATGCCGCGCAGCTGTTCGAGCGCAAGGAGGTCGACCGCATCATCCTGTCGCGCCCCGCCGTCGAGGCCGGCGAGCGGCTCGGCTTCCTGCCCGGCGACCTGCGCGAGAAGGTCGATCCGTATCTGCGCCCGATCTACGACGCGCTCTATGACCTGATGGACGCGCGCATCGTGGAGCGCGCGCTGCAGACCGGCGAGATCGAGATCGCGCCGCTCGCCTTCATGCGCGGCCGCACGCTCACCAATGCCGCCATCATCCTGGACGAGGCGCAGAACACCACGTCCATGCAGATGAAGATGTTCCTGACCCGGCTCGGCGAGAACAGCCGCATGATCGTGACCGGCGACCCGTCGCAGGTCGACCTGCCGAACGGCCAGACCTCGGGCCTTGCCGAAGCCGCAAAACTGCTCAACGGCGTCGAAGGTATTGCGCAAGTGAAGTTCACGGCCGAAGACGTGATCCGCCACGAGCTGGTGGCGCGGATCGTCGCGGCCTATGAGGGCGCGCCGCAAAAGCCGGCGGCCAACAAGACCTGATGGAAGGATCGCGCCGGCCGGCCGCGCCGTTCCCGGCCGAAAGATATTCCGCCTGACATGCCACAAAGAGGTCACCCCATCACCGAGGTCGTCGTCGCCGCCGATTGCTGGCAGAGCGAGCCGGACGCCGAGGCCACCGTGCAGCGCGCGATTGTCGCGGCAAGCGAAGCGACCGACGCCGACGTCGCCAATGCCGAGGTCGCGGTGATGCTCACCGATGATGCCACCATCCGCACCTTCAACAAGGATTTTCGCGGCATCGACAAGCCGACCAATGTGCTGTCGTTTCCGGCGCCGGACATGGACATCGCGGACGATGAAGCGCCGGCGCCCCGCGCGCTCGGCGACATCGCGATCGCCTACGAGACGCTGCGGCGCGAGGCCGAGCAGGAGGCGAAGCCGTTCCTGCATCATCTGAGCCACCTTGCGGTGCACGGCTTCCTGCACCTGATCGGCCATGACCACGAGACCGACGAGGAAGCCGAGGAGATGGAAGCGCTCGAGGTCGCGATCCTGGCGCAGCTCGGAATTCCCGATCCCTATGGGGAACGGGAACGGATGGATTGAGATGCCCGATTCCGAACCGATCCACGACAACCCGCGCAACACCCGCAATCTGCCTGCGGTGGTGGCGGCGAACGAGGTCGGCCGTCCCGCCACCGACAACTGGCTGGTGCGGGCGATTCGCACCCTGTTCGGCTGGAAGCCGGGCTCGGTGCGCGACGACCTGCAGGTCGTGCTCGATGCGTCGGCGCCCGACGATGTCGGCTTCACCGCGGTCGAGCGCACGATGTTGCGCAACATCCTGTCGCTGCACGAGCGGCGCATCGCCGATGTCATGGTGCATCGCGCCGACATCATTGCGGTGAAGCGCGACATCCAGCTCGGCGAGTTGATGGACCTGTTCGAAAGCGCGGCGCATTCGCGGCTCGTGGTCTACAACGAGACCCTCGACGATCCCGAGGGCATGGTCCATATCCGCGACCTGCTCGCCTTCATGACGGCGCGGGCCCGGGTGCGCGATCCCGCCAAGACCCGGCGCAAGAAGCCGTTCCCCGCGGGCCTCGATTTGCGCACGGTCGATCTCGCCATGCCGCTGTCGGAAGCCGCCATCATCCGCAAGCTGCTCTATGTGCCGCCCTCGATGCGTGCGATCGATCTGCTGGCGCAGATGCAGGCCTCGCGCATTCACCTCGCGCTCGTGGTCGACGAATATGGCGGCACCGACGGCCTGGTCTCGATCGAGGACATCGTCGAGCAGATCGTCGGCGAGATCGACGACGAGCATGACAGCGACGAGCCGCCGGCGATCGTGCGCCAGCCCGACAGCTCCTTCATCGCCGATGCCCGCGCAAGCCTCGACGACGTCCGCTCGGTGATCGGGGAGGATTTCATCACCGGCGAGGCCGGCGAGGAGGTGCAGACGCTGGGCGGCTATCTCGTCAGCCATGTCGGCCGGCTGCCGGTGCGCGGCGAGGTGATTTCCGGCCCCGGCAATTTCGAGATCGAGGTGCTGGATGCCGATCCGCGGCGGGTGAAGCGGCTGCGTATCGCCGTCCGCAAGGAGCGCGCGCCGCCGCGCGCGGCACGCGAGGGCCGAAAGCCGCGGGAGGCAACGCCCGAGTCCGGGCCGCTGCCGAGCAACGACAATTCAGGCCCGCCCACTTCCGGTGATGGAGCCGGATCGCAGTGATCTCATCCAAGCAACTTCGACGCGCAGGATTGGCCGTCATCCTGCCGATCATCCTGTCTTGGGGCTGGAAACGCGCACTGATCGCGCTGGTGGCGGGCGCGGTGTCCGCGCTCGCGATGGAGCCGTTCAACGCCTGGCCGGTGCTGTTCTTCACATTTCCCGTGGCGGTGTTCCTGATCGATGGTGCCGGCGCCGGCCGCGCCCAAGGCCTGCCGGCCGCAGCGCTCACCGGCTTCTGGTTCGGGCTCGGCTATTTCGTGCCGGGCCTGTACTGGATCGGCAACGCGTTCCTGGTCGAGGCCGACACGTTCGGCTGGCTGCTGCCCTTCGCGGTCCTCGGCCTGCCGGCCTATCTCGCGCTGTTCACCGCCTTCGGCTTTGCGCTCGCCCGCCTGGTCTGGACCAAGGGCGGCTCGCGGGTGATTGGGCTGGCGGCGAGCCTCACCGTCGCAGAATGGCTGCGCGGCCATGTGCTGACCGGCTTTCCCTGGAACGCATTCGGCTATGCGCTGACCGAGCCGCTGGCGCTGGCGCAGACCGCCTCGCTGATCGGCATCTGGGGCCTCACCTTTCTTGCCGTTGCGATCTTCGCCTCGCCCGCCGTGCTGATCGACGGCAGCGCGCGCGGTCGCAGGGCCCTCATTGCGCCCGTTGCGGCGCTGGCGCTTCTGATCGCCATGGGCGTGTTCGGCGTCGTCAGGCTCAGCCTGCACCCGACCAGGCTCGCCACCAGCGTCAAGCTCAGGATCATGCAGCCAAATCTGCAGCAGGACGAGAAATTCAACTACTCCGCCAAGCAGGCGGTGATGCAGAAATATTTGACGCTGTCCGATCGCGCCACGGGACCGAGCACATCGGGCGTGCGCGATGCGACCGTGCTGATCTGGCCGGAATCGGCCTTCCCGTTCTTCCTGACCCGCGAGCCCGATGCGCTGGCGCAGATCGCCGACCTGTTGCCAAAGGGGACGACCCTGATCACCGGCTCGGTGCGCGCGCCCGACCTGCCGCCGGGCGTGAGGGTCACCCAGGCCTACAATTCGATCTATGTCATCGACGACGAAGGCAGCGTGCTGTCGGTCTACGACAAGCTGCATCTCGTGCCCTTCGGCGAATATCTCCCGTTCCAGGATTTGATGGAGCGCCTCGGCTTCGAGCAGCTCACCAGGGTCCGCGGCGGCTTCATCGCCGGCAAGGTCCGGCGCACGCTGCAAATTCCCGGCGCGCCGCGCGCGCTGCCGCTGATCTGCTACGAGGCGGCGTTTCCCTCGGCTGTCGCCACCCCCGACGACCGGCCCGGCTGGATGGTCAACCTGACCAATGACGGCTGGTTCGGCATCTCGACCGGGCCGTATCAGCATCTGCAGCAGGCGCGGATGCGCGCCGTCGAGCAGGGGCTGCCGCTGGTGCGCGCCGCCAACACCGGAATATCCGCCGTCATCGATCCCGTGGGGCGCATCGTGGCGCATCTGCCGCTTGGCATCGAGGGCGTGCTGGACGCCCCGCTGCCGGCCCCGATCGCGCCGACCGTGTACGCGCGCGTCGGCGACATCCCTGCCGCGATCTGCGTCGCAGCCGCCTTATTGTTCGTCATTCGCCGCCGTCTGCTGCGGCATTGAGGGCTTCCAACTGTTCTTTGGATTGTTTCTAGTGTTGTTCGGGCTCCAAACAGCAAATTATTTCGGCCAAGCAGGGTTCCACCTGTTGACAGAGGGCCACAGCCCTTCGCATTTTGCGGCCGCCGGTAACAATCCACCTGTCAACGCCTTGTCACATTCTCTGATCATTTCCCCGATCCCCGAGCAAGGTTTGACGGTGCAGGCAACGAGGCCGATCCGCGCGCGATTTGCATCGCTCGTTGATGCCTGATCGCAGAAGGAGCGTCGGAAATGTCTACCAAAGCACCGAACCCTGTTGACAAATATGTCGGCAGCCGGGTGCGGATGCGCCGAATTATGCTGGGTATGAGCCAGGAAAAGCTCGGCGAGGCTCTCGGCCTCACCTTCCAGCAGATTCAGAAATACGAGAAGGGCACCAACCGGGTCGGCGCCAGCCGCATCCAGCAAATCGCCGAGGTCTTGCAGGTGCCGGTCTCGTTCCTGTTCGAGGGCGGCCCGACCTCTTCGCCCGGCAAGGATAATTTTGGCGAGGGCACCTCGCCGGCCTATGTGTCCGATTTTCTTGCAACCTCGGAAGGCTTGGCGCTGACCCGCGCATTCACGCGGATCGCCGATTCCAAGCTCAGGCGCAGCATCGTCGACCTGGTCGAGCAGATCGCCGCGCGCGAGGCACCCGGGCCGGGCTGACCCTGCCCTGAACCCCTGCCATTTGGATTTGAGCGAGCGCAAAATCTGGCCTATGTCGGGCAAGGTTGCCCCTTTCCACGCCAAGGTCTCGCGATGCTCAAGCCTTCCAATCCGTTCGATGCCGGCGCCATCCTCGACGGTATCCGCCGCTGGGTCGAGATCGAGACGCCGACGGAGGCGCCCGAGCAGGTCAATCGCCTGGTGGCGCTGGTCGCCGACGGCTATCGCGATCTCGCGGCCCAGGTCGAACGCATCCCGGGACAGGACGGTCGCGGCGATCACCTGATCGCGCGCTCGTCCTGGGGCCAGGATGCGCCCGGCATCCTGGTGCTGAGCCACCTCGACACCGTGCATCCGCTCGGCTTCATCGAGCGGCTGCCGTTCCGGATCGAAGGCGACAGCGCCTTCGGGCCCGGCATCTACGACATGAAGGGCGGCGCCTATCTCGCGTATCACGCCTTCCGGCAGCTTTGCGCGGAAGGTCGGGGCACGCCGCTCGGCATCACCCAGCTCTACGTGTCGGACGAGGAGATCGGCAGCCCGACCTCGCGCCGGCTCATCGAGCAGGAAGGCGAGAAGGCGAAATATGTGCTGGTGACCGAGCCCGCCCGCGACGGCGGCAAGGTCGTCACCGGGCGCAAGGGCGTCGGCCGTTTCGAGGTGTTCATCAGGGGCGTGCCCGCGCATGCCGGCAGCCGGCCCGAGGATGGCCGCAGCGCCATCCGCGAGCTCGCCAATGTCATCCACACGCTGGAGGGTTTCAACGATCCGACGCGCGGCATCACCGTCAATGTCGGCGTGGTCAGGGGCGGCACCCGCCCCAATGTGATCGCGGAAGAGGCCTATGCGGAAGTCGATCTGCGCGTGCCGTCGGTCGCCGCCGCCGACGAGCTGGTGGAGAGGATCCTCGGCATCACCTCGCGCAGCGAGGGCGTCAGCGTCACGGTGACGGGCGAATTGAACCGGCCGCCCTATGAGAAGGGCAATGCAGGGGCCGCGCTGTTCGAGCACGCCAGGGAGCTCGCCGCCGAGCTCGGCTTCGAGCTCGTCGACATGTTCACCGGCGGCGGTTCGGACGGCAATTTCACGGCCGCCAATACTGCGACCCTCGACGGCCTCGGCGTCGACGGCAAGGGCGCGCACACCCATTATGAGCAGCTCTATATCTCCTCGATCGAGCCGCGCGCGCGACTGCTGTACCGGCTGTTTCAGACGCTGCGATGAGTGCCCCGACACGCGACGATGAGCGGCCCGAGGCCTCGCATGGCGAGGGCGGGCGGCAGGCCGGCTCGTTCTTCGGCCGCCGCAAGGGGCACAGGCTGCGCGCCCACCAGGCCGACCTGGTCGAGCATCTGCTGCCGCATCTGGCGCTGGACCTCGCAAGCCCGCCGCCGGCGGATGTCGCCGGCCTGTTCGACCCGCCGGCGCAGGCGGTGCGGCTCGAGATCGGCTTTGGCGGCGGCGAGCATCTGGTGGCCGAAGCGATGCAGTTTCCCGACACCGGATTCATCGGCTGCGAGCCCTATGTCAACGGCATGGCCAAGATCCTGGCGCAGATCGAGGCCCACAACATCAGGAATATCCGCCTGCTCGCCGGCGATGCGGCCGAGCTGCTGGCCTGGCTGCCGCCGCAATCATTGTCGCGGATCGATCTGATCCATCCCGATCCCTGGCCGAAGCGGCGGCACTGGAAGCGGCGCTTCGTGCAGGACGCGACGATTGCGGCGATGGCGCGCGTGCTCAAGGCCGGCGGCGAGTTTCGCTTCGTCAGCGACATCGACGACTACGCCAATTGGACGCTGTCGCATCTGTTGCGCGCGAGCGACTTCGAATGGTGCGCGAGGCGCGCCGACGACTGGCGCCTGCCCTGGGCCGGCTTCACCAGGACGCGCTACGGCCAGAAGGCCGAGCGCGAGAGACGCAAGGCGACGTATCTGCGGTTTCGCCGGGTGTGAGAGAGGCACCGTCATTCCGGGGCGGTGCGACAGCACCGGACCCGGAAGCTCGAGATTCCGGGTTCGCCTCTTCGAGGCGCCCCGGAATGACGGTGCATCGAACTACCGCTCGACCGCCATCCTTGCCTTCTTCACATCGGTTGCTTCCCAGACCATGCGCTTGCCGCGCTCGCGGCCCAGGAGCTCGATCGGATCGTGATTGTCGATGTGGCCGAATTGCCCCTTGTAGACGCTGTAGCCGCACAATTCCTGCAGCCGCCGCGGAAACCGTATCGCCGTCTCGCGGGGAATGCCGAGTTGCAGATTCTCCTGCTGCCGCATCCAGCCCCAACAATAGGCGCATGAGAAAGCAAAGCGCCTGGCGTCGCTGACATTGGCGCCGCCGCCGTGCCACAGCGCGCTGTCGAACAGCATCACGCTGCCGGCGGGCATGCTGGCCGTCACCGTCTCATAGTCTTTGCCGTAGTCCGGCGAGGATTGATATTTGTGACTTCCCGGAACGATCCGCGTCGCGCCATTTTCAGCCGTGAAATCCGAAAGCGCCCAGATCGCATTGAGCACGATCGGGATATGCGGCCGCGGCAGCGGAATGAGCTGGGTGTCCTCGTGGATCGGCTGCGCCTCCTGGCCCGGTCCCAGCACCAGCGAGCAGAACGAGGACAGCAGGCACTCCTTGTCGAGCACCCGTTCGACCACCGGCAGTACATGCTCGTGCAACGGCACCTGCCAGAACAGATCGTCATAGGTCAGGAGATTGTTGATGCGCACCGTCCTGAAACCTTCGAACGAGGTCCTGGCGTAACCCAGACCGTGCTCGCGCTCGACGCGCTCGAGCGTCTGCTTCAAGCCTTCGACCAGGTCGGTCGAGGCCGCACGCTCGATCACGGTATAGCCATCGTCATGGATGCGCGCGACATGCGCGCATATCTCGTCCTCGGTCAGCATGTTCACTCCCCAATGGCGCTGCCGCGCGCCTTGGAGCAAGGATAGCGCGCGCCTTCCGGTCTTGGGAAGAGCGGGTCAAGCTTCACCCCGACTGGCGCGTCTTCCAGAAGCTCACCACGCGATCGGCGGTGGAGGGCATCAGGCGACCATAGTTGACCCGCACATTTTCGAGATCGGCCGGGGCCAACATGCGGTGCGGACCGAGCCGGAGCAGAACCAGGGCGCGGACGGTCGCCCATTCGAGCCCGATGCTCTTGCCGATCACCAGGACCGGGTCGTTGCGTTCGCCCGACATCAAGCGGTCGAGCGTCGCGATGCCGATGCCCGACATCGCCGCAAGCGCTGCAACCGATTCCTCGTAGGAATAGCTCTTGGCAAAGCCGAGCAGCGCGGCTTCGTTGAGCTTGCCGGCCCTGTGCAGGGTCAGAACGGCATGCTGGGCCGGCACGAAGTTCCGAGTGCCCCCGACCGTCGCGAGGTCGTCGCTGATCTCGTTCATGGCCCGCGTGATCGCGGCCCGCCGCTCCGGCTTGACGAGGTCGAACAGGCGGCGGCGAACCACGTCCAACGATCCCGCGAGCAGCTCCTTCAGATGCGCGTCGGGCAGATCGCTGCGCTGGCCGACGGTGAGCGTCAGCACGCCGTCCTGCGCCGCGCGCTTGATAAGCGCCTGATAGCCGGTTGCGGAAAACGCCGCGCCGGCATTGCCCGCCGTGCGCCGCACCACCTCGCGATCGCCGCGCCGGACCATGATGTCGGTCAAGCCGGTCGATAGCACGTTGCGCTCCGCCATCGCCAGCAAGTGGCCCTGCCCCTTCATCCGCGCGACTTCGAGCAGCACGTCGTCATCGAGCACGTGCGAGCGGCGCAGCACCGGTGCGGCAACGAGAATTTCGTTCTCGCGCGCGAATTGGCCGACCAGCGCGCGCGGCGCATTGGCGATCAGCGAGAAGCGCTCGGCGAGCTCGGCGCGCGCCACCGTATCGACATAGGGAACGAGGTCGATCAGGATGTCGTCGAACAGCGCGACATGGCTCGCGCGCAGCTTCGCCGCATCCTCGAAGAACAGCTCGCAGATCAGCCGCGCGGCCTCGGCGCGGCGCGCCGGATCGCTGTGGCGGACGATGCCGTCGAGCCCGGGGATCAGCGATGCGGCCGCTGTCATCGAATCTTCGCCATACGCAACCGAACTCAATCCGATGATGTGGCCGCGTCGGACGCGGCAGCGGACGCTCTCATCAAATTTACGCGGGCTTGGTGAACGAAGGGTTAGACCCCGCCAGGCGAGGCTCGACCGGTCAAAATCAGCCTGCCGGGCGTCCCTGGCCTCTTGTCGGAGGCGCAGAAAATCGCTATATCGCGCTCAACTTACAGTTCTCATACGAAACGCGTATTGAGAGTGGGCCCCGCAAGGACCCGCTCTTTTTTATTACCTGAAGCAGGCTCGGCGGAAGATTGCGGGCCGGCATGGGTTAACGCCAATGGAACCGGACCTGAAAGCAAGCAGGAATCGGCCCAGCTGAAAGCAGAATAGACCTGTCGCAAGTTAGACCTATCTTGACGCTCGATATGACCGATCCGATCGCGCCGCACACGGACGCCGACCTCCTGGCTGAACCGCGCCTCGTGGTCGAGCCGGGCGTGGCGGCGCGGGTTGCAGCCGTGGCGGGCCCGGTCCTGCAGGGCATGGGCTATCGGCTGGTGCGCATCAGAATTACCGGCGAGGCCGGCTGCACCGTCCAGATCATGGCGGAGCGGCCTGACGGCTCGATGCTGATCGAGGATTGTGAAGCGGTCTCCAAGGCCCTGTCCCCGGTGCTCGATGTCGCCGACCCCATCGATCGTGCCTACCGGCTGGAAATCTCCTCGCCCGGGATCGACCGGCCGCTGGTGCGCCGGTCCGATTTCGAGCGCGCCAGCGGCCATCTCGTCAGGATCGAGATGGCGGTCGCCCATGAGGGGCGCAAGCGGTTCCGCGGCACGCTGCAAGGCGTCGAGGGTGATTGCGTCAAGCTGCGCCGGGATGATACCCCTGAGGGGGAGGACGCCGATGTGCTCCTGACCATGGAGGACATCGCCGAGGCAAAGCTCGTCCTGACCGACGAGCTGATTGCCGAATCGATGCGCCGCGGCAAGGCCGCCGAACGTGAGCTGAAACGGAACCTCGGGCTCGAACCTCCGGCTCCCCCGCACGCCACGCGACAGACCAAAACCACTGCGCCGAAACCCAAGAACGACCCAAGAAAGAAGCCGGCGCCCAAGAGCCTTCCAAAGAACACCAAGCAACACCGCCTCGCCGCCGATCGCGCGCGCAGGGGCGAAAGCGACGCTGAATAAGGAGATTGAGCCATGGCAGTCAGTGCCAACCGATTAGAACTGCTGCAGATCGCAGACGCGGTGGCGCGCGAGAAATCGATCGACCGCGGCATCGTGATCTCCGCGATGGAAGATGCCATCGCCAAGGCCGCCCGCGCCCGTTACGGCAGCGAGACCGACGTGCATGCCGAGATCGACCCGAAGAAGGGCGAGCTGCGCCTGTCGCGCCACATGCTGGTGGTCGACAAGGTCGAGAACGCCTCCAACCAGATTTCGCTGGAAGACGCCCGCCGCGCCAATCCGGGCGCGCAGATCGGCGATACCATCGCCGACACCCTGCCGCCGCTGGAATATGGCCGCATCGCTGCCCAATCGGCCAAGCAGGTGATCGTGCAGAAGGTGCGCGAGGCCGAGCGCGACCGGCAATACCAGGAGTTCAAGGACCGCATCGGCGACATCGTCAACGGCATCGTCAAGCGCGTCGAATATGGCAGCGTGATCGTCGATCTCGGCCGGGGCGAAGCCATCATCCGCCGCGACGAGATGCTGCCGCGCGAGGTGTTCCGCAACGGCGACCGCGTCCGCGCCTATATCTTCGACGTCCGGCGCGAGACCCGCGGCCCGCAGATTTTCCTGTCCCGCACCCATCCGCAGTTCATGGCGAAGCTGTTCGCGCAGGAAGTGCCGGAAATCTATGACGGGATCGTCGAGATCAAGGCGGTCGCCCGCGATCCGGGCTCGCGCGCCAAGATCGGCGTGATCTCCCGCGATTCCTCGGTCGATCCGGTCGGCGCCTGCGTCGGCATGCGCGGCTCGCGCGTGCAGGCCGTGGTCAACGAGCTGCAGGGCGAGAAGATCGACATCATTCCGTGGTCGCCCGACATCGCGACCTTCGTGGTCAACGCGCTGGCACCGGCGGAAGTCGCCAAGGTCGTCATCGACGAGGACCGCGAGCGCATCGAGGTCGTGGTTCCCGACACCAACAACCAGCTGTCGCTGGCGATCGGCCGCCGCGGCCAGAACGTCCGCCTCGCCTCGCAGCTCACCGGCTGGGACATCGACATCCTGACCGAGCAGGAGGAATCGGAGCGCCGCCAGGCCGACTTCGAGAACTCCACCCGCGTGTTCATGGAATCGCTCAATGTCGACGAGGTGGTGGGACAGCTGCTCGCCTCCGAGGGCTTCACCTCGGTGGAGGAACTGGCGCTGGTCGACGTCAAGGAACTCGCCGGCATCGAGGGCTTCGACGAGGAGACCGCGACCGAGCTGCAGAACCGCGCCAAGGAATATCTGGAGCAGCAGGAGGCCGAGCTCGAGGCCAAGCGCAGGGAGCTGGGCGTCGAGGACGCGCTCAAGGACGTCCCCGGCGTGACCTCCAAGATGCTTGTGAAGCTCGGCGAGAACGACATCAAGACGGTCGACGATCTCGCCGGCTGCGCCACCGACGATCTGGTCGGCTGGACCGAGCGCAAGGAAGGCAGCGAGCCGGTCAAGCATGTCGGCGCGCTCGACGGCATCGAGATCTCGCGTGACGATGCCGAGCAGCTGATCATGCAGGCCCGCGTCAAGGCCGGCTGGATCAGCGAGGCCGATCTCGCCAAGCCCGCCGAGCCGGCCGAGGCCGCCGCCGATACGCCCGTGGCATAGGTCTGAGGAGATGACCGCCGGATGCTTGCCCACGCTGACCCCGACCTCGACTTTGGACCGCGGACGACCAAGTCCGCGACCCAACGTATGTGCGCGGTCAGCCGCGAGGTGCGCCCGGTCGAGGACCTGATCCGTTTCGTCGTTGCCCCCAACGGCGAGGTGGTCGCCGATCTGAAGCGCAAGCTCCCGGGCCGTGGCCTCTGGGTCACCGCCTCACGGCAGGCGGTTGCAGAAGCGGTCCGCCGTCACCATTTCTCCAAAGGGTTCAAGCGCGACCTTCGGGTCTCGCCCACCCTCGCCACCGATACCGAAGCCCTGCTCGTCCGCAGCGTGACCGATGCCTTGGCCATGGCCGCCAAGGCGGGTCAGGTCGTGACCGGGTTCAGCAAGGTCGAGGCGGCCCTGAGAGAGCGGCATGGCCGGGTTGCGGTCCAGGCGCTGATCCATGCCTCCGACGGGGCGGCGGATGGAATCCGCAAACTGGACAGCCTGCTGGGGCAAAATACCGGGCCGGAAAGCTCGGCTTTGGGGGAATCCATGCGGATTCCCGTCATCACTGCCCTAACTTCTCTAGAATTGGATTTGGCACTCACCCGGTCAAATGTGATACATGCAGCCCTGCTCGCGGGCCCGGCGAGCAAGACTTTCCTGTCGCGCAGCCAGACCTTGGTCCGATACCGGATGGCCGACGCCGACAAGACTGCCGGAACCGGTGCCAGGAATTCGAAACCGCATTCAACGTCGCTCTCGCGGGAGGGCGACGACCTGCAATAATGATTGGTGCGCTTGCCGCGCATCCTGAGGAACGGATTGGGACGACTGAATGGTTGATAACAACACGCCTGGCGACAAGAAATTGAGCGTGCCCAGCAAGACCTTGACGCTGAAGCCGCGGGTCGAGACCGGCACCGTGCGCCAGAGCTTCCCCCATGGCCGCAGCAAGCAGGTCGTCGTCGAGAAGCGCGGCAAGCGCAGGGTCGGCGGCGATGATGCCCCGCACGCGCCCGAGCCCGTTGCGCCGAAGGCCGCGCCCCCGGCCGCAAGGCCGCAGCAGACTCGCCCGGGCGGCGGAGGACAATCCTCCCAGTCGCGCAACTCCTCCGGCGTGGTGCTCCGCACCCTGACCGAGGACGAGCATGCCGCGCGCGCCAGCGCGCTGGCCGATGCCAAGGTGCGTGAGATCGAGGAACGCCGCCAGGCCGAGGAAGAAGCCAAGCGCCGCGCCGCACGCGAGGCCGCCGAGAAGGCGGAGCGCGACGCTGCGGAAGCCCGGCGCAAGGCCGAGGAAGAGCGTCATCGCCACGAAGAGGAAGCCAGGCGCAAGGCCGAAACCGAGGCCAAGAAGCGCTTCGGCGAGGGCGAAGCCGCGCGCGGTGCGCCGGCGGCCCCAGGCGCAGCCCCTGCTGCGGCCGCTCCCGTCGCCGGAGCTCCGCAGCCCGCCGCGGCGGCCCGCGCGCCTGGAACAGCACCCGCCCGCGCGCCCGGCGCTCCGGCTCGCACACCCGCGGCAGCATCCGCAACCGCACGGGCGGCAACGCCGGCCACGGCGCGTGTCCCCGCCCCGGCCCGTGCGCCGGGCGTCGCCGTCGAGGCAGAGGAGGACGAGGGTCCGCGCCAGATCCGTCGCGGCCCCGGCGGCGCCGCACGTCCTGTCGCCGCGCCCAAGACCACACACAAGCCTGCGCCGCAGAAGCAGCGCGGCCGCCTCACCGTCGTCACCGCGCTCGATGCCGATGACGTGCGCGAGCGTTCGATCGCCTCCTTCCGCCGGCGCACCCAGCGCCTGAAGGGTCATGCCTCCAACGAGCCGAAGGAGAAGCTGATCCGCGAGGTGATCATTCCGGAAGCCATCACCATCCAGGAACTCGCCAACCGCATGGCGGAGCGCGCGGTCGACGTCATTCGCCTGCTGATGAAGCAGGGCGCGATGTACAAGATCACCGACGTGATCGATGCCGACACCGCGCAGCTGATCGCCGAGGAGCTCGGCCACACCGTGAAGCGCGTCGCGGCCTCCGACGTCGAGGAAGGCCTGTTCGATGCCGTCGACGATTCCACCGACACCGAGCCGCGCTCGCCCGTCGTCACTGTGATGGGCCATGTCGACCACGGCAAGACCTCGCTGCTCGACGCGCTGCGCCACGCCAATGTCGTCTCCGGCGAAGCCGGCGGCATCACCCAGCATATCGGCGCCTACCAGGTGAGCTCGCCGGAGACCGGCAAGAAGATCACCTTCATCGACACGCCCGGCCACGCCGCGTTCACCGCGATGCGCGCCCGCGGCGCCAAGGTCACCGACATCGTGGTGCTGGTGGTCGCGGCCGATGACGGCGTCATGCCGCAGACGGTGGAAGCCATCAATCACGCCAAGGCGGCCGGCGTTCCGATCATCGTCGCCATCAACAAGATCGACAAGCCTGATGCCCGTCCCGAGCGCGTGCGCACCGAGCTGTTGCAGCACGAGGTGCAGGTCGAATCGCTCGGCGGCGACGTCGTCGACGTCGAGGTCTCCGCCAAGAACAAGACCAATCTCGACCGCCTGCTCGAGATGATCGCGCTGCAGGCCGAGATCCTCGACCTCAAGACCAACTCGGAACGTCCTGCGGAAGGCACCGTGATCGAGGCCAAGCTCGATCGCGGCCGCGGTCCGGTGGCCACCGTGCTGGTCCAGCGCGGCACGCTGCGCGTCGGCGACATCATCGTGGCCGGCGCCGAGATGGGCCGCGTCCGCGCGCTGATCTCCGACCAGGGCGAGACCGTGCAGGAGGCAGGTCCCTCCGTCCCGGTCGAAGTGCTCGGCTTCAACGGCCCGCCGGAAGCCGGCGACCGCCTCGCCGTGGTCGAGAACGAAGCGCGCGCCCGCCAGATCACGAGCTACCGCGCCCACCAGAAGCGCGAGAACGCGGCGGCTTCGATCTCCGGCATGCGCGGCTCGCTCGAGCAGATGATGTCGCAGCTCAAGACCGCGGGCCGCAAGGAGTTCCCGCTGGTCGTGAAGGCCGACGTGCAGGGCTCGCTCGAAGCCATTCTCGGCTCACTCGAGAAGCTCGGCACCGAGGAGGTCGCAGCCCGCATCCTGCATGCGGGCGTCGGCGGCATCTCCGAATCCGACGTGACGCTGGCCGAAGGCTTCAACGCCGCGATCATCGGTTTCAACGTGCGCGCCAACAAGGAGGCCGCGGCCTCCGCCAAGCGCAACGGCATCGAGATCCGCTACTACAACATCATCTACGACCTCGTGGACGACGTGAAGAAGGCCATGAGCGGCCTGCTTGCGCCGACGTTGCGCGAGACCATGCTCGGCAATGCGCAGATCCTGGAGATCTTCAACATCTCGAAGGTCGGCAAGGTCGCGGGCTGCCGGGTCACCGACGGCACCGTGGAACGCGGCGCCCATGTCCGCCTGATCCGCGACAACGTCGTCGTGCACGAGGGCAAGCTGTCGACGCTGAAGCGCTTCAAGGATGAAGTGAAGGACGTGCAGGCCGGCCAGGAATGCGGCATGGCATTCGAGAACTATCACGACATGCGTGCCGGCGACGTGATCGAATGCTATCGCGTGGAGACCATCCAGCGCTCGCTGTAAGTCCAAATCTTACAAAGCGCTTCGGTCTTCGTTGGTCGTTGCCGGGCCTCGCCCGGCAATCCGTCCGCCGAAAGCGGATTTTTGAAATGATTCGATGGATGCTCGGGTCAGGCCCGGGCATGACAAGGTGATTTTTCAAAATGCCTCGCGCTCACCAGAAAAAAGGCGCAACGCAAGGCGGCTCGCAGCGCCAGCTGCGCGTCGGCGAAGCCGTGCGCCACGCTGTTGCCGATATTCTTGTGCACGGTGACGTTCACGACCCCGACCTTGAGGGTCATATCATTACGATCCCCGAGGTTCGGATGTCTCCGGACCTCAAGCTTGCAACAATCTACGTGATGCCACTCGGCGGACGCGACACGGACATCGTGCTCGCAGCGCTCGATCGCAACAAGAAATTCCTGCGCGGCGAGGTTGCTCGGCGCGTTAACCTAAAATTTGCTCCCGATGTCCGCTTTCGCGTCGACGATCGATTCGACGAAGCGGAACGTATCGAGAAATTACTGCGAACGCCTGCGGTGCAACGAGACCTCGCACCCGATTCGGACGACGATCAATGACCATAACTCCGGCCAAGAGCCCGGCAGAGAGCGCTATGGCGCAAGCCGGCGCCGATTCGCGCAGCGATGAAAAAAATATTTTCGTCGATGCGCGGCGCAACGAGCCGCGCGGCAACAATGACCCGCGCGCGGCCAAGCAGCAGAAGAACAACCAGCCGCGTCGCGACAAGCGCGACATTCACGGCTGGGTCGTGCTCGACAAGCCGATCGGCATGACCTCGACGCAGGCCGTGGCGGTCGTGAAGCGGCTGTTTTCGGCCAAGCGCGCCGGTCATGCGGGCACGCTCGATCCGCTCGCGTCCGGCGGCTTGCCGATCGCACTTGGCGAGGCCACCAAGACCGTCCCCTTCGTGATGGACGGCCGCAAGCGCTATCGCTTCACCGTGCGCTGGGGCGAGGAGCGCGACACCGACGACACCGAGGGCCAGGTGGTGAAGACCAGCGATGCCAGGCCCACGCCGGACGCTATTCGTGCCCTGCTGCCGCAGTTCACCGGCCTGATCGAGCAGACCCCGCCGCGCTATTCGGCGATCAAGATCCAGGGCGAGCGCGCCTATGACCTCGCACGCGATGGCGAGGTCGTGGAGCTGGCGCCGCGGCCGGTCGAGATTCACCAATTAACCCTGTTGGATCAACCCGATAGCGATCACTCTCTGTTCGAGGCCGAGTGCGGCAAGGGGACCTATGTCCGGGCGCTGGCCCGCGACATCGGCCGGATTCTTGGCTGTTTCGGGCATATTTCGGCGCTGAGACGGACCCTGGTCGGGCCTTTCGGCGAGAACGACATGATTCCGCTGGAACAGTTGGAGGCTTTATGCAATAGAGCCGCGTCGGGCGAGGGAAGCCTCGCCGACGCGCTTTTGCCCGTTGAGACCGCGCTGGACGACATCCCGGCACTG
>Ga0070738_10001864_pt1 | contig 37196 bp, 43 predicted proteins | sample Coa_R2_2_FD_66446 | JGI IMG/M metagenome (GOLD analysis project Ga0070738, IMG submission 66446) | Surface soil microbial communities from Centralia Pennsylvania, which are recovering from an underground coalmine fire - Coalmine... | ecosystem: Environmental > Terrestrial > Soil > Unclassified ...
TGTTGTCCCACTGGGGATCCGTCAGATCACTGGGATAGCGCTTCCGTGCAAGAGTATTCATGCTCAAGAAGATAACATTGACTGGCACGCCAGGGAAAGGCTACTTTCTAGACGGCCAGTGACATTTTGGCGGGGATGGCTGCCCTTCTGGTTCGTCATTCAGAAGCCGGCTGCCGACGAGTCCAAGAAGGAAGTTATCTATTGGGGCAGCAAGCCAAAGGACCGACTTGTTGCCAGCCTTATGTTTCTCCGCTGGACTCTTGACATCGACCACATCGTCAAGGAGGCGTCTGCCGAGCGTAACCGCCTCTACTGGAATTCCGATGCCGAGCATAAGCGGTTCTTTGTCAAGAAAGTGCCCGATCCCCGTATGCCGGGCGAAGCGAAGTATTCCATTGGCTCCGGCGTGGCCTGGTTCCATGAAGGTGTGTACCGCCTACTGGCCCATGATCCGTCGCAGTTGGGACGTTCGATGGCACTCGACGACGAACCTGTCACCGAAAAACTTTACTTCCCTCCCCATGTCAACGAGCTAATCGAGGAGATTCGGGCCTGGCATGAACTGAAAGAATGGTACAGACAGCGAGCCATTCCGTGGAAACGAGGCTGGTGCCTCTACGGTCCCCCCGGCACCGGCAAAACGGCTCTCGTTCGTGCTATTGCCGAGGACTTGGACATGCCGCTGTTCGTCTACGCACTCGGCACGCTTCTCGACTCCGAACTTGAAGCGGCCTGGCAGGAAATGCAAGCTCATGTTCCCTGTGTGGCGTTGATCGAGGATTTCGATACGGTGTTTCACGGCCGAGAGAATATCTATGGCAAACCAACCCTCTCCGATCAGATCGCCAGTGTAAGCAAACAGGCTCAAAACGATGCGAACGCCAGCGCTATCCTAAACATCGGCAAGTTGAGTTTTGGCTGTCTCCTCAACTGTCTCGACGGCGTGGAGAAAGGAGGAGGTATTTTCACCATTATCACGACCAACCACATTGACAAACTCGATCCGGCGATGGGTCAACCTCGTAAGAATGCCGATGGCACTATCGAGTTTATCAGTACTCGACCGGGACGTATCGACAAAGCCATCGAATTGGGCTACATGGACAAGGCCGGCAAAAGGAAACTGGCCCGGCGAATCTTCTTCGATAACGAGGAAGGATATGCCCTGATGCTTCGCCACATTGAACACGAACAGGACAAGAAAGAGACACCTGCGCAATTCCAGGAACGCTGCACCCAACTCGCCCTGTCCATACTGTGGAATTCCAAGCGCCAGGCCAGGAACGGACACGCACGCATTCTGGCCGGTGGCCTAAAATAAACATCTCTCTCGCAGGTCGCATACGATTCTGCGAGCCAATCTTCGTCAACGACCTCCTTCCAGAGTCCGGGATTCCCATACCCCACGGCGGCGATGTGCCTCGCTTCGGTTAGCGTGCTGGCCGATCGTTGAAACCAGCGATCGTCGTTGATGGTTTTCATGCTCTCGTCCACTTGCCACCCAGCAGGTGCCCCCGATGTTTGCAGGCAATCTATTTTCTCGCCGACTGTGCTAATCGTTTAATCCCTTCCCATCGAGAATCTGCTGAATACATTTCGCAACCCTCGATTCACGGGTTTTGGCTTGTTTCGGTGAAGAAAAATAGAGAAGGTATGCTCGTTGCCGTCCCGGCGTCAATGCGTCAAATGCAGTTTTCAAGGCAGGGATTTCGTCCAATTTCTTTTGGAATTCGACAGGAAGTGTGAATTCCGAGATCTTCTTCAAGTTTACTTTCAAACCAGCTTTTTCCACTTCAATGGCTTCGTGAACATAGTCTTTCAGGGTTGTCTCCATCTCATCAATTTCCCGGACATTGGTGAACCGAATCTGGCGCGCCGCCTGCACATTCTCCGTTTGTTGGACCAGAATCCCCTTGGCATCATTTAGCAAGGCACCTTTGACGAACAGGAGCGCACAGTATTCCTTGAATCCATGTATCAACACGACGTTGCTTTTCTCAAACGTGTAACAGGGCACACCCCATTTCAATGCTTCGGTAAGCCCACAGTTGAGAACGATTGTTCTCAACTTGCGGAATTCCGACTGCCACTTCTTGGCCTTACTCAAGAAGGCATCAACTTTCGGATTCATGTTATTCATTGCTTGATACTCTGAAAAAAGCTGCTTGATAGCAGTGCGCAGTCAACGGCTCGCTGCCCTTAATTGGAAAGAGCCACGGTGCCGTCATTGTATCCCATTCAGTCCTTCTCCCCCACGACCGCCACGCCCTTTGTGTCCACCCGCAGTCGCACGGCATCGGCCGCATCAATGCTAGAGATCATGCACCCTCGCCAGCGTCTTCGGAGCCACGTTGCGCCAGGCAGTCACAAGGGCATCCCGAACGGTAGTCGGGTCGGCAATTTCCAGTTTCACGTTGGTTGCGCCCTTCCTTCTCCAGCCGCCCTTCACCGGCATGAAGACATTCGGTTCAGCCTGCACAAACATCGCCTGCTGTTGTGGCGTGAGCTTGACCATTCCCCAGCTTTCGTCGGGCCATATCGTGGCGAAAATCTTGTTGCGCACTCGAAAGTCCGGGTGGTTCATGGGGGCGCTTTCGACGGCTTCGGGCAAGTCGAGGGCGAGTTTGCGGAAGTCGTCAACGGTCATCGGCTTTTCCTTGCATGTCCAACGCTAGTGCAATCGTTCAACGACACGACTCCAACATCGCCGCTAGCGGTTCAGGGTCGGCCAGTCGATGATCCGTGCCGACCTCGATCAACGTCGCCCCGCTGCCCCTCGCCAGCTCCTCGCTGTGGGCGAACGGCACCACGTCGTCGGCCGGGCTGTGCAGAATCATCGTGCCGGGCTTCACAGTTTTGGCCGTCCCCCACTTCTTCCAGGCCGGGCACAGCAGTACCAGCTTCGCCTCGCCGCTGTTGATGTTCATTGCCACGGCCCCGCCCCTGGACGAGCCTACAACCACAGCCGGCTGGTGCTTGTCGAACTCGGCCTGGGCGATCCTGACCGCCTCGCTGAAATCGTCGTCGGGCAGCGCCGGATTGACGACTTCGTGGCCGTGGTCCTTCAGGTACATCGGCTTCACGCCGCCTGGGACCGACTGCCAGCCGTGGAGGAAAAGGATTTTCATGAAGGCATTGTAGCTCTGGCCGGTCGGCTCGGTGGGCTGTGGGAAAGCAGTAGCGACGTAAAATGCCAATAGAGGAGATTCTTCCAGACGAGCGATTACGTCGGTTTCGGATGGATGCTGCTGGTTCTGGGCTTAGTCATCGCTGGGGTCGGATTGGTCTGGATTCTTGCGCCATCAATCCCCTGGTTGGGCCGCTTGCCCGGCGATATTCGCATCGATCGGCAGAACTTTCGCTTTTACTTCCCGCTGGTGATGTGCCTGCTGCTCAGTCCGATCTTGAGCATCGTACTGTGGCTCGTCCGACTGTTTCGAGGCTGATCGCAATGATGGACGATTTCGTCAGGGCGATAAACAATCTCGGCCTGGTCGGAGTCAGCATTTTTGTCATCCTTGCAACCTTAAACGCTTTCATCCTCGTCCGCAACTTTATCAAGCACGACCGTTATGTGTCGATGATCCCTCTAATCGGAGGTCTGAGTGGATTTCTTGGATGCCTGGCAATTCCCTCACTTCGTTACTACGCCGTTGCACCCTTGATCCTGGATGTCGGGACCGCCACGGCGCTTGTTTGGGGCTTGCCTTCCATGCTGGGGGAGATGTGGCAAACCTGTCACTACAACCTCCTGAGAGAATACGTCGGTTTGACCAACAGGAAGCGGGTACATTTGCGACTCTATCGGCATGGTATCTTCACTCTGAAACAGGATTTTCAACGGAAACCTGGAGAATTGGGCATTGTTGGGTGCAGTATGGTTGGAGAATGGCTCCAGGCAAATAACGTGTTGCGCATGAAAATCTACGGAGGAGAGGTAGTGTATCGCATCATTGATGAGGATGGGCAGACGACGCTTTATCCGGAGATAGGTTCCCAGGCTTACGAGAACATCAACGACTTGGCTCTTGCTGACATAAAGTTCCAACTGCAATACGCAGCGCCGAGAACCAGATCAAGCAAACCAAACAATTAGCCTGCCTATCGCTGGAGAAAGAGCAACACTCCCGTAACGATTGCCAGGACCGCCAAGATGTCGCCGCTGTGGGAGAAGCTGAAGTGGAGAAAGGGTGCCGTAAGGAGGCCGAACAGGATCAGCCAGATCGCCAGCAGCAACATTCCCAGGTTCTTGGGCATCTTCATAGTTACGCTCCTCATTTCGTTTCTTGGCGCTGCCGGGTGATTCTTCTGCCCCCGCATGGACAGGAATCGTTGTGTAGAAAAGTCCGCTCACTTTTTGCGGAAGCTCTCCCGAATCTGAAGGAAGCGTTCCACTTTTTCGGGAGAGATGCTACCACCGAAACTCAAGAACACTTTGAAGGCCGAATGCCCGGAGCGGTCGAAGAATTGAAAACTGAGCGTCTTCCTCCCGTCGAGATGGCCGGGTTTTTCCACGGCGAAGACGGCTCCGATCTCTCGCCAGCGGATGTGCATGTCCAGCGATTGGGTTTGCACGTTGAAGAATTCGCCCGTCGTGCTAAAGTTCCCGAATTGACCGTTTGCCTCCAAGGTGGCTGCTCCGTTGGAGACGATGACATGCACGTTGCCAAACGCCTCAAGATGGCGGATCAACTCTTCCCAGCGTTCCGCATCCACTTCAACGGCTCGCCCGTCGGGAAAGGCTCGAACAATCTCGACCTCTGGCACTCCGAATTGACGGGCCAAGAGCATGGTCATCTGGTTGGGGTTTTCCCGAATGGCTGCCTGGATTCGTTCTCTTGTTTCCATGAGGTCATTCTAGCGAATCGCTCCGTTGTGGTTGGCGAGGCTAAGGGCGAATTCTCCTGCGAACCTCGCCAACCTCCCAAGCGTCCAGGAAGGTATCACAGTGAGTAAGCATTTTCGATGGAGAGGAGATAGCGATGGCCGGGTCCGCCACGCCGATCATGCGACGATCACTCTACACGGCTGGCATGAGGTCGTCTCCGAACACCGAGGGGCAGTCCAAGGCCATGCGGAACGTGGCCTTTCTCGACTGATGCCTTCGCTGATGGATTGGAAGGAGAAGAGGCCCGTGGCCGGTTGCGTCTGCTAGGGACTTTTTCTCTTGATGGGGGCTATGATGACCGAACGGCTTGTTCCAATGCAACGTCGCAGGCCCAAGCAGGAACCCCTCATGAACCTCGACATTCAGATCGCCGATTCCTTGACCGAGGACCAGGTTCATGACCTTGTGCGGCTATACCAGTCTGAGTGGTGGACCGGAGGACGGATCGAGCCGCAGGTTCGGGAGATGTTACAGAACTGCGATGTGATCGTGGCCCTTTCGGACAAGCAGACCGGGCGACTGGTCGGGTTCGCACGAGTGCTGACCGATTTCGTCTACAAGGCTCTCATTTTCGATGTCATCGTGGACAGCGGTTATCGCTCAAAAGGGCTGGGGCAAATGTTGATGGACCACATCGTAAACCATCACAACCTGCGCTCAGTCAAGCACCTGGAATTGTACTGCGTGTCGGAGATGGTTCCGTTCTACCGGCGCTGGGGTTTCACCACCGAAATTGGCGAACTACAACTGATGCGGCGGGAGGTATGAGATGTCGGCATCGTCAGGCGAAACCGGCGCTCCCATACCTTGCCCTGGATGCGGAGCGCTCACACCCGTCGTGGATGGTCCCGTTCATCCTTACCTTGGTGCCTCCGCTGGTTGCTGGGCGGTCTATGGCGAGGTTCTGGCGAAGGAGTACGGCGAATACCGCTACCCGTCTGTTCACCGGCTGACCGTCGATGCCTACTCCGTGCAGCATCCGGGCACGCCTTCCCGAAGGTCCATTCAGTCCGTTGCCGTGCATCTGATCAGCCTCTATCTCGTGCTGGAGCGGGGCTTCTCATCCGCAAAAGCGACGGCAGGGATTCGTCGTGCAGTGGAGCATCGGAAACAGTTCATCTGGCTCGATCCACCCTCACCCATCGGAAACCTGACGATTCTGGACGTGCGGGATGCGACGGACCTCACCCTGCACGAGATGACGGTCAAGCACTGGGCCGAGTCGGTGTGGCGGTCATGGTCGCTGCATCACGAGACGGTTCGACGATGGGCGGGACTGTGAAGATTGATACCTTGATTGTTGCGAGTTTTCTCTCCGCTCTGTCCGTCCATCGACTTTTGATTGAGGGGAATCTGCATGACTGCGGACGAATTGGCCGCTATGGTGGGAACAGCGGCGACGCACGAGTTGGACACTGCCCTGGAGCGCATCAAGCACTGCCTGGATCAACTGACTGACGAGCAGATATGGCACCGTCACCAGCCGGGCCTCAACAGCATTGGCAACCTGATCCTACACCTGTGCGGCAACCTGCGGCAATGGATCGTGGCTGGCATCGGCGGGGCATCCGATGATCGCAATCGCCCCGCCGAGTTTGCCGAACAGGGGCCGATCCCGAAGGAGGAGTTGATGCGCAGCCTCGAAGTCGTCGCCGAAGAGGCGAAGTGGGTGCTGGCTGGTGTCAATGCCCGGCAGCTTGCGGAAGTCCGTCGCATTCAGGGTTTCGACGTGACCGGGGTGGCAGCGATATTCGACAGCGTTCCGCATTTCCGGGGCCACACACAGGAGATCGTCCACATGACCCGGTTGCAATTGGGCGATTCGTACAAGTTCGCCTGGACGCCAACCACACCCGAACAAGGTGCGCCAGTTTGAGGAGCCGAGAAAGATGACCATCCTGCTCTTTCACGTTGACGCCTTCACGGACCGCCCCTTCGCTGGCAATCCGGCGGCGGTCTGCCTGATTTCTTCCTGGAAAGAAGATCGCTGGCTTCAAGCCCTTGCCAGGGAGATGAATCTTTCGGAAACCGCCTTCCTTGTGAAGCAGCCGGACCATTTCGATCTGCGCTGGTTCACGCCGACTGTGGAAGTGGACCTCTGCGGTCATGCCACCCTGGCCTCGGCGCACGTCCTCTGGCAGCAGGGAAAAACCACAAGCAACTAAATCCGCTTCTCGACCAGGAGCGGCATCCTCACCGCCCGGAACAAGCAAGGTGAGATCGAACTCAATTTCCCGCTCGAACCGGACGAACCTGCTCCCCCGCCAGCCAACCTCGTGGCTGCGTTAAACCTTTCTCCCACCTACGTTGGCAAGAATCGCTTCGACTACCTCGTGGAGGTGGACTCCGAAAACACGCTGCGGCATCTGGAACCGGATTTTCGGCTGTTGGCGACCGTCCCTTGCCGGGGTGTGATTGTTACAAGTCGATCCGCCGATCCACAATTCGATTTTGTATCCCGGGCGTTCTTCCCCAGGCTGGGCGTTGACGAAGACCCGGTGTGCGGCTCGGCCCATTGTTGCCTGGTCAACTTCTGGCGGAAGCGGTTGGGCAAGAGCGAGTTCGTGGCGTTTCAGGTGTCGGCCAGGGGTGGCGTGGTGAAAGTCCGGGTCGTGAAGGATCGGGTGTTCCTGAGCGGCAAAGCGACAACAGTGGCGAAGGGCGAAGTGCTTATCGAGGGGGTTGAACCATGAACCGAGAGCGCTATGCGACCGGGACACCGTGGGAGCCGGTCGTGGGCTATTCCAGGGCTGTCCGTGCGGGTCCGTTCATGTTTGTGTCCGGCACGACGGCCACCGCCCAGGACGGGAGCATCGTCGGCCAGGCCGATCCGTATGCCCAGGAGATCCAGGCGCTCAAGAACATCGAGGCGGCGCTGCGGAAGGTGGGAGCGACGTTGCAGGACGTAGTTCGCACCCGGATGTACGTGGTGAACATCGACCAGTGGGAGCAGGTGGGCCGGGCGCACGGCGAGTTCTTCAAGGACATTCGCCCGGCGACTAGCATGGTCGAAGTCAGCCGACTCATCGCCCCGGACATCCTCGTTGGGATCGAGGCCGACGCCGTGGTTTCATCATGAACCGGACACGCATCCTGGCGGGTCTCGGCTGAAAGGCGCAAGGAGATGCTGAAGGAAGCGACCAAGGTCGAGAGGCAGAGGGTCACGATTCCAGGCCGTTTCCAGCGCCAGCCGATGAGGCTTCCGCCGAAAATACCACCATCGAGGTAGAAAGCACCGGCGATGACAAAAGGCGACAAGATGCTGGTGATCCTATTCCGCTATCTCCTGGGCATCGGCAGCCTGTTCGGCCTGGTCCCCGTGTTTATGCCGGTGTCGTGGATGGCCGCTACGCATCGCTGGCTGGGGCTGGGCGAGATGCCAACCGGCCCAATTGTGGAGTACCTGGCTCGCTCCCTGTCGGCCTTCTACGCCTTGGTCGGCGCTCTGTGCCTGGTGATGGCGTCTGATCTGGACCGCTACCGTCCCCTGGTGCGGTTCTTTGGTGTTATCCTCGCACTGCTCGGCATTGTCTTCACGGGCGTCGATCTGGCAGCGGGGATGCCCTGGTGGTGGACGGCCCTTGAGGGTCCAGGGGCAGTGCCGGTTGGGGCGTTGGTTTACTTTCTCGCCCGGCCCGTTTCTAAGCCCTGCAAGCAGGAAGAAACAACATGCGAACCGCACGCAACCTCGCCATCCTGATCTTCGAGGAGGTAGAAATGCTGGACTTCTGCGGGCCGTTCGAGGTCTTCTCGGTCGCCAGCAGCTTCACCGAGTCGCCCGCCTTCAACGTCTTTACTGTGGCGGAAAAAGGCCGGGTCGGTCCTGACTCGTGGTGGCCTCAGCGTCAACCCGCACTGCCGCCTAACCGACTGCCCCCAGCCCGACGTGCTGCTCGTCCCCGGTGGCCAGGGCACCCGCAACGGATTTTCGTGCCCATCGGAGAGTGAGGTCAACACGAAGACATTCGCCAACTTGTGCAATAAATTGCACAGGTTCAATCATGCGCCGAGGATGCCGGCCAGAGCTTCCTCGATCATATCCATCCGTGCCAGATCAGATCGCAACGATCCTGGGATGCTCGATTCACCCCAAAACGCCCCGGCCAACTGTCCGCAGATCGCCCCGGTCGTGTCGGCGTCATCTCCCAGATTGACGGCTCGCAAGACGGCATCCTCGAAAGAGTTGGCATTGTGGAAGGCCCACAAGGCTGCCTCCAGGCTTTTGACCACCCAGCCCGATCCTTCAATGGCGGGCGGCTGCTTGTGGCGAAAACTTCCTTCGGCGACCTCCTGAATCAGAGGGTGCAGCGGCTTGATCTCATTGAGCATCTGCAAGGGCTTCCAGTCCGGAGAAAGTACCGCAGCCCTGTCCTCAGCACGGACAAGAGCGGCGAGAACCGTCGCCAAATAGCGGCAGGCCGAGCGACATTGTTCGCTGGCGTGTGTTGTGACGCTCGATTCATCGGACAGTCTTGAAAGCCCCTCGATGTTGTCCGGGTAATAATCGGCAAAGCGAATCGGCACCGGAGCCAGGCGCATGATCGAACCATTGCCGCTGGACTGCTCCAAAGAACTTCCCGACGCCAAGGCATTCTTGTTTACTAGAAATCGGTTTAGGGCATTTCTCGTCGTAATGCCGATGTCGAAGCATCGTCCGTTCACCGAATACTTGCCGTTTTGCCACCAATCGACGTAGCGGCTGGCCTGATCGTTCAAGTCCCAACCTACCGAGGCGATACTGTCGGCCAAGGCCAGAGCCATACTGGTATCGTCGGTCCACTCCCCAGGCTTCAATCGGTGCGGTCCACCACTGCGATAACCAGTGACGGGTGCGAAGCTGCCCGGAGCAGAAAACTCGACCGCCGCCCCCAGCGCATCGCCCACGGCCAAGCCAATCAGAGTTCCCCTGCGACGATCTCTCATAACTTCTTCTCCAATCGTTCGCACGCTCCCTTCGTCTCATCCAACTGCTGCAGAGCGGCCCGCCATCATCGCCAATCGTTAACCTTTCCCTTCCTGCTCCCTCAGGCGTTCGTCAATAGCCTGCTTCCAGAGTTCGGGATCGCCCAGACGAACGGCAGCATCCATTCCCACGTTTTCCAGAAGCAGCGCCAACATGTTGAGACGCTGCTCGTCCGTCCAGAACATCCTGCCTTCAATTAGTTCGATTTTCTCCGGGCATAGATTACGATACTTCTGCTCAATCTCACTACGGTTCCACTTGCGCCCCTGACGCTGGATGTTAAATTCCATCCTTGTGCCTCGTGAAAGGGTAGAATCTGCCGCATGATAGACTGGGTTTTTAGGCCGGTCGACCCAGCGAAGAATCGGCATTCATCGCCGGCATGTCCGCCTGGTTCGCTAAGGCATCGGGGAGGTCGCTGGCCTTCTTCGGGCTAACCAATTTCTCCCCGATATTGGTTGTCGTTATCGTCGGTGACCGCAGTGGTGCTGGTGTCGAGAGGGGCCATTAAAACGACAAGACGATCCCCTAACGAAGCCGCCTTGTCGTCTGCGGGTCAGCATCTCAGCCTCGCAGGTCGTGAAGCCCTTCCCTGAGACGCCGCAAGGCCGAATAGCCCAAGCCAGTTCGGTCGTGGACCTGGAGAAAGTTCGTCCCACAGCGGAATGAGGCCAAGAGCGGCGTTTGCGATCCGCACCTTGACCAACCGGCACTGGAACAAAGTCCGTCGGCCGCAGACGTGGCCGATGATTCACCTTCTTGCGTCGGCCATTATCTTTTGCGGACATCGTTATCTGAGGCAATTCTCCTATTTCGGCCGGGGGCTTCTCTTCAATTCGTGGACTCGTTGCTCCATCTCCAGTCCAGGCTTGAAGGCGACGACCAGCCTCGCCGGTACGGACACACGTTCTCCAGTGCGAGGGTTGCGTGCCTTCCTGGCTCGCCGCTTCTTGACCTCGAAGACACCAAAGTTTCGCAGTTCGATGCGGCCCTCGTCCAGCAACGTCGCTGTGATGCCGTCGAACACCATTTGCACGGCTTCCAGCGTCAAGAGCTGGGTGATCTCAGACTGCTTGGCAATCTTGCTGGCAAGCTCTTTCTTGGTCATAAACAGTTCCTTCTGCTTTGGTCGGGACGGCGACGGAAACAACAGACGCTCCCGATTGATCTACTCCAGGCAGCAAGTTTACTTTCGTCGGCCCACCAGGCAAGGAGCCTCTGGCGCATTTATGTCCTTTTCATCGACACCAAGCGCTGCTGAGTCAATCCACCATCAGTGCGACGAGTTCTCGCATCCGTGCGGCCCCGAGGCGGTTGCTGATCTCCCTCAGCGTTCGCAAGTCCTTGAAGCTCACTGCCTCGTGTATCGCAGGTTTCGAGGAAAGCATGATGACTGCACCGGCTTCTTCCGGTTTCCGTCCGGCTTTGGCCCGTTTGCCAATCTTCTTGAGCAGCTGGCTTTTGTAAACAGAGATGACGGAGGTGGTCATCTCGACGTCGAAGTTAGTCTTGATGAAGTCTTGTATCTCGGTGGGTCTGGCCTTGCTGCCGAGTTGAGCCAAGGCACGTCGGAAGGCTTCCGCTTTGTTGGTCAGCTTCTCCTTCATCTCGCCGTTGCCATCAGGAACCTCGTGGGTCGACGTGCCAGTCATTTTTGTAGATTTTGCCTTCGCCATGTATGCTCCCAAGTAGCCGCTGCCGGGGATTATACGTGACAGACCATCGTAAAATCGAAGGCTAAGAATAGCAAGCAGTGCGAGTCCCCGGTGCCGAAAAAAGACTCGTGTTTGTTCGGATTATGTCAACATCAGGTCACTACGTGGCTCCAATCGGTCATGCGGGAATGAAAACGGCCACCGCAGTTCAGGTCGGTGGCCGTGAGGAAGAGATTGATCGGAGGAATGCTCTAACTTGCAAGGCTGCGGTATCGTTTGCGCACTTGCCTACCACGCCGTTTCGCCCGCTCGGAGGCGATGCGGATCAGGAGCCGACCCCAGCCCTTGTCAGCAACCGAAAGGAAAGCGGTCCAGTTCTCCTTGGCGAAGCGAATGGCCTCGGCCTGCGACTGTTCTCCCGAGCAGTTCTCTTGATACCAAGTGTAGGCGGCGTATTGGGCGGCGACCTTCCGTGCTTTCATCTTTCGCCTCCTTTTGCTTTGCGGTTCATGGAATCGAGTAGCGACAGGATTGCGGGGTCGTCTGCCGCTGCCTCATCGGCAACCTATGGTTAGCAAGCCCCGTGCCACGCCTTGACCACGAGCGTTGGCACGTCATTATACGGGGGCATCTCGATCGACAGCGGTGTTTCAAGTGTATTCTTCGGAGAAGGAGCGGATTCATCGTCCAATTTGCTCAAGTAGAGTGGAGCATCCTGGCTCACGAATGCGCTTTTCGGTACAGACCGCTTCCCAGGAGGAAGCTCAACACTTTGCCTAATCGTCGGATTCGTCCCTATTTGAGCGAAGCGCCTAGCCTGTGGAGATTGTCTTTGTCATGTCGCACATCCACTGGGGAGAAATTGTGATATTGGAGAGTTCAATTATATCTTTATCTTCCTTACTTATGGACATTTGGCTACTGAAGGACTTGTGCCAAATTTTGCACAAGTCCGCTTGAACGGATGTTAACCAATAGCCGACAACAGCAGGAGGGTATTAGTCACAGTGGCAAATGAGGGATATATGGAATCCGAATTATTCTACATGCGATTTCATCATACTCCGGAATCGGGCAAACCGGTTTGGGCGTTTTGCCGCTCAAGTGACCCGAAAGAACTATCTCGGGGTTTTTCATGAATCAGCTTCCAAGAGATGACTTCTTGGCGCTGGCGAGGCCGATCGGGAACTTTTGCTCCTGATGTAGCGACCGAGCTATCTTGACGAATCGCTGCTTCACGGAGGCACGGACAGCCTCGGGGCTGTCGATCATGGGGCGGTCCTCGTTGGGTTTTACTCGTCACGCTGATCATTCCAGTCGGATCGTCGAGACAGTCGCCAAGGACATGGCGAAAGGAGAGGGTGTTCCCGCACAGCCGGCAGCATCACAAACTTTTTTGAAGCGCCGGAAATCTCCACCCGCCTTGTGCATTTTTTTTCGTCAATTTTGACATTGGCAACCTTCACGGATTGGTAAGGGGAGGGCCATGCTTCTTCTCCGCTCCCAGGAAACAGTAAACGTCACTTGCTCCATTCGTAAATAGCGCCAAGTCCATCCTTTATTCTCTCGGCACAGTCCCAGCGCTATTACGTCGTTGTTCGTAAAGAGTCGGATCCAGCCGTCTTCATCGACGACTTCAAACATCCTTTTACCCTCCACAAAAGACACTTTACGGTCTTCGCACAACCATAGCTCAAGCAGAGCCACAGCGCCAAGTTGCCCAATGCGTGCGACAGGATCGATGGAATTGCGAGATCGGCACAGGTAGCGGTTGAATGCTTTGGAGGGGTTGTAGGGCTGCTTGTATGGATCCGCCGTCGCTTTCGCCCGGTCTTTCGCAGGGTCGTCGCATGCTGCCGAGGTCATCGTGCCGGTCAGAGACAAACCGTGCGAGTTCAAGGAAACGGATGTCGTTCGTATCACCGCAAGGGGTATCGTCGGAGCCAAGATCGAAGTTAACGTCAACGATCAGGCAAAACTCGCCAAGAAAACGAAGGTCATTCAACGGGCGGGCAACATGAACATGATCGGAACCACGGTCGAGGAGTACGAAATCAAACCGACCGGCGAGGGCAAAGCGAGCGTGAAGGTTGTTGTCACGCCGCCTCAGCCAGACGCCGAGCCGGACGTGATGGAGTACGAAATCGTCATCAAATGAGAGGTCGCAATCTCGCTGTCGATCCGCCTTTGCCAAATCAGATTCACTTACTGATGGAGGTGAGAGGAACGAACGGCGAGCGGCGATCCCTTCCGTCCCAGTGAATGCTCTTGCTTGAGGGAGCGCCCAGCGATACGCAGGCCGTTCACCTGTTGGGGGAGCATCTCTAGCGATTATTTTCACTGCGGCGCTTGCAAACCGATCTGGGAGCGGTTAATTTATTCAGAGCCAAAACGAGGTTTCGTAAGCTGCCTGCCTCATTGCAACCGGCGCAGCGACTCGCCCTAGTCGGAACATTACCGATGAAAAGTGTTGCTCCTTCCTCCCCCCAACAAGGCCAACTCGTCAGCGTCCGATCCCGGCAGTGGATCGTTACCGATGTGCGACCTAGCACTCTCCCTGCTCCGGCGCTCAAACCTACCTTCAGTGGCGCACAGAACCTGCTGAGGCTCGCTTCCGTCAAAGATGGCGGCCTGGGCGAAGAATTGCAAGTGATCTGGGAGATTGAGCCGGGGGCCAAGATCATCGAAAAAGTCGCCCTGCCCGAACCGACTGGCTTTAACCCGCCTGACAGCCGTGACACACAATACCCGGTGAGGCCAGCGAGGAGAGGTTGAACATGCCTGAATTCATTCCGCTTCACGCCAACGTCCATTTCAAGTGTGCATTCGACGTTAAGACCTCCAAGGTGAAGAAGATTATGACGCACCTGCGGCAAACGTTCCGGACTTGGTGCATTAACAAAGTGGGCACCAACGACCAGACCCTTCACCGCTCTTGGTTCTACATTGGCAACAACCCGAAGGTGGAGCCGGCCCAATACGTCATTGACGAATTTCAGCTACGCACGATTTCCGCACCTGGCGATGATCCAGACGAGCCCGCTTGCTGGGCATTCGAGATGATTCACCCGGACTTCGATGAGCGAGCACGTCGGTGGTCCGTTGAGATCACCCTGCGGCAGAATGAGGACGGCACTATTCGCTTTACTACGGTTGTCCAGAATTGGATGATCCAGAACTACATCGGCGAGTACCCCACTCCTCCCTCCGCCTCGGCACCCTCTTAGGGTGCATTGCCGCTCACTTGGAACGTAGAGGTTGTAGAGGTTGTAGAAGACGATGCCGTACTCCTTCTTGGCGGCTGGCGCTTCTTTGTAGGCTTCCTACGTCCCTTTCCGTGTTTTGCCCTGCGGTCTGCCTGGGTCTCTGCCTTCTGTTCGGCTGGTTGCGTGTCATGCCCCTTGGGACTCCTCTCGGGCGATTCATTCTTACGATTCCTAGGGTAGCGCATGAAAAAACTCCTATCAACAGTTTTTCTCCTGTCGATTAGGAGTTTATGCCCAATCCGCCGTTAGCTTTTCCAAGTGAGTCTTATCTGGGTGCCACTTGATGGCGTTATTCTAATGGGGCTTATTGACTGCTCCCTGGAGATTGACCCAATCCCCACTCATCTCTTTGCACCATACCAGGGATTTTTCCCGTGTCAAGCTCCTGTCATTCTGTCGCCCGATGATGCGAGGACCGCTTCGGCCCTATGCGGTGCGAGTGAGGTCGTCATGCGTCAGACTGCGCCGAATATCGTTCCGGCTGACGTATCGGATTGTGTATCGGGATTTCCGTCAAAATTGCCTTCTCCGGAAATGTGATGTTTCCGTAACTTCTTGTCAATAAAGACTTACGGGAACAGTCCCATACTTACCGGTTCCTCCCCTTGGGGGTACTTCACAAAGCCTTGCGAGAAATCGCAAGGCTTTGTCGTTTTTGGGCTTGAAACTAGCCGCTCTCTCCCATCCAACGCCCTCCCCTTCTTCTGGTGTCCGATTTTGTATCCGATTGTCAGTCGCCGGTATCCGAAAAATGTGTCGGGTCAGCCGCGCCGTTGGGCATTTCCTTTATAGGGAGTGATCTTTAACGGAGATGGTGCCATCATGGAACTGTGCCGGTTGTGGGTGCTGCGGGGGCCGAATGCCTGGGCGGCGTGCCCGGTCATCGAAGCAGGCGTGGATTTGAGTGCTTGGTCCGGACAGCCGAGACAGCAATGCGCGCGAGCACGCGAGCGATTGCGAGCCTGGCTCCCCTCTCTGGAAAATATCGAGGAATGTACCAACCCGGTGCTTATCTTCGAGCGCGTGTGGCTGCATCTGCAAATCCTCGCCGGCAGCGTGATTCACTTCAGCGACGCCCGGCCGGCCGAACCTGGGAATCGTCAGCGAGTGGCGGTTGAGTATCAGGAAGAACCGGTCGGCCAAGCGTGCCTGCATGCTGCGCTAGCCATTTGCCGGGCGGCTTGGGAGGACCAACTCTACCCTGTCGTGGAAGAAGTAGCGCGTCTGCGCAAGCTCGCCGATAAGCGGCGATTGGATCCCAGCACTCACGTCCTCGTCGAAGCAGCACGAGCACGCGGCATTCCCGTTGAACACTATAACCCTGAGGATGGACGCTATCTGCTTCTTGGGCACGGCTGCCGGCAGCGCCGCACTTTGGCCGCCGAAACCGATGATCTTAGCGCTCTGGCACGCTCCACCGCGATGGATAAGCCCCTGACCAAGCAGCTGCTTCGCGAGGCCGGCGTCCCGCTGCTTGCCGGTACCTGGAAAGTTGGCATACGGCATCGCGTGCTTGTGGTTGAGGACCGCGTGGTTGCCGTGGCGCGCGTCGAATCGCCGGATGCTGCCAGCAGTGACATCTCCTCGGCGACCAAGTTTGTCGATGTAACCGATGTTATTCATCCGGAGACGGCCGCGTGTGCCGTGGCCGCGGCGCAGGCACTGCGGTTACGCGTTGCCGGCATCGATCTAGTAGCGACCGATCTCGCCCGACCGTTGAAGGAGCAGGGGGGAGGTGTCGTCGAAGTCATTACCAACCCCGACCTGAAACTGCACATGGCCCCGTGGAACGACCATCCACGTCCGGTCGGCGCGGCCATCGTTGCCAGCCTGTTTCCGTATGGCTGTGATGGACGCATTCCCATCGTTGCCATCACCGGCGGCCGAGCGCCGTCCGCCGGCCAGTGCCTCGCTGCGCTATTGACTGATGCCGGCTACCGGGTCGGACGCGCCAGTTGCGACGGCGTCTTCCTCGCGGGAAGGAAGATCAACCTGGAGAGCGCTAGCACCCACGAGAAAGCGCGAGCGGTAGTCCGCAATCCTGTGATTGATGTCGCTGTGTTAGAGTCCGATGCGCACGACCTGATGCGGGAGGGATTCGGCTGCGACCGCTGCGATGTCGTGTTGGTGACGGATTCGCCCGAGGCTGAATACCTCAGCAATTCGGTTGGTCATGACGCTGAGGAAATGGACGAAGCGTGGACTTCTCTGCTTCACGCACTGCGGCCGGATGGCAAAGTCGTGCTCAATGCCGATGATCCGCCTTCGTTCCCATCGACCCTTCCATCAGAGGATCGCATCATCTGGTTCGCGGAGATGAGCAACAACGCCCGGCTGTCCAGCCACCGCGCCGCCGGAGGCAGTGCCGTCTTTTTGTGTGGCGATTCCCTCGTGGTGGCACGCGGCGTCGAGGAGCAGCGTTTGCCTTTCGGCGGCAGACCCGTCGAGCGCGAGCCGCGCGAACAACTGGCCCTGCTGGCGGCGCTGGCCGGCGCCATGTCGCTGAACCTGTGCGGCGATGAGAAGCATCCGGCTACATCTACGCCGGAGAACATGGCGTTAGAAACGGCTCTGTCAGCCGGATAGATGGTTAGCGACGCTTCGGAGTAGCGTTCTTATCGCAGTCGAGTGCAACGGGCGCTTCTCCGAAGCGTTAGTAACCGATAAGTCGAGGGTCGGCAACGGATTCCGGTGGTTCGCCGGAACTCGTGTATTGCCTCGCCTCGCTATTTCCTCTCGCTTTTCCCTTTCTCCTGCGTTTGCCGACATTGATCCGAAGGTCCAGCACAATCGTTATCTTCGGAGTTTTTCCTCAACTCTTCGTCCGGCGCAATCGATAAAGAAAGGGTCAAGTACCCCTTATTGGGACTATGAAATCGTGTCTTTCGAGGAGCCTGCGCGATGGGCCTCCGGGATCCACAGTGCGCAAACGGAGCGACGCGAACGGCTGGCCAAGCTCGCCGAGCAATCCTTCTGACGTCATACCAGACGGGTGCCACGCGCGGCAAAAACCTGGGCATGCCCGGATACTCCTACGATCTGGTTGCGCAGTTGTTTGTTCCGGTGCTGGCCCGCTGGGGCGAAGTGATCCCAGTGGCCCGCGATGCTCAGGCGCTGGAATCGGCAGTTGAAGCGGCCCGCAGGCGCGGTTTGGAGTCGATCCACGTCAGTTTCGTGGCTTGTCAGCATATGGTTTTCGCGTCCTCGGTTCCCAATGTCATTGTGCCAGCCTGGGAATTTCCGGACGTGCCCAATGAGGCGTTCGACGGCAATCCGCTCAACAACTGGGTGGCGACAGCCAACCGCTGCGATCTCGTCCTCGTTGGTGGAGAGTTCACCGTCGAGTGTTTCCAGCGGGCCGGCATCCGCGCCCCCATCCGCATCGTGCCCGTGCCGACACCAGACGAGTATTTCGCGCTGCCGCCCTGGTCGGCGCAGACGATCACGCGCATCGATTGTTCGGGCTACGTTTTTCCCAATTCTCAGTGGCGGTCCGAACGATTGTGGGACGCGCCCGACTCGGAAGCCGGAAGCCCGGCGACGATATTCGGGCTACGAAGGCTGAGTCAATGGTGGCAAGATCACTATGAGAGCCTGTTGCCCCCGTTGCTGACCAAAGCGATCCGCGCCGCCGGCGAGCGTTTCGGCAGTGATCGCTGGCGATCCTATCTGCGCAGCTGTCGCCGTCACGGTCTGGAACTGTCCGGGGTTGTTTACGTCAGCATCTTCAGCCCGCGCGACGGCCGCAAGAATTGGCAAGACCTGCTCACGGGATTCACCTCCGCCTTTCGCGACTGCCCCGATGCGACGCTGATTGTCAAGCTCATCACCAAAGAGCGAGCCAACATCGACAGCGTCCTGGAATTCTATCGCGGCATGGGGCTAAATCATCAATGTAAGGTCGTTTTTATCACTGATTATCTTCCGGACGCGCAGATGCTTAACATCGCCCGCTCCGCCGCTTATTACCTGACGACGACGCGCGCCGAGGGCAACTGTTTGCCGCTGATGAACTATTTGGCCGCGGCCCGGCCGGGCATTTCGCCGTGCCATACGGCAATCAGCGACTATTTCGCTGATGACATCGGCTTTACGCTGCCCTGGCACGCGGAGCCGGCGATCTGGCCGCAAGACAACCGCGCCCGCATCAAAACGACCTGGGCGCGGCTCGAATGGCCGGCCCTCGTCGAACGGCTGCGCGAGAGTTATGTCCTCGCTCGGCAAAAGCGCGCCGCTTACGACGCGCTCGGACAGTTTGGCCAGCAGCGGATGCGCGATCGCGCCAGCATGGAAAGCGTCTGGAACCAGCTGCGAACAGCCCTGGAATTCCTGGAAACGACACGTGGAAGGGACGCGCGGGCCGCCTGACTTCACCAGCCCACCGCGCAAGCAAGGGTCGGATCTCGGGAGTTGCGATGAGTGTCAGTGAAACATCAACGTCGGGCCGGGCCGTCATCTTGACGTCCTATCGGACTCACCTGTCAGGCACCCAACGTCTGGGTTCGCCCGGCTACTCCTACGACGTTGTGGCCGGCTTGCTCGCCCCGCTGTTACAGCGCTGGGGCGAAGTCATGCCGGTGCCGCTCGATGTCCACCGCATCGAGGACGCTATCCGGACGGCCCGGCAGCGCGGTTTGCAACCGATTCATCTAAGCGTCCTGCCGTTTCAAGATGTTTATCTGACAGCCTCGGCGCCCAACGTCGTTTTTCCGTTCTGGGAGTTTCCCGACGTGCCGGCCGAGGCGTTCGACGGCAATCCGCAAAATAACTGGGTGGCCACGGCCAACCGCTGCGATCTCGTGCTGGTCTGCGGCCCATTCACGGCCGAATCACTGCGCCGGGCCGGCATCCGGACACCAATCCATGTCGTGCCCGTGCCGACGCCGCGCGAGTATTTCGTGTTGCCATCGTGGTCGCCCGATACGGTCACACGCATCCCGTGCTCCGCATACGTTTTTCCCAATCCAGCCGTGCCCGGCCATGAACTCTGGGACGCCGCCGATGCCGTGGATGAGGACGGACCGCGATTGCAGCCTCCGGCCCCCTCACTCGCGCGTTCGCTCTTGGGACAGTTGCGCCTGGCTTATCGCCATGTTCTCAAACCGTTGCTCCCGCCCGTTGTTCATCAGGCCGCACGCACGCGCGTCCGGCCGGTCGGGGTGGGACTCGATCGCTGGCACGAATACTTACACAGCTGCCGCCACGAGCACCTGGAGCTGTCGGGCATCGTTTTTACCAGCATCTTCTCGCCGCAGGACGGCCGAAAAAATCGAGAGGATCTGCTTAGCGGCTTTGTAACCGCATTGCGTGACCGCGCCGACGCCACGCTCGTCGTCAAGCTGGTGTCCGCCGATTCGTTATGGATCGAAAGCGCTCTGAATTATTATCGCACCACGGGACTATCGCATCGTTGCAAGGTCATCTTTATCACCGATTATCTGCCCGACGAGCAACTGTGCGCCCTGGCGGGGGCGAGCACCTACTACCTCACCACGACGCGAGCGGAAGGCTGTTGTCTGCCGCTCTTGAATTACCTCGCCGCCGGGCGGCCGGGCGTCGCTCCCTGCCACACGGCGATTAGCGACTATTTTGGTCCTGAACTGGGTTTTGTCATCCGCAGCTCGCTGGAGCGGACCCTCTGGCCGCAAGATCGCCGCATTCGCTTTAAGACGACGTGGCATCGGCTGATGTGGCCATCGGTGGTCGAGCAGATCCGCAGAAGTTATGAACTGGCCCGCAATGATCGCGCCAGCTACGAGGCGCTGGCAGCTGCCGCACGGTCGCGCATGACCCAGTGGGTCGAGGCCGAGGCAGTGTGGCCGCGCTTGCGCGATGCACTAGACACACTCAACCTTCGACGGTTCACCACGTTGGTTGCTTAGACCGTGGAAGAAAGTCGAGCCGCGACCGTAAGGGAGCGGCCCGAAAACCGCTCCTTTCGGTCGCGGCTCAGTCGGGGTGCGCGCTCGGACGCGCCCAGGAGAGGATGCCATGCACGACGAGCGAATGCGATATGCTGGCGGCGACCCGCTGTTGCTCGTCACCTCGATGTACAGCGAGGGCGATCTTGCTCGCCGTCTGGGACGTGATTCCTACTCGTATCGCTACGTCTATCGTGCCTTCGCGCCGCTTTTGGATCGTTGGGGCCGGCACTGCGATGCTTCTGGCCCTCGCGGCACACTCGGACATGCCATCGTGCGGGCGCGACGCCAGCAATGTCAGCCGATCCACCTCAGTTTCCTGCCGTTGCCCCTGATGGAAGTAGTTCCGAGCGTTCCCAACATCGTCTTTCCCTTCTGGGAATTTCCGGATGTGCCGGCCGAGGCATTCGACGACAACCCGCAGAACAATTGGGCGGCCGCGGCCAACCGCTGCGATCTGGTGATGGTCTGTGGCGGCTTCACCGCCGGTGCCCTACGCCGGGCAGGCATCCGCACACCGATTCAGGTGGTGCCGGTGCCGGTTTCGCCCGCTTATTTCAAGGTAAGCGACCGGCAACCGGGGCAGCACATAACGCTCGATTGTCCTTGCTACGTCTTCCCGCAGCCTGCCGAGCTGCCACGTCCGCCTCGTCCGTGGGTCAACCGAGAGACGGGGCACTTGCCGGCGCGGCCCGGTCTCCGCCAGTTGTACAAAAAGTGCATTAAGGCCATGCCGGAGAGCTTCGGCAAGGCCATGCACCGTTCGGCGCGAGCCGTCCGCGCCGCCTTATGGTCGGCTCGCCACACGCTCCGGGAAACCGACGTGCGCGAGCTGTATCCGCCGCGATCAAATTTGGAACTATCCGGAGTCGTTTACACCACAATCCTCAACCCCTTCGACGCCCGCAAGAACTGGCAAGATTTACTGTCCGGCTTCTTACTTGCCCTGAAAGATCAGGACGATGCGACGCTGGTGGTCAAGCTGGTGGTATCGGCGGATTGGGAGGCGGAGGCGTTGGCCGAGATGCTCGCCTTTTACCGCAACACCGGCCTGAGCCATCGCTGCAAACTCGCCTTCGTGACGGCGTATTTGTCCGACGACCAGATGGTCGAATTGGCGCGGGCCAGCACGTACTATGTGAACACGTCGCGCGCCGAAGGTTTGTGCATGCCCTTGCAAAACTTCATGGCCGCGGGCCGGCCGGCGCTGGCGCCGCCGCATACCGGGATGGCCGAGTCCATCGACGAACAGTGCGGATTTCCGCTGCAATCGCACCCGGAGCCGGCGCCCTGGCCGCAGGAAATCGATAACGGCTATCGCACGACGTGGCATCGCCTGGTCTGGCAATCGTTGCACGATCGACTGCGAGCCAGTTACGAGATGGCCAAGCACGATCGAACACGTTATCAAACGTTGGCTGAGCGTGCGCGTGAGCGCATACGCGATCTGGCCGGCGTCGAGTCGGTTTGGCCTCGGTTAGAGGCGGCTTTGAATTCGGTCCTGGTTTCTAGCGGAGCTGCGACCGTGAGGGAACGGTTGGGAACGCAGAGCTCAGAACTGCGTCCGGCGGTCTAAGGAGGCATCCACTGGGATTTGTCATGGGGCGAGCAATCCTGCTGCTGGCGAGCGTTGCGACCCTGGCCATAATGGCCGGCTGTTCGCTCTGCCCACACTGCCGCCGCTGCGGAGTGTCCTGCTCCGGAGGTCCTGAGCCTCCCCTCGCGGCCGTGGAGCGCAGCAGTCAAGAGTTGGCTATCCAGGAACTGGCCGCGTCGGTCCAGCCTCCCGAGCCGCCCGCTGATCTCCCGGCTCCAGTCGATTACCGTGCTCTCTCTCCTCAACAGTGCCAATGCTTGGCCGCCAAGCATGCTCCGTTGGCCGATGGACTCGATACCCAGCGCCGCCAGCTCGAACAGAAAGAGAGCAAAAAGCCCTGCCTGCGTGAAGACAAGTCCGCGAAACAACGCGCGTTCCAGGAATCGATGTTGCTCTACAGCGCTCTGGAGATCCGCGATCAGGCGGCGGGCACAGCGCTGGAGTGGTACTATCAGCTCGCGGGCGCGGAAGCGAAGGCCGATCTCCTCAACGAAAGCCTGAAAGAAGGTCGCAAAACTCTAGAAGGTGTCCAAGGACTGAAAAAGCAGGGTCTTCATCTGCCGGCGCCGATCGAGGAATATCAACGGCAAGTCGTCGAGCTGCAATTGCAGGAGACGCAAAACCAGTTGGCCATCGAGCAGCTCAACAGCAAGCTCCGGCAAGCCATCGGACAGGATTCCAAAACCGGACGCATCTGGCCTGATCTCCGCACACCGCTAGGCATGGAGAATCCGCCGGATGTCGAGGCCGCGGTCCAGCTCGGACTCCATCAGCGGCCGCAGCTCCTCTTGCTGCGAAGCATGATCGACAACCTCGACCGTGATACCCTTGGCTCGGCGCGCAGTTTTCTCCAGGTGCTCAATCCCTTGCTCGCCATGTCCAGTCCGGGACCGAATTGTAAAGTGCTGAAAATCCTCGGCAAAATCCTGCATATTCAGCCTGGCCAGGAAGACGAGATCGATCGCGTCCGGGCCCAACTAAGCGATTACCTGCGCGAACGGGAACGGACGGTCGAAGCGGAGATCCGCGAGACTGTTTACGAGATTCGAGCGCGCCGCCAAGCGACCATCTTGGCACGCGAGGCGGCCGATAGCTGGCAGGAACGCATCCGGAATTTGGAAAAGCAGCGTGCTGAAGGTATCCGCGGCGTCGCCGAGCTGAGCAAGACGTACCTGGATTGGTACAAGGCGCGCGGCGAAGTAGTCAAAGAGTTCGTAGGTTGGAAAATCGCGGTAGCCAAGCTCAAAATGGCGCAAGGCGTCCTGCCGGCCGAATGCGGCTATACGGAGTGCAAAAAAGACTAACCACAGAGTCACAGAGAACACAGAGAAAAACACAGAAAAGAAGAATAGAGAAAACTAGACAAAGCGTCTAAGAGCAAGCCATTGCTTGCTTTCTTTACTCTTTTTTTCTGTGTTTTTCTCTGTGTTCTCTGTGACTCTGTGGTTAGCTCCCTTTTCCCTACTGCCGCTGGAATAGGATCTTTTCCAGTTCTTTGCGGAACGGTTCGCTCGCCGCAATCGCCGATTGGAAATGCGGCTTATCCAGTGTGTACAATTCCGCCTCTTCTACAGCGACGACGGTGGCGTTGCGCGGCGCGCCGGTCAGGAGGGCCGTTTCGCCGAAAAATTGGCCCTTACTTAGCGTCGCCGCTTTCGCTTCCTCGGGTTTGCCTTGATTGACAATAACGTCCACCACACCCTTCTTGATCAAGTAGAACTTATCGCCCTCGTCGCCCTGGCGGATCAGGACCGTGCCGGCCGGATGACTTTCCGTTTCCATTTCCTCGGCGATGTTGGTCAGCGTGCTCGTCGATAAGTGCGAGAACACGTCGCACTGTTTGAGGAACTCGCAAATCTCGATTTCTTCCTGCACCAGAACATTCGACTTGATGCGTCCGTCAGCCATGCTGACGATGCGATCAGCGACATCAAGGATGCGATTGTCATGGGTGACGATCAGGCTGGTGCAGCCTTCTTCCTGGGCTAAATTCTTGAGCAAATTGACGACGTCGCGGCCGGAATGCTCATCGAGCGCCGCAGTCGGCTCATCAGCAAGGATCAAGCGCGGACGATTGGCCAGAGCGCGAGCGATGGCGACGCGCTGTTTTTGCCCACCGGACAGCCGCGATGGTTTGTAGTGGATGCGCTCGCTCAGTCCGAGAGAAGTCAGCACCTCGACAGCGCGATCATGGATGTGCCTTTGATTGCTCGATTTCATTTCTAGGGCCATGCACACGTTCTGCAGGGCCGTCAACGAGCCGAACAAATTGTGGGCCTGGAAAATAAAGCCGATGTCGCGGCGGACCTCGACCAATTCCTTTCCTCGCAGCTCGTGCAGACATTGGCCCAGCACCTCGACCTCGCCGTCCTGGACGGAACGCAGCGCCCCCAAGAGTGTCAGCAGCGTCGTCTTGCCGGAGCCGGACGGCCCGGTCATGATGACGATCTCTCCCTGGGACACCTGCAAATTATTGTCGTACAGCACTTGCTTGCGCGTCTCCGCATCTTCGCCGAACCAATGGTTGACGCGCTCGACGCGAAGGACTGTTGGGCTTTGCCGCAATTCCGAGGAGCGCGAACGCTCCAGGGAGGCCGCGGTACTCATGCGAACACCTCCGCGGGATCGGCCGTCTTCACCTTGCGCAGGGCAAGCAGGCCCGATGCCACGCACATCAGGACAGTTAAACCAAGGATCAAAAGGATGCGTAAAATCGTAAAATTCATCGGCAGTCCGACCAAGAAGTCCAGAGTGCGATAAAGCAGCCAGCTCATTCCCAACCCCGGCACGAAACCGAGCACTGCCAACCACAGTGCTTCGAGCAGGACCGTGGAACTTAGCTCGACATTCTGATAGCCGATGGCCTTGAGCGTGGCATACTCCGGGAGATGCTCGGCCACGTCCGTGGAAATGATTTGATAGCAAATCACCGAACCGACGATGAAGCCCATGAAGAGGCCAAACTGGAAAATGAAACCCACCGGCGTTGTCTTCCGCCAGTAGTCTTTTTCATGGGCGATGAACTCGTCCTTGGTGAAAACGCTGACATCGTCGGGCAGGACTTTACGAACGGCGCGGCGAACTGTCTCGACGTCAGCACCTCGTTCGACGCGTACTACACCGAGGTCGGCCAGGCTTAGGGTCGCGTCGGGCGTCAGCTCATTGGGGAAGAGCTGAGCATAGGTCAAATCGCTCATGATCACACTGCCGTCACTGGCGAAATCGGTACCAAGTCGGAAGGTGTCGGCCACATGCACGGTATGCTTAGACAGCTCGCGGTCGATGCCCGGCTCGACGATGCCATAGGCCGGCTTGGATTTACGGTCGAGCAGGACGTTGAAAAGGATTCTCAAGTCGGCGCGATGGGCATTAACATCGGGATTGATCAGAACAGGTTGATCGGGATCGAAGGCGATGACGCGAATGGGATTGCTGCTGGGCCGCTTGCTTTCCGCTATGCCGGTGTCCTTCCAGACGGACGTAGTGTACTCGAGATAGACCGCGTAGGCCGCCTGCACGCCCGGCGCCTGGCGCGCCTGGGCCAGCCGGCGCGTCGTGAACGGCTCCTTGATGACCATCGTGTAGCGCGACTTGCTCACGAGGATCAGCTCGCCGTTGAATTGCTGGATCAACTCGACCGAGGCGTCGAGCAGGGCGTTGTAGAAACCCAGTTCAGCAAACATAAGGAAGACAGCGAAGGCGACACCGAGGACGCGGATGATGAGGCGACGCTTATCGTGCGTCAAGTTTAGCCAGGCCAGAGGCACACGGGATAGCATGAACATATCAGAACAAATCCGCGGGGTCTGCGGTCTTCACCTTTCGTAGAGCCAAAAGTCCGGATAGCGAGCACATGGCGACGGCCAACAGAAACACGACGACGGCTCTTGGCCAGGTCATCGACAACTGCAGCTGGGCCTCGTTTCGTCCCACAGCGTACAGGCTCAAGGCCACGGGAAAGGCTAGCGTGTAACCCAATACCGCGAGCAGCAGCGCTTGATGCAACACGACGCCGGAGAGGTAACTCGGAGAGTACCCGATCGCCCGAAGCGTGGCATACTCGGCGAAATGATCGGCAATGTCCGTGGCGATCACCTGATAGACGAAGATGACCCCGACGATCAGGGCGATGAAGACACCCATCAGGAAGATAATGCCCACGGAGGTGCGATACATCCAGTAGTTGCGCTCGCGCGCCTCGATCTCCTCGCGGGTGAGAAGAACAACCTCATCGCGTGGATGGCTGGAGTAGAGCGATTGGGTCAGCTCTCTTTTCACGTTGCCGGCGCGATCGCGCGCTTCGGGCTTGAGGCGGATAAGGCCGAGGGCGGGTTGGGCGAGCGCCCGCGGGCTGGTGAGACGGGAGTAGGTGCGCTCGCTGGTAAGGACCATGCCGTCGGCACCGTACCCGGTGCCAATGGTGAAGCGTCCGACGACCCGGATGCGTGTCTCGTTCAACTCGGTTTCTTCACCGATGCCGCGCGGTCCAAAATAATCGCGCGTCTCCGTGTCCATGAGGATGGTATCCGGCGAGCGCAATCGAGCCAGGCACTGCTCGCCCGGCTCACTGGCGAAGACCTCGGGCTGGAAGACGGGTTCATCTTGGTTGAAAGCGAGGACAAGAATCGCACGGCGTTGTCTGCTTTCATCGCGGATGCGCCAGGTCTGCCAATCGATGTACAGCGGCGCGACCGTGGCGACGTCGCGGTGCGCCTGGGCCTGATAGAGACGTTCCAGGGGGAAGCTTCGCGTGCGGGTGCTGTTCAGATAATTGCTGGAAATAAGAACGAGATCGAAATCAAGCGCGTCAAAGAGACTGGTGGCCGCGGTGTCGGCCGAGCCGTAAAAGCCCAGCTGCATAAAGATCAGCAGGACTGCGAAGGCCACGCCGACAACGGCCACGACCGTCCGCACCGGCTGATGCAACAGATTCAACAGCACCAATGGCGTTTTCATTGGATAAACGGCTTTAACCGCCAAGGACGCAAAGGACACCAAGAACGCCAAGAAAAGGAAGCTAAATCGGTTCTTGTTTCTTAACGCGATCCCTCGGCTGGCCCTGTATGGATGATAACGTGGACTTGATGGCCGATCAGATCAGCGACGCGCTTGGGATGCTCCAACTCGATCTTCACGTCTACGACGCGATTGTCCACCGCCGCCCGCGGATCGAGAGGGACCACCTGCGCTTTGCCGACGGTGCCGGCTATCCATATCACCTTGCCTTTTAAGGCGTCCTTTTTCTTCTCTTGGAAAATATGACTGGTGATGGTCGCCTCTTGGCCGGGCTTCACGCGTTTGATGTCGGTCTCATACACCTCGGTCAGTACGATCATTTGATCGACATTAGCCATCTGTAAAATCGGTTCGCCGTGAACCAGCTCGCCGTCGCGCTTGAAGATACGTAGGATCCTGCCATCGCTGGGGGCGAGGATTTTCGTCTCTTTGAGCCGTTCATCCGCTTGTTTGACTTGCGTGTCGAGCAGTTGCGGCGAGATGGCACTTTTGCTCTGCTTCAAGTCAGCCTCCGCCGCCTTTAGCTGGGCGTCCGCCACTCCGAGGTTTAGCTTGCTGGATTTGTGCAGCTTCTTGAGCTGACTTTCCGTGGCGATACGCTCCGCCCTTACTTGCTGGTAGGCCAAGTTCTGTTTCTCGATGTCCTGTTTCGCGATGGTGTCGCCGGCAGCGACGTAGCGCTCGTAATCCTTTTGCGTGTTCTTCTCCTGCGCCTTCAGAAACTCAATCTTGCTCTCTAGAGCCTCGCTTTCGATGGCTTCCAGCTGTTCGATTTGATCGCGGCGCAGTTGCTCGACATGGATTTGAGCAGTACCGTTCTCCTCTATGGCTGTCAGGCGTTTCTCCGCTTGCTCGCGCTGGATGACGGCCAATTTCCGCTCCAGTTCGCGCATCACTTCGCTATCGAGAATTGCCAGGGCCTCCCCTTTACGAACGCAGTCCCCTTCGTTCTTGAGTATTCGGCGGATGCGATCCGGCACCGGTATTCCCAGCGAGAGAACACCCTCTTTCGGCTCGATGCGTCCCAGGGCCACGACTTTATCGAATTCCTCGCTCGGCTCGGGGGACGTGTCTTGCGGCGATTCGACGTTGTAATAGCGGAGATAGTAGAAAACGCTGAAACCGCCGAGACCGAAGCCGATGGCGGTTGCCACGACAAGGAGGGGTCCCCAGAGAACTCCTCTGCCGCCTTTCTTGGATGGTGCCGGCATGGTGTTCCTCGCTCGGAGAAAATTGACGCAGTTAGCACCAGAAAGATCGTCAATCTACTCAAAGCATGATTATAACCGAAGAACAACGGTCACAAGCCACTTTTAATCTCCGGTTCGTTCCTCTCATCCACTAGGAACGGAAAAATCGTTATCATCCATTCCGCGCCGGCGAGGGCATTGTCCGCAAATAATGGGAATGCCTTCTGCTGCTCATGCTTGGGCAACGGGCCGCACACGAAAATCAATACGCTGCTTCTCCGCAACAAGCTCCACCCTCAAGCGCACGGTTTTTCCCTTAATTCTCAGACAGTATTGTTCGTTTCATCTCTCTTTTCTAAAGTGCGGCATTCATTTTGCCCAATCTACCCAAGCCTCGCCACTATCCAATGGGAAGTTACCCTTTTGGTCCTTTCATAAGGAGAGTGGTTTATGTACAGCATGGTATTGATGGCGGCCCTGACAACCGGAATCGACCTTCCGGATTGGGGCCGCCGAGGGGGCTGCTGCGGTTGCTATGGTGGCTGGGGCTGGGGCGGATGTTACGGAGGCTGGGGAGGCTACGGTGGTTGGGGAGGAGGCTACGGTGGTTGGGGAGGAGGCTACGGCGGCTGGGGAGGCCGCTACGGTGGTTTGGGAGGCTACGTCTATGCTCCTCTCGCCCCGACTTACGCCGCTCCGATGTTCGCCTACAATACGCTGCCCGCCGGCAACCTCAACACGCGCTCGATGTACTACAATCCTGCCCCGTCCGACGGAAATCGTGCAACCATCACTGTTCATCTGCCGGAAACCGCCGCGTTGACGGTTGACGGCAAGCCGACCAGTTCCACGTCTGCAACGCGCCGGTTCTATTCACCGCCGTTGGAACCCGGCAGGGACTATCACTACAACTTCGAGGCACGGATGGAACGCGACGGCAAGGCCATGAAGGCCGACAAGCGCGTGGATGTCCACGCGGGCGATCAGCTTGAGATCTACTTCAACGAATCGGACCTCAATCAAACCGAGCGCCAGGGGTCGGCGGCCCCATCAGACCAGCGGGGCAGCCGGAATCGACAAGTTCGGGTCGATCGGCGCTGACAAGTTGCCGCAGGGCGAAAAATGATCGTGTCAAACTCTCCTCCGGCGGGTAAGATGCCGCTCACGCCCGCCGGAGGGACCACGCATGTCGATACAATGGACGGAACCTTTCGCCGTTTTCGAGCAAAAACTCAACCAGTGGCTTGCTCATGCCGTGGAGCTGCCGGCCGAGCCGCCTCCGCGCCAGATTGAGCCGGAGTTTATGCGCCTGTTCGAGGAACGGCTGAAACGCTTGCAAACGTATCTCGACAACACGGAGCGCGATGCCGAACAAGCCCTCGTAACGCTCACGACCGACATTCAAGAATTGCGGCAGTGGCTGGACGCACTGAGCGCTGCCCGTGCCAACCTGGTGGAACGCACGGTCCGCTCCGTGTCCGATTGATCGCGAAAAGCAAGGGCTAAGCGAGCAGCAGACATCCCGCCAAGAGCGCCAGCAGTCCGGCCAACACGGGAAGGACGAGACGGCGCACCAAATGGAAGGCATTGACCTCGGCTAACGAAGCGCACATAAGTGTCACGGCCGCCACCGGAGATATGGTGCGGCCGGCCGCCGACGCCAGCGAAACCACGACGCCCAACCGCAGGGGGTCATAATGGAGATAACGAGCCGGTTCGACGAAAAAACCGAACAGGCTTTGCGTCGTCGCCATGCCGGAGCCGCAAAGAAGCGCGAAGGATGCGGGGAGACCGATCGCCGCGGGCACGAGCAAGCTCGGCCACGCCTCCAATGCCCGGCCAAGCAGATTGGCAAGACCGATTTGCTTGACTCCTTCGCCGAAACAACTAGCGGCGACGATCAACGAGATGATTTGCGCGAAGGCGAAGCCAACCCCCTCGAAGAACGTTAGGGCAGTGCGATTGAGATGCCGTCGATCCGTCAGAGCTGCCGCCGCCACGCCGATTAACATGGCCGCTGCGATGAGCCGGCAATCGAACGATGAGCGTAGCTGCGACTCGGTACCCTGGAAGTGCTTCACGTCCACTAGCCATTCCATCGGCACGTGGAATAGGCGAATTGGCTCCGGCAACGCCGTCAGAAACAGCAGGGTAATCGGAATGAACGGGATCGCCGCTTTGAGCGGATTGATGCGAAATGAATTTTTATCCGAGCCGCGACCGTCCGGGAGCGGTGCAGTTTCCGCTCCCTTACGGTCGCGGCTCGGCTGGGACTCGGCGCGCAGACTGAGCAACCAGAACACGGCGGTCGCCACGGTCAGCTCGATGACGAGGAGCGGCAGCGCGCGGGTAACCCAGTTGTTTGGCGTCAACGCCACCTCCGATGCCTGGCTGACGGTACGCACTTCCGGCGCGCCGGGATTGAGGATTTCGCCGCCAATCGATGAACCGAGCAGCAAGGCCGAGCCGATCCCGATCGGCGAGATTCGCGCCGCTCGCAACAACGGCACCAGCACCGTGCCGACCAGGACGGACGTACTCGTCTGGCTGATGACCGGCACGTTCACCAGTGCGCCGATAAGCACGGTGCCGGGAATCAACAACGACCGTACGCGCTGAATCGGCTTGACCAGGAGATGAACGAGGTGTTCATCGCAGCCGGTCTGCCGCAGCACATAAACGAATCCGAGACAGCAGCCGATTGGCAGGGCGAACTGCTCGCTGACCAGTGTGGTGAGGAATTTCTGCGCGATCACTTCGAGATGACCGGCGAGGCAACCCAGAACCAACGCCGCCAACAAAAGGACCAGCCGGACATCCACGCGACGGATGATGGCTGTAATGGCAACCACTATCACCACAAGGCCGGCAGTCAACAACATAAAACCGAAATCCGAAATCCGAAGGAAACTTCAAACTACAATACCCAAACCTGAAATCGAAAGCTGCCCTGTTTCGGGATTCAAGTTTTCGGGTTTCGATTTTCTTTCGGATTTCGGATTTTGGATTTCGGATTTGAGGATGAAGTTATGTCTACGAACAATCTCGCTCCCACCAGCAGCGCCGACCGCGTCGCCTGGGACCTGTCCGATCTTTACACCGGGGTCGATGACCCAGCTATTGGCCGCGATCTCGATTCAGCCCTGAATCGCGCGCAGGCGTTTGAGTCTGCCTATCGCGGCAAAATCGATGTACTCGGCGGTCCCCCGGCAGGCGCGCTGCTCACCGCCGTACGCGAGCTGGAGGGGTTGTCCGAGCAGATGGACAAACCCATCATCTACGCCAGCTTGGTCCATGCCGCCAAGACCGATGATCCCAAGCACGGCGCACTCTTGGCCCGCACGCGCGAACAACGCACAGTCATCAACAAACATCTGATCTTTTTCGATCTGGAATGGGTCAAAGTCGCCGACGATGCAGTTCAATGCTTGTTGGCCGAGCCGTCGCTGGTGCGCTATCGCCATTATCTGGAGCAAAAACGTGCTTGGCGGCCTCACTTTCTGAGCGAGCCGGAAGAGAAAATCCTCGAAGAAAAAGCGATAACCGGCCGCGCCGCCTTCGTGCGTCTATTCGATGAAACCGTGGCCTCGCTGCGTTTCCCGTTCGAACATTCAGGCCGGAGTGAAACGCTGTCGCTCCAGCAGATCAACGCCCGGCTATACGACGCTGACCGCAGCGTGCGCCAGGCCGCCGCCGAGGGATTGACGCGCGGCTTGCGCGACAACGCGCGGCTGTTGACGTATGTGATGAATACGCTCGTCCTCGATCATCGTTCCGATTGCACCCTGCGCCGCTTCGACAGTCCGATGGCGCCGCGCCATCTCGCCAACGAAATCAGCCCTTCCGTCGTCGATGCTCTCATGACCGCGGCGGAACGCTATCATGGCACCGTGCAACGCTATTATCGTCTCAAGGGCCGCTTGCTCGGGCTCGATCCCCTTTACGATTACGACCGCTATGCTCCGCTGTTTCCCGACATGCCGGCCTGCGATTGGCCCACGGCGCGAAACATCGTCCAGGAGAGCTACGAGGCATTCAGCCCACGGGCCGGCTCCATCATTCGCGAGTTCTTCGACAAAAACTGGATCGACGCCGAGCTGCGCGACGGCAAACGCGGCGGCGCATTCAGCAGCAGCACCGTGCCCAGCGTCCATCCCTATATTCTCATGAACTTCACGGACAAGCTGCGCGACGTGATGACTCTGGCCCACGAACTCGGCCACGGTCTGCACCAGTATCTCTCGCGCGACGTGGGCTATTTGCAGTGCGATACGCCGTTGACCACGGCGGAGATGGCCAGCGTCTTCGGCGAGATGTTGACGTTTCAGCGCTTGCAAGCGCGCTATCCGGAGCCGCGCGTCCGCCTGGCCATGCTGTGCAGCAAGATCGAGGACGGTTTCGCCACGGTGTTTCGGCAAGTGGTGCTGACGCGCTTCGAGCAAGCCTTGCACAAGGCCCGCCACGAGCAAGGCGAGCTGACGACGGAGCAGATCAACGAGCTGTGGCTGGCGGCCAATCGACCGATGCACGGCGACGTGGTGCGGCTGACCGACGGCTACGGCTGGTGGTGGTCGTACATCGGCCATTTCGTGCATGTGCCGTTTTATTGCTACGCTTACGCATTCGGCGAGCTGCTGGTGCTGGCGCTGGTGCAGAAGTACAAACAAGAAGGAGCGGCTTTCGTGCCGCGTTATCTCGATCTGCTGGCGGCGGGCGGCTCCGATGCGCCGCATCTCTTGCTGGGCAAGCTCGGTGTCGATGTCAACGATCCGGCATTCTGGGAGTTGGGATTGCGCTTGCTCGATGACATGGTTTCCGAGGCTGAGGAATTGGCGCGGAAGGTGTGATATTAGCGGCAGATTGGTTTCGAGCCTGAAGCGTCAGCGAAGAGAAGTCGCCTTCGCTAACGCTTCAGGCTCGGATACACCTCTGCTTACGGCATCACCATCACCGACACGCGCGACGGCATCTCCCGCGAATGATAAACTCGCTGCGTCGCCTTCCGGAAATCCGATTCCTTGGCCTCATAAATATCCACAAACGTTTGCGGATTGCGATCCACCAGTGGGAACCAGCTCGATTGCACCTGCACCATGATGCGGTGTCCCGTGCGGAACGTATGGTAACTGTCCTGCATCGTGAAGGACACCGCCGTCGGCTTGCCGGGCGTGAACGGTTCCGGTTTCTCGTAGCTGTTGCGGAACTTGCCGCGCATCACGTCGCCGCGCACTAGCTGCTGGTAGCCTCCCATGCGCACACCTTTCGGATCGGGATTCGGATCGGGATAATCGTCGGGATATACGTCGATCAATTTGACGATCCAGTCGGAATCCGTCCCCGTCGTCGAGACACGGAGATCGACCTGTATAGACCCGGCGATGGTCACGTCCTGGTCGAGAACGCCAGTTTGATAAACCGACACGTCGGGCCTGCGGCCGGCGAAACGCTGATCGGCGACCATATATTCGGGACTCATGCCGATGGCAGTTTTATCGAGATACGGCACCGGCTTGGCCGGATCGCTGACGTATTCATCGTATCCCTCGGCTTCGCCGTTTTCCGGTTGGCTCCAGGATAGTTTGCCCTGAGAGTGCAGATAGAGCGAGCGGCGACTGGCCGTCTTGGGCGGCCAGGCGTCGTGCTTGCGCCATTGGTTCGTGCCCGTCTCGAACACCCATGCTTTGGGATGCTTGAATTCGCCGACTCCTTTGAGATGAAACTCGAAGAATGGGAATTCAATGTGTTCGCGAAAATATGCGGAAGTTTTGCTGTTGAAGTTCACATCGCCCAGCGATTCGCCGTTGCCCCGGCTCCAGCCGCCGTGCAGCCATGGTCCCATCACAAGAACGTTCGGCCGGCCCTCGCTCGTTGTCTCGACTTTCTTGAACGTCTCCAGGGCGCCGAACAGATTCTCAGCATCGAACCAGCCGCCGACTGTCAGGACGGCGGGGCGGATGTTCTTCAGGTGCTGCCGTAGGTTCCGCGATTTCCAGAAATCATCGTAGGTGCCGTGTTTCATCGCTTCGTTCCAGAAGGCGACTTCGTTCTTGAAGTAGCGTTTGTCGGCATTCGTCAGCGGCCCCAGGCGCAGGAAAAAGTCGTAGCCGTCCGGCGTTTCGTGATCGAATCGATAGTCGAACTTCTTGGTCGGCCCGGTGCGCGGCCGGCCGAAGGAAGCCATGAAGTTGAACATATGAGGCAAAAACAACGCTCCGTTGTGGTGCCAATCGTCGCCGATGAACCAATCGGTTACAGGCGCCTGCGGCGACGATGCCTTGAGCGCCGGATGCGCATCGATCATGCCGGCCGCCGTGTAAAAACCCGGATAGGAGATGCCCCATTGTCCGACACGCCCGTTGTTGTTGGGGATATGCTTGCCCAGGAATTCGATCGTATCCCAGGTATCGCTGCTTTCGTCGATCTCGGTGTCTTTCTTGGCCGGGTTGTGCGGCCGCATGTTGACGAACTCGCCCTCCGACATCCAGCGGCCGCGCACGTCTTGGTAGGCGAATATGTAGCCGGACTTGCCGAACAGCGGCGATGGTCCAAGGTCCGGCTTGTACTGATCGACGCCGTAGGGTTTGACGTTGTACGGTGTGCGCAGCAACAAGATCGGATAACGCTTGGAGTCGTCCTTGGGCATGTAGACGGCGGTGAACAGCTTTTTGCCGTCGCGCATAGGGATGCGGTATTCGTACTTGGTGTAATTCGCCTTGACGTACTCAAGCCCCTGAGCGGCGGCATCGTTGATCGACGCGGCGAACAGGACGAAGAAGCAAGTAGGCATCAGCACGCGGAGTGTCATCTCGATAATCCTCGGAACCATTAGCGTATTAATCATCCCCAAGTGCGGAGTGAGGAGTAAGGAGGGAGGAGTCTTTCGTTCTCCTCCCTCCTTACTCCTCACTCCGCACTTTCTTCTAACGGCCGCTGCGGAGGCGTTCGGCGAGAAAGTCATCCAGCTCTTCGATTTCGCGGATTTTTCCGACTGTCGTTTCAACATCGTACTCAATGCGGCGGAAGCGGATGGTCATGCCGTCCAGCAGAACATAGGAAGCGCGCCAATCGGCGTCGCGGGGCTGGCCGACCGAGCCAACGTTGCACAGCGTCTTTCGACCATCGAGTTTATATTCATAATCGATCTCATCGGGTGCATAAAACTCTCCCGATTCGGTGAAAATGCCGGGAATGTGCGTGTGTCCCTGGAACATATAGCGCGGCACCTGCGCGAAGATGGAACGCATCTTGGCATCGGAATAAATGTCTTCGGGGAAGATATATTCATTGAGCGGATTGCGCGGTGAGCCGTGGACGAGCAGAATATCCCCGTCGCGATGCTTGAGCGGCCGCTCGGAAAGGAACTCCCAGCGCGCGTCGGCCGCGGCGCGATTGGGGACAGGCCGATCGAGTTGCGATCGGGTCCACATGGTGGCGCGCTCGGCCACGGGATTGAAGTTCATTGGATCAAAGAGGACCGCCTGATCGTGATTTCCAAGCAGCACGACCGGACAGCGCATGATCTGATCGAGGCACTCGCGCGGATTGGGACCGTAGCCGATCACGTCGCCGAGGCAGTAGATGGCCTCGACCGAATGCCTCGCGATGTCGGCCAGCACCGCCTGCAACGCTTCAAAGTTGCTGTGAATATCGCTGATAAGGGCTTTCATGTGCGGGGCCCTGGAATAGACACGAGTTCGGCTCGTGGAATGGATCGCTGTTTCATCCTACTCATCCGCTCCGCGATACTCAAGGAGCACTGCCGCTAGTGGATCGATAAACCGCGTTGGCCGAGTCCGGTGGCGGCCGGGATGTCATGGCAGAAAGGAATTTTCGTTTTTTGCTGAAATGGTTGTGGCGGAGCGCGCCTAGTTCCTTTATATTCGTCTCGACGTTTCTGCTTCCGCGCAAGACTCTGGAAGGATTGTACCGCCTCTCGGAAGGTGTGCGCGGAGCGTGTCTCAAATCATGGGGAGGTTTCCATGGCGTTCGAGGAAGAAGGGGAGGCCAGGGAAGTAAAGGCGTTCGCTGGTAAAAAAATGGCGGCCGGCATCTGTGCTATTTTGCTTGGTCATCTCGGCATCCACAAGTTTATCCTGGGTCTGACCACACCTGGAATCATCATGTTGCTGCTCACCGTCACCTGTGTAGGCTACCCCGTGATGCACATTATCGGCATCATCGAGGGCATCATCTATTTGACCAAAAGCGACGAAGAGTTCTACCGGCTCTATGCCGTGGAGAAGAAAGGTTGGTTATAACCGGCACCGCGCAGCATTTGTCCGCTCCGCGTTCATGGCCTATGCTCTGGCAGGAGGCCAAGGATGAAAGACTATATCCCCATACGATCGGAGCGCCGCCGTTCACGGCGTCATCGGCCCAAGCCGACCACTGAAGTCGCCTGCCGAGCTGAAACGCGGATCGTCGGGCCAGACGTGGCGGTGTCGGTGCTGGACATCTCTGCCGATGGCATCCGCTTGCTCGTCAATGCGCCATTGGAAAAAGGCGAGAAAATCGAGGTGGATCTGGAGGGCATCGGTTACTGCCGGCCGCTCAAGTTTAGCGCCGAGATTATCTGGTCGCTGGCCACGGCAGACGGGAACTGGTGCATCGGAGCGAAATTTTGAGCCTCTTCAAGAGCGAGCGGGGTCGCGTTAGCGCCCCGAGAAAATCTCTCGGGGCGCTAACGCGACCCCGCTCGCC
>Ga0070738_10001865_pt1 | contig 37173 bp, 23 predicted proteins | sample Coa_R2_2_FD_66446 | JGI IMG/M metagenome (GOLD analysis project Ga0070738, IMG submission 66446) | Surface soil microbial communities from Centralia Pennsylvania, which are recovering from an underground coalmine fire - Coalmine... | ecosystem: Environmental > Terrestrial > Soil > Unclassified ...
GGCTTCTTCTTGATCGTGCGTCACCAACACTGTGGTGCAGTGGATCTCGCGGTGCAACAAGCGGAGCCACTGCCGCAGTTCCTGCCGCACCTTGGCATCCAGAGCGCCGAACGGCTCGTCCAGGAGCAGAACGCGGGGCTGAGCCGCCAACGCCCGCGCCAGGGCCACGCGCTGCCGCTGTCCGCCGGAGAGCTGCGACGGCCTGCGTTTCTCATAGCCGTCCAGTCGCACCAGCCGCAGCAGCTCGCCGACGCGCTCGCGCACCTTCGCTTGCTTCCAGCCGCGCACCCGCAGGGCGAAAGCGACGTTCTCGAAGACGCTCATGTGCCGGAACAGGGCATAGTGCTGAAAGACAAAGCCGACGTTGCGCTCGCGGGCCGAGCGGTGCGTCACTTCTTCGTCCTCGTAGAGAATGACGCCCTCGTCGGCCGTCTCAAGGCCGGCGATGACGCGCAACAGCGTCGTCTTGCCCGAGCCGGACGGCCCCAAGAGCGCCAAGAGTCCACGCCCCGGCACCTCGAGACTGACGTGATTGAGCGCCTTGAAGGAGCCGAATCGCTTGCTGATATTTTTGACCGTGATACTCATTCTTTTCCCCTCGTATTCGTGTACGTCAGGGCTTCCGCGATCTCTTTGCGTTCGCGGTGCTCCAGCCAGGTCTTGAGGGCCAAGGTCACCAGGGCCAGGAAGGTCAACACCGAGGCGACGGCGAACGAACCGGGCGTGTTGTACTCCTGGAACAGTTTCTCCACGCGCAAGGGCATCGTGTCCGTGCGGCCGGCGATGTGGCCGGAGACCACGTAAACGGCGCCGAACTCACCCATCGCTCGGGCGTTGCACAGGATGACACCGTACAACACGCCCCAGCGGATGTTCGGCCAGGTCACGCGCCAGAACATTTGCCATCCACTCGCTCCCAGGCTGACAGCCGCCACGTCTTCCTCCGGTCCGATAGCCTCCATCACGGGGATCAGTTCGCGTACCACGAACGGCAGCGTCACGAAAGCCGTCACCAGGATCAACCCCGGCGTGGCGAAGATGATTTTGATGCCGTGGTCGCGCAGCCAGGGTCCGAAATAGCCCTGCAATCCGAACAACAGCACGAACATCAACCCGGCCACCACGGGAGACACGGAGAACGGCAGATCGATGAGCGTCAGCAGCATCGCCCGGCCCCGGAAGCGGAAACGCGCGATGGCCCAGGCGCAGGCAACGCCGAAGACGAGGTTGGCAAGCACCGCCGACGGCGCGACGGTCAGGGTCAGCAAGATGGCGTGGCGGGTATTGGGATCGCCGAACAGGTTGTGCCAGTACGCCGCCGTTCCGCGGCTGAGGGCCTGGTAAAAGACGTTGACGACCGGCACGATGACCAACACCGTGAGGACGAAAACAGCAGCCAGCGTCAGGCCCCAGCGAACCACCAAGGGGTCGTTCCGATGCGACGCGCTGGTCTGAATCGTAGGGGGGTTCGCGTCGAGTTCTTCCTCGCACGGCTCCGGTGTAGGAAGGTCTCGATTGAGCTTTCGCGCCAACCTCACCTCTCCGACGCCAGGGACGAAGGAGGGAAATTGAGGCTCGGCCGTCAGAGGCTCACCGTTCGCCGATGATTTTCCTAGCGAGTTATGCCGCACGGCTCTTGCTCCATCTTTCGAGCAGGTTGATAGCACCCAGGAGTATGAACGACATCACCAGCAGCACGACGGCCAGCGCGGTTGCCTCGCCGTAGGCGAATTCCTCCAGGCGGGCCACGATCAACACGGGGGCGATCTCCGTCTGGAAAGGCTTGTTGCCGGCGATGAACACCACCGAGCCGTACTCGCCCAGGGCGCGGGCGAAGGCAAGAGCGAAGCCGGTCAAAAGCGGCGGGATCAGGGGCGGCCAGAGCACGAGGCGGAACGTTTGCCAGCGGTTGGCGCCAAGCGTGGACGCGGCTTCCTCTAACTCCGGCTCCAGTCCTTCCAACACCGGCTGTACCGTCCGCACCACGAACGGAAAGCCGGTGAAGATCAAAACCAACACGATGCCCAGCCGCGAATACGCCCCCTCGATGCCCAGCGGCACAAGGTACTGCCCCAGCCAGCCGCTCCGCACGTACAGGCTGGAGTACACCAGGCCTGCCACGGCAGTCGGCAGAGCGAAGGGCAGATCGACCAAGGCGTCGAAGAGCCGCTTGAGCGGGAAGGAGTAGCGAACCAGCACCCAGGCCACCAACAGTCCGAGAACGGCATTCGCGAAAGCCGCCGCCAGCGATGCGCCGAAGGTCAGGGTATAAGCCGCACGGGTGCGCTCGTTCCACACCGCGTCCCAGAACTGCGTCGCGCTCAGCGAGGCCGCCTTGAGGAAACACGCCGCCAGCGGGATGAACACGAGCAGACCGAGATAACACACGGAGTAGCCGAGGCTCAACGAGAAGCCCGGCAGCACCCGCCGGTTCAACGTGGTCATTGGACCTCCTCCTCCTCATGCCGGTCGAGGACGACCCGCAACTCTCGCCAGAGGTCCAACTCCACGTCGATGAACGGCCCCTTGATGCCGTGCCGCAGCGCCACGCCGTAAGCAGCCGCCGCCAGTTCGGCCAGCAACTCCTCTGCGATCTTCGCCGATTCCGCGTTCACCGTTACCATGATTCGCCCCGCCTCTTCCTTCGTGGACCGTAAAGGGATTCTTCCCCCTTCGCGATCCACGATTCTCGAATTAACGACTCGGTTTGTAAATGCTGTCGAAGATTGCCCCGTTGGCGAAGAACTTCTTCTGGGCATCATCCCAATCGGCCGCAACGGTCTGGACCGGGAACAGTTCCAGCTCCGGTAGTTGAGCCGTGTACTGCTTTCGCACGGACTCGTTGATCGGCCGATAGTGGTGCTTGGCCAGGATGTGCTGCGCTTCGTCGGTGTAGAGGAATTTCAAGTACTCCTCCGCAGCGGCCCGTGTGCCCTTGCGATCGACATTGGCATCCACGACGGCCACGAACGGTTCGGCGCGGATGCTCACCGGCGGATAGATAATCTCCAGCTCGCCCGGCGTCTCTGCCGTTTCCAGGTAGGCTTCGTTCTCCCAGGTCAAATGGACATCGCCGATCTTCTTTTGGGCGAACGTCGTGGTCGAGCCGCGCGCTCCGTTGTCGAGGACCGGCGTGTGTTGATAGAGTTTTGTCACGTAGTCGCGGGCAGCCTCCTCCGAGCCGCCGCGCTTCCGCACCGCGCCCCACGCCGCCAGGAAGCTGAGCCGGCCGTTTCCAGAAGTCTTGGGGTTGGGCGTGATGACCTCGACGCCTTCCTTTACCAGATCGGGCCAGTCCTTGATTCCCTTCGGGTTGCCCTTGCGAACGACAAAGACGATGGTCGAGAAGTACGCCAGCGAGTGATTCGGCAGTTGTTCCTGCCAGCCGTCCTTGATTAGCCCTTTCTTCCGCAGCGCATCGGTGTCGGACCACAAGGCCAGCGTAACGACATCCGCTTCCAGGCCGTCAATGACCGCCCGCGCCTGGCTGCCCGAACTCGCATGCGACTGCCGAATCACAACCTTCTGCCCCGTCTTCTGCTCATAGGCCGGGATGAATTTCTCGTTCAAATCGCGCCATAATTCGCGGGTCGGGTCGTAGGAGACGTTGAGCAATTCGAGGCCGTCTGTCTGCTGCTGGCCGCAACCCGAAAGGCCCCAAACGGCAGCACCGAGGAGAATAAGACCAACTCCAGTCACCATATTTTTCCATAACATCGGGGACCTTCCTTTCCGGGGATCAGCACCGCTCGATGGCAGTTGTTGTCATAACCCTTTCCCGTGCTTGCCGCTCCGGGCAGCACGAGCAAACAGGAGCCTCGACGGACAGATGCATTGAACCGTGGCCTCTTGGCTGTCCCAGTACACTTGTGGATTTGTGCATCCCTGATTCTCAAGCCAATCCAGCAGATCCTCTGCTTCCACGGGCGTCATCTCCAGGAGAACAGCCGCTTCGCTTGGCCGCACGCGTTTGCCAATGACTTCGAGGAGTTGAGAGGCGTCCATTGGTCCATCCTCAGCGCAAAAAGGTCAGTTCAGGGACAGCGAGCGATTGATTTGGCGTGGGTGCGATCTCCTTGGCGTTGGCTCCAAGACGCCTCCGGCACAGGGTCACCCGATTGCCGGCCTCGTTGAAACGCACCCACGTCATGAAGTTTCGCATCAGCAGCAATCCGCGGCCGCACGGACGTTCCTGGTTCTCCGGCGCGAACGGATCGGGGACTTCTTCCGGCCTGAATCCTGGTCCCTGGTCCTCGACTTCGGCGAGGAAGTAATCGGACGTGAAGTGACAACGCAACTGCACTTCCTTGCTGGGATCGCCCTTGTGGCCGTGCTTGATCGCGTTGACCAACGCCTCTTCCAGAGACAGATGGACGGCGAATCTCTCCTTGTGGGAATAGCCCGCGACTTCAAGAATCTTGAGCACAGCTTGAAGCGCGGGGACGATTTCTTCCCAACTGCGCAAGGTCCACGTTCGCCAGTCGGGGATTTGGCTGCGCTGCAAATTGTTGTGCTCGATGATAAATTTAGTCATTATTTTTACCGTATCGCAACACAGAGCGTCTGTTCATCATGAACAATTCACCAAATCAAGAGTTAGACCACCTCGAAAAGCGACAGCTTTCCGAAGGGTGTTCCGTGGAAGGCACACCAAACGAAGCAAACGTCGTGCCAAGCCCAAACACGGCCTTTTCGGGTCGAAAACAGCATCTAGATTGCTTGTTGCCGTTACCTATGCTAGAATACTGTGCTATATCACGGACATTACTGTCATATTTAACGGATTAACGATGAGGCAATATACTCAGCTACTGCTCGATGTCTGGCGCGAGGTCTGCCGTCACATCGAAATCGGCGAGTCCGTCGCTCGTGTGGCCCCGTTGATGGTACGCCGACTGCCGGTCGATCTGGTCCTTGTGCGGCACCTGGACGTGCAGCGTTCGTGGATTGAAACGGTGGCCAGCGGATCGGTACATCCCAATCAGCCCCCGCCTTCCCCGCGAAGCGTTTGCCGCGCGGACGACATGAAACGATTGCTCATGTGGTGCAAGCAGGAGCAAGTCTTTCGCGGCGTGGCCGAGGCCGCCAACGAGCGGCTACCGGGGCTTGTACCGAGTGGCATGCAAGGCGAGATCCTGGCAGGGCCGCTCAATACGGCCGAAGGGCCGGGAGGGCTTCTCCTCCTGGAAGCTCGCCCCGGCCATTCCTTCAAGCCGGAACACGAGGAATTGCTGCGGACGCTTCTTGAGCCATTTACCATCGCGCTGGAGAACGACCGCCGCTTGCGCGAGCTAACAAGCCTGCGCGAGGCGGTGGAGGCGGAAAACCGCTCGCTCTTGTCCCGGTTGGGCCGGCATGACATCAGCGACTCGATCGTCGGCGCGGAAACCGGTTTGCGATCGGTAATGGAGCAAATCGACCTGGTCGCCCCTTCCGACGCGCCGGTGCTTGTCCTGGGAGAGACGGGCACAGGGAAAGAAGTCGTTGCGCGGGCGATTCACAATCGATCGCGCCGCACTTCCGGTCCATTCCTGCGTGTCAATTGCGGGGCCATCCCCTCGGAGCTGGTGGATTCGGAGTTATTCGGCCATGAGCGAGGCAGCTTTACCGGCGCGGTGGGAGAGCGCAAGGGTTGGTTCGAACGTGCCGACGGCGGCACCCTTTTTCTCGATGAATGCGGTGAACTGCCGTTGGCAGCCCAGGTCCGGCTGTTGCGCATTCTTCAAGATGGATCATTCGAGCGCGTGGGCGGCGAACGGTCCTTGCACGTCGATGTTCGCATCGTGGCGGCGACTCACCGCGACCTGCAAGCCCTGGTATCCGATGGTCGATTCCGCCAAGATCTGTGGTATCGAATCGCCGTCTTTCCGATCCATCTGCCGCCCCTGCGTTCCCGTCCAGGCGACATCCCCTCGCTGGCGGCGCACTTCGCTCTCCGCGCGGCCAAGCGGCTGGGGACGGCCCCGCTTGTGCCCACCGCGGAGGACATTCATCTCCTTGTGTCCTATCCCTGGCCGGGCAACGTACGTGAGCTGGCCGCGGTGATCGAACGAGCCGCCATCCTGGGCGGCGGGCGGGCTTTGGAAGTCGCTCAGGCGCTGGGATCATCCCCCGCGCGGCCGCCGCAGTCCCTTCCCGCGAATCCGCCGTCCCACTCCGAGAGCGTCGAGAACTCGGCCGGCAACGAGGCTGCTTGGTTGACGCTCGATGCCGCGATGGCCCGCCACATCGAGGCGGCGTTACGGCGCACGCACGGGCGCATCGAGGGCAAGGGAGGCGCGGCCGACCTTCTCGCCATTAACCCGCATACGCTCCGCGCCCGCATGCGCAAGCTGGGAGTTAACTGGAAGCGTTTCCGCTGAGCAAGGGGGCGAGGGATCGTCCTCAACGATAGGGGCGCTTGGGGTACTTGAGGGATCGACTCACTTCTTGTAAGAGCCGAAGGATAGGTTGACCCTGAGTCGTTTCGGAACAAATTTTCATTCAACAAACTATTTGCCGCGGCTCGTTTTTCATGTGAACACGAACATGCCATTTCCCTCCTCAGCCTCTAGCGTGTTCATTTTCTGACCAACTTGGCTCGTTCTTGAACAAACGATGCAGGAGAGCGCCGTGAGTGAGGGTAGTCCGTGCTAGGATTTTATCGCTTGCGAACTCTGAGTTTGCGCCGAATGCGGCCGCTCGCCGGCTGCTGGCATTTCGTTTGCTTAAAGAAGGAATAGGGCCTCGTACCGTTGAAAAAAAAGGGGGCTGGATCAAATTGGTGGACGCTGTTTCGGATGGTGCTAGAAAAACGCCTTCTGCGCCGTATTCACTTTGTGACGCGGTGGTAGGGGAGTTGCTCACTCTCATCCCGCTTTAATGGACGCCGAATTAGGATGATTCGGTTCAAAAACGGTTCCACGTTAAGTGGAAGGGAAGCGCATGGAGCTTCTAGCGGCTAAAGGAGGCAGTGATTTCTGCTTGGAAGTCGCTCCAAGGATTTTTCAACCTCTCCGATTGCTTTTTCTACGCTGGGAACCTGATTTCGATATAAAGAGTCTTCTAAAAGTTCCCCAAGCAGGTCTACCAAGCTATGGTTCTCTAGGTGCTGGCGGCCATCGGCTGGCACGGTGGCGAGGAGTTTGCCATTCATCAACTGGCTCGACGGATCCCTCTCCCTCTTCGAGCTGACCCGGCCGAAATTATCGAATCGCCCTAGGTGAGAAACCAAGGCCGAGGAAAAACGTTCATCCTCCGCCACCTAACGAAAATGTAATGGGAATCCGCATAGCGAAAAAACTTGCGTCTTCGTAATCTAAACAAAATGTAATTGGAGCCGGCATAGCGTGCCCCAAGAGAGGATCATATAATGACGGTTTTTTTGAATGAGATCCTCATTGAACGGTGAAGTAAGGCGCGACCTGAACGGTAACCAGCGAGCGAAAAACTTATGAAAATCTCATCGATCCCGGCCATGATCGTGGCGCTGATCTCCCTTTCCCTGCCTGCTTGCCATGAGGACAAGGACCAGCCCCATGAGGAGCACAACAAGATCGTGGTCACCAGCCCTCAGGCTAGGGACGTCATCTTCACCACCCCCTACGTCTGCCAGATCCACTCGCAGCGCCACATTGATGTCCGTGCCTTGGTGGACGGCTATCTCAACGAGATCTTGGTCAAGGAAGGCCAGGCGGTGACAAAGGACCAGGTGATGTTCAAGATCTTACCAGTCGTTTACAAGGCAAAGTTCGACGCCGACAAGGCCGAATTCAACCTCGCGGAACTGGAACTCAAATACACCAAAGATTTGCGCCAGAAGAATGCGGTCTCTGAGAACGAGGTGGCACTATACGAGGCGAAACGGGCAAGGGCCTTGGCCAACATGGAGAAGTCACAGGCCGAATTGAAGTTTACCGATATCAAAGCCCCTTTCGACGGCATCGTCGATCGCCAGCACGAGCAGCTCGGCAGCCTGATCAAGGAGCGGGACATCCTCACAACCTTGTCCGATAACAGCGTGATGTGGGTTTATTTCAACGTGCCCGAGGCCAGCTACCTCGACTACATGGCCCGCGCCAGTCAAGCCAAGGAGCCTCCGCGAATCGAACTCAAGCTGGCCAACGGCAGCAAGTTCCAGTATCTCGCCAAGAGTGTCATCGTCGAGGCCCAATTCAACAACGAGACCGGGAACATCCCCTTCCGCGCGGATTTTGATAACCCGCACGGCCTGCTGCGTCACGGTCAGACCGGCACCGTGTTGATCCACCAGACGTTGAAAAACGCCACCGTCATCCCGCAGCGGGCAGTTTTCGAAATCCTCGAGAAGCGCTACGTTTACGTCGTCGACAAAGATGACGTGGTGCATCAGCGCCTGATCACCATCGAGCACGAACTGGAAGACATCTTCGTAATCAAGAGCGGACTTGATGTGACAGATAAGATCATTCTCGAAGGGGTCCGGCAGGTTAAAGACGGCGAGAAAGCGGAATACGAGTTTCGTCCTCCGGCAGAGGCTCTGGCAAACCAAAAGAACCATGCCGAATAGCAACCGCTTCCCGGTAAGGAAACCGATCGGATTATTCCAGGACTATGTTCACAAAAATCCTCTATAGACCGGCCTTGGCCATCGTCATCTCCATCATCCTCTTGTTCCTGGGGGTGCTGGGGATCAAGACCCTTCCGATCGCCCAGTTCCCTGATGTCGCGCCGCCGACCGTGATGGTCGCCATTTCTTATCCTGGCGCCAGCGCCAATGTCCTGGTCGATTCGGTTCTGACTCCGTTGGAGCAATCCATCAACGGCGTCCAGAACATGCGCTACATGACCTCCTCCGCCACCAGTGCGGGTGAGGCGGCGATCGTGATCTACTTCGAGCCGGGCACGGACCCGAACATAAATGTCGTGAACGTGCAAAACCGGGTCAACCCCGTGCTGTTCCAGCTCCCGCCCCTGGTGGTGCGCGAGGGGATCATCGTCAGCCAGGTCGTGCCGAGCATGCTGATGTACGTGAACATTTACAGCAAGGACCCGAACGCCGACCAGAAAGACCTTTTCAATTTTGCCAACGTCTACGTCATGCCCCGGCTCAAACGGATCCACGGCATGGGTCTTCCCCGAAATCTCGGCAACCGCATCTTCGCCATGCGGGTCTGGCTGAATCCTGATCGCATGCGCGCCTACCACCTATCCGCCGATGATGTCATGAAGGCCCTGTCGGAACAGAGTATTATTGGTTCACCCGGACGACTCGGCCAGGCCACGGGGAAGACGTCGCAATCCAAAGAGTACGTGCTGACCTACATCGGGCGCTTCAACAAGCCGGAGCAGTATGGAAACATCATTCTCCGGGCCAATCCCAATGGCGAGATCCTGCGGCTCAAGGACGTTGCCGAAGTCGCATTGGCTCCCCAGTTCTTCGATATTTACTCGGACATCAACGGCTATCCCGCGGCATCCATCGTTCTCAAGCAGGCTCCCGGCTCCAACGCCGCCGAGGTCATCGATAGCATCAAGAAGGAACTCGATCAGATCAAGAAGGAATCCTTCCCCCCCGGCATGGACTACGAACTGGCCTACGACGTCTCCAGCTTCCTGCAAGCCTCCATCGAAAAGGTGCTGCACACCCTGCTCGAGGCGTTCATTTTGGTGTCTCTCGTGGTCTACATGTTCCTGGGAGACTTACGCTCCACGCTGATCCCGACTCTCGCGGTTCCGGTATCGCTGGTCGGAACCTTCTTTGTCTTGCAGTTGATGGGGCTTTCGATCAACCTGATCACGCTCTTCGCGATGGTCCTCGCGATCGGTGTCGTGGTGGATGACGCCATCGTGGTGGTCGAGGCGGTTCATGCCAAGATGGCCGAGAAACATCTGTCTCCCTATCGGGCGACCATGGAAGTGCTTCACGAGATCAGCGGCGCGATCATCGCCATCACGCTGGTCATGACGGCCGTCTTCATTCCGGTGACGTTCATTCCCGGACCGGTAGGCCAGTTCTACCGCCAGTTCGGCATCACGATGGCCACGTCCATCATTCTCTCCGGTCTGGTGGCTCTGACGCTGACGCCCGTGCTCTGTGCGATGATTCTCAAGCCCCACACCCACGCCCACGCCCATACCGACAGCGAGACGAACCATGTGAAAAAGCGGCGAGGACTGGGGGCCATTCTGCTTTACGCTGTTGGAGGCTTGCTGGTCTTGGGGGGAGTCACGTATCTGGCCTATCATCTGTGGGGGCCGGTTGGCTTCCTGCTTATACTTCTACCTTTCGTGCGGGGCCCGTTTGACCGCGCTGTCGAGAAGGTCACGAGCGGTTATGCCGCAATCCTACGACGTATCGTAACCCTCCGCACACTGACCATGGCCGTCGTCGCGGGCTTTGCCGCCGGCATTGTTGTTGTCAACACGCAGCTCGCCACGGGTTTTATCCCGGGCGAGGACCAGGGCATCATTTACGCCGTGCTTCAGACGCCTCCCGGTTCCACGCTCGAATACACCAACGCCAAGTCCCACGAGCTTGAGGGGATCGCCAAAGAGGTCGAAGAAGTTACCTCCGTCACTTCGTTGGCCGGTTACGAGGTCCTGACCGAGGGCCGCGGCTCGAACGCGGGAACCTGTCTCATCAACCTGAAAAACTGGACCGAGCGCAAGCGGACCGCGCGCCAGATCATTCAAGATCTCGAGGAAAAAAGCCGTCGGATGAGCAATGTGAAGCTGGAGTTCTTCGAACCCCCCGCGGTTCCCGGCTTTGGTACCGCCGGCGGAATCTCCATGCTCGTGCTCGACAAGACGTTCTCCAACGACTTCAAGCGGCTCGAAGACGTGACCAACCAGTTCATGGATGCCTTGCGCAAACGCAAGGAAGTGACGAACCTGTTCACCTTCTACGCCGCCAACTACCCGCAGTACGAGCTGATCATCAACAACGACGTGGCCATGCAGAAGGGCGTGTCGATCAAGGCGGCGATGGACAACCTCAACATCTTCATTGGCAGCACCTGGGAGCAGGGATTCATTCGCTTCAACCAGTTCTTCAAGGTCTTCGTCCAGGCCATGCCGGAGTTCCGGCGCTTCCCCGAGGATCTGGACAACATGTTCGTCAAGAACGATCGCGGGGAAATGGTCCCCTACTCCTCGTTCATGACGCTCGAGAAGAAGCAAGGCTTGAATGAGATCACGCGGTATAACCTGTACACTTCTGCCGCCATTCAAGGCGCACCCGCTCCGGGCTACAGCACCGGACAAGCAATCCAGGCGGTCAAGGAGGTCGCCAAGACGCTGCCTCCCGGTTACGAGGTCGGCTGGGCCGGACTCGCTTACGACGAGGAAAAAAGGGGGAATGAGGCGATTTATATCTTCCTCATCGTCGTCACCTTCGTCTATCTCGTACTGGTGGGTCAGTATGAGAGCTTTATCCTGCCGCTGGCCGTGATCCTGTCGCTGCCGATCGGTGTCTTCGGTTCGTTCTACCTCCTGCAGGCCATGGGGTTGGCCAACGATGTCTATGCCCAGATCGGCCTGGTCATGCTGGTCGGCCTGCTCGGAAAGAATGCGATCTTGATCGTCGAATTCGCGGTGCAACGGCGCGGGGAGGGTGTGCCTCTCCACGAGGCAGCCGTCGAAGGAGGAAAATTGCGTTTCCGGCCGATTCAGATGACCTCCTTCGCCTTCATCGCCGGTCTTATCCCGCTGGTCATTGCCACCGGTGCCGGGGCAATCGGCAACCGCACCATTGGCACCACGGGCGTCGGCGGGATGCTCGTGGGCACCGTGATCGGCGTCTTGATAATTCCCGGCCTTTATTACTTGTTCGGCAAGATTGCCGACGGGCGCAAACTCCTCCGGGACGAGGTGGATAAACCTCTCAGTGAGCCTTCCGGACCCAAACAATTCGAGCCGCTTCCGGACGCGACGGCCGGCGAGATCGAGGCTCTGCTGGAATACCTGAACGCCCACGGCAGTCAGGACGACGTCTTCCACATTGCCGCCGAAACGCACCGCGACTCCGGGCGACTCATCAACGTGGCCAAAGCTGCCGAACTTCTCGATTTCGTCACCACGACGCACCGCCAGGTCGTGCTCGACCACGAGGGGAGTCGCTTCGTCAAGGCGAGCCGCGCGGATCGCAAAGCCATCTGGCGTGTGCGCATCCTTCAGTTGCAGCTGTTCCACGTGACCCAGGAGATGCTCCACCGTGAGGGGGGTCCCATCGATGGCGAAGTGGTGCGGGAGACCCTGATCCTCAACCGGCCCGAGGAGAACTACGAGAAGCAGTTCGCCACTTTCGTCGACTGGGCGCGCTACGGCGAGTTGTTCGCCTACGACGAGGCGACAGGGCAGATCTCGATGCAGTCGGACCAGTTCTTCAAGCACTGAGATGGTCGCAAAGCCTAATTCCGGAGGCACACTCTGGAGGTAGCTAAAGCATGTCCGAGTTGCGCGCGCAGCGCAGTAAGCGGTCGTGCCGTGCTACCGTTTACTTCGCTGCGCTGCGCGCACGGCTCGGATGACGCGAGCCGTTTCCGGAGGCACACTCTGGAAGAATTGCTGTTGCAGAGAAGGCCGTCGGATGTTATCACCCCGGCACTCATACATGTGCCCGAGGATGGTGTGTCTTTCGTTTAGCGACCCTCCGCAGAAGCGTCGTTGCCCTCGACGATTCTGCGTTCGGCAGGATTGCCGACGGGCGCGAGTTCCTCAAGGACGAGACGAATGAACCTCGCAGTGAGATTGTCAGACACGAAGCTTCACAAGCACATGATTGCACGAGCGATCACGTGCGGCATGCTGCTTCTGGTTCTGCCGTCCTGTGGAATCCCCAAGCTCCGCCAGGCCATGCCGGGACCACTCCTGCCGACAAACTACACGGCAGGCTTCAATGGCCCTCCCAGCCTGGAAAACTCAGCTCAGGTCCCGATAGAAGATTTTTTCACGGATCCGAAGCTTACGAGCTTGATCTGCCAGGCACTGTCCGGCGGCAACCTGGAGCTGCGGATCCTGGCTGAGGATGTCCAGATCGCCCAGAACGTGATCCTGGGGCAGTCTGGGGCGTACCTTCCCATCGTCAGCGTCGGGCTTACCGCAGGGATGGAGAGATACAGCCGATTCACGCCTGAGGGAGCCGCTGAGGATCAACTCGAATATCTCCCCGGCAAGCACTTTCCGGGACTACCAGGGAATTTCATAGCAGCCTTCTACGCCTCCTGGGAGCTGGACATCTGGAGGAGGCTGAGGAATCTCCGAGACGCGGCAAGGCTGCGCTTCCTGGCCACCAATGAGGGGCGGAACTACGTCATAACCCGTCTGGTCGCGGAGATTGCCGAGAATTATTACATGCTCATCGCGCTGGACAAACGGATTGAGAATCTGGATACCATCATCGCGCTTCAGGAGCAAAGCCTCAAGATCGCCCAGGACTTCATGGCAGCAGCCCGCCTCACCATGCTGCCTGTCCAGCGTTTCGAGGCTGAGGTTCGCAGGAACCAAAGCCAAAGGCTGATCACGCAACAGGCGATCATCGCGGTCGAGAACCGTATCAACTTCCTCGTCGGTCGCTACCCGCAGCCGGTCGAACGCAATTCGCTTAGTTTGGGGGATTTCATCAATCTGAACTTGCACGCGCTAAGCCTGGGCATTCCCGCGCAGCTACTTCAGTACCGGCCCGACATCCGCCAAGCCGAGCGCGAGCTGGCGGCTGCCGGGCTTGACGTGAAGTCCGCGCGGGCCCGCTTCTTTCCTCAGCTGGCCATCGCCGGCCCCACTGGCCCAGCGGGACCGTACAGCCCCGTTGGCTGGCAGGCCTTCAACCCAAAATATCTGTTCTGGACTCCGGACGCCTTGCTTGTCAGTGTCGCCGGCGACCTGATCACGCCGTTGATCAACAAGAGAGCGCTCAAGGCCGACTTCAAAACCGCGAACGCCAGGCAATTGCAGGCTGTCTACAACTACTATCGCGTGATCCTCAACGCCTACACCGAGGTTGTCACCCGCGTGAACAAGGTGCGGAACTACAGCAGGAGCATCGAGGTCAAGAAGCAGCAGGTGGCTGCGCTCGTGTCCGCAGTCGATTTCGCCTTCTCAATCTTTCAGAAGCCCAGGTTTGATGAGAAGGCCCGCGTCACCTACCTGGATCTGCTCTTGGTCCAGCGCGACCTCTGGGAGGCGAGATTGGAATTGATCGACACCAAACAGGAGCAACTGTCTGCCATCGTAAACGTTTATCAAGCGCTCGGCGGCGGTTTGTTGGGATGCGGTCATGCGGATCCAACACATCCTCAACCCGCTCCCAGCCCTGACCAAGCCCAGCAAAGAGGAAGCGATGCGTCCGGGACGGACCAGCTCCCTGCTCCCCGCAAACAGCCTGAGCAGCTCCCCGCCCCCGACAAACAGCCCGAGCAGGCCTCCGGCCTCAACCCCGCCCAGCCCGGCCGGCTCCCCGAACCCAACACGCTCCCGATCAGCTTCTCTCCGCCGGGCGCGACAGCGCTCCCCGACTGCGGCTACAAGCTGATAGGCGACGAGCCTCTTTCTCCTGGGCGCGACGCGGGAGTAGAAAAGCGGTGATCGTGGTGTGCCTCCCGAAGTAGGCAAACATCTTGCGCCGTCCGAGCCGCGCACGCAGCGCAGCGGAGTAAGCGGTAATCGTGGCCGCTTACTCCGCTGCGCTGCGTGCGCGGCTCGGACATGCGAGCGGCGATGGTTCTTTTGGTCTTGCTCGGTCGTGCCCCGTTGCTATCCTCACGCTCTTTCCAGGGAGATGGCGAGATGGCCTTTCGCATAATCTGTGTTGCTTTGCTGCTCGCAAGCCTGCCAATCGCGGGATGCGGGACAGTTGCAAACCTGGCCAGGCAGGGTCTCGACAGTGGCGGAGTGATCCCCTTCGGCGGAGTGAAACAAGATGTGGCGTGTATGAAGAAGGCGGAAAACGGAGAATTTAGCTTCTGCACACAACCCAAGCCGGAGCCGGAACAACGTCCCCAGGTGGCCGTCATGCTACTCTGTGCCGCGGATCTGCCGCTCAGCCTCATCGGCGACATCGTGACGTGGCCTTATACGGCGACGTACACCTACATTAATCAGCCAAGTCCTACTCCACCTGTAATGCAGCCACCTACCCCCCCTGTGACACAGGCAACTACCCCACCTGTGACACAGGCAACGCCCGCGGGCCGGCCTCAGACTTCTCCGTACATGGATGCTCAAAACCCGGCGAGCGGGGGACGTTAGCCCTCTGTTATCTCCTGAGCAGGGGACCAACGCCCCCCTTGCTCACCGGGTTTTGAAACCACTTCCAGCATGATCGAACGTTCCGACGGAAAGCATGGCCTTCCCATCCCTTTTTAATCTTCGTTTGTTATACCCATGTTAGGGCCGATGCAAGTTAACTGGGCACATCGACGCTAGAACCATCCGCACAGGATTGCTCATTCCACCTTCCGGAAGATGAGCTGAGCCTGTTAAACTGGGAGAGATAGTCCCTGAAAGCTGCATCTCCGCAAGAGCGAATGCAAGTCGCCGATTGAAAAGTTTGAAGCAAATGCCAGATTTCGCCGTCCCGTGGGGTAATGAGAATGGAACGAGGTCACGACTCCAAGACCCGAGTTACTCTGCTGGGACGGTTGCGGCGTGATCCGACGAACCAAGCGACTTGGGCCGAATTCGTCGAACACTACGGCACGCGGATATACACCTGGTGCCGCCGATGGAATTTGCAGGAAGCCGACGCGCAGGATGTCACGCAAAATGTTCTGCTGAAACTCGCGGACAAGATGCGAAGTTTTGACTACGATCCATCGCGCAGCTTCCGCGCCTGGCTCAAGACGTTGACGCATCACGCCTGGAGCGATTACCTGGAAAGCCGACAGCGAGCCGGTCTCGGCAGCGGCGACAGTCGGGTTGCGGACATGCTGCACAGCGTCGAAGCCCGTGCGGATCTGGTGCAGCAGCTGGAGGCCGAATTCGACCGCGAGCTGTTGGAGGAAGCCATGGCACGCGTGCGATTGCGTGTAGCCCCGCAGACCTGGGAGGCCTTTCGCCTGACGGCCCTGGAAGGTCTGTCCGGAGCGGAAGCCGCCCAGCGCATCCCCATGCAGGTCGCCCAGGTGTTCGTGGCCAAAAGACGAGTGCAGAAGATGCTATCGACAGAAGTGGCCAAGCTGGAGGGACGTAACGGAGAAGCGCCATGAGGCCCTGCCCGACCCCGAAGGAATTGGAACAGTTGCTCGAAGAAGAGCTAATCGACGTTCAGCAAGCAGCCCTCGCGGAGCATGTTGATTCGTGCATCTCTTGCCAGATCGCGCTCGAACGGCTGACCGAGACGACGGACGAGCTTCAAAGTTTGTCGCGCTTGCAGCGAAGCAACTGCGGCGTTGACCCCGCGGGAATCTCGGACTCTCGGACCGCCTTTCTCTTGCACCTCAAAGAGTTCCCACCCTCTTCGGGTCTCAAGCCCGAGCTATCCGGGGCGACTCAGGAACCCTCTTCGTCGCGCGAACCTCCGGTCGTCAACGGATACGAGATCCTTGGAGAACTGGGTCGAGGCGGCATGGGAGTCGTGTACAAGGCCCGACATGTGGCGCTTGATCGGCTGGTCGCGCTCAAAATGATCTTGGCCGGCACCCACGCGGGACCCAGAGACCTGGCGCGCTTTCGCCAAGAAGCCGCGGCCATCGCTCGCCTGCACCATCCCAATATCGTCCAAGTGTTCGATATCGGAGACGCCGAAGGCCGGCCCTACATCGCCCTTGAATACGTCGAGCAAGGCAGCTTGGCCAGGTATTTGCGCGGCGAACCCCAGCCATTGCCACCGGCCCTGACGCTGATCGAAACGCTAGCGCGGACCATGGCCTACGCCCATCAATGCGGCATCATTCATCGCGATCTTAAGCCTGCCAACATCCTCCTCGGCGCGAAGGAAAAAGGCCGGAGCGGAAATGCGAATTTCTCCTCGCTCGTTCTCGATAGCTCTTATGTGCCCAAGATTACCGATTTCGGCCTGGCCAAGCGGCTGGACGCGGTCGGAACGGGGTCGCACTCGGAAGAGGTGCTCGGCACGCCCAGTTACATGGCTCCCGAGCAGGCCGACGCCAAAGGGCTGGAAATCGGTCCCGCCACGGACGTGTACGCGCTGGGAGCAATTCTCTACGAGATGCTGACAGGCCGCCCACCCTTCAAGGGCGCGACCGCGCTGGACACGATGGTGCAAGTGTTGCACGATGAGCCGGTGCGTCCCGGCCGGCTCCGGGCAAAACTCCCACGCGATGTCGAGACCATCTGTCTGAAATGCCTGGAGAAAGATCCGGTTCGCCGCTATGCCAGCGCCTCGGCGCTGGCCGACGACTTGCGGCGCTACCGCCGCGGCGATCCCATCGAGGCAAGGCCGGTCGGCATCCTCGAACGCGGTTGGAAATGGACGCGGCGGCACAGGGCGCTCGCCGCTCTGCTCATGGGGATCGTTCTCGTTACGCTGCTTGGCTTCGTCGGTGTGACCTGGCAATGGCGGGTCGCCGTGCGCGAGAGGAACTACCAAGAATTCCTGCGCCAGCAAGCGCGTAACGTCCTTTATTACAGCTGTATCTCGCAGAGCCAGTTGCAGTGGCGCGCCAATGATTTGTCCGGCGCGGTGCGTAGTCTGGAAGAATGTATCCCGCGCGAGGGCGATCACCACGACCGTCGAGGATGGGAATGGTATTACTTGCAGAATCTTTATCGGCCGGAGCTTTTTGCCTTTAGCCATTCGCGTTCGGGTCCGGAAGGCAGCGTGGCATTCGATCCGGCCGGCAGGACGCTCGCCTCGGTGGTTAGTTTCGCGCCGGACAACGAAAACGAGTGCGGCGAAATCCGTCTTTGGGATGCCGCCAGCGGAACGTTGATCTACACGCAAAAGCTCCCCTCTCCTTTCCATCGCGTCGCCTTCCACCCCGATGGAAAACGACTTGCCCTGGGAAGCACCGATGGCAAGATCATGGTCTGGGACACGGCGACGCATCAGGAGCTATGGCAGGGTTCGCTTCCCCATTGCCGGGTTACGGGCCTGGCGTTCAGCGCCGATGGCAAGACGTTGGCCGCGGCGGCAATGGCCCCGCCGGAGCTGGGCAAACGCGGCGCGATGAAACTGTGGGACGCGGAGACGGGGAGCCAGAAACAGCACATCGGCACCGCGGAAACCGCCGGTTTCTACTGCATCGTGTTTCATCCGACCCTATCGTTACTCGCTTCCGGGGGTGAAGATAATACAGTCCGGATTTGGGATGTCTCCAGCGGCACGGAAGTGCGCTCCCTCAAGGGCCACAAAAGCCCCATCTGCGGCGTGGCGTTTAGTCCCGATGGCAAACTCCTCGTTTCCGCGGGCAACAATGGCGACCTAAAAATCTGGAACCTGGAACAGGAGAAAGACTCGACGCAGGCCGGCGAAACGTCCGGCGGATTTCCCAAGGGAAGGATCGTGCCCCAGAGTCTGACCGGAAGGACCGGCGCCATTCTGAGCCTGGCTTTCAGCCCGGATAGCCGCTATTTCGCCTACTGCGGCACGGATAAAACCGTGCGCGTCTGGGACGTGGACTCCGGCATTGGGTCCCTCACGTTCCGCGGCCACAGGGCCGTGGTCGAGAGCGTCCAGTTTAGTCCCGATGGCCAGCGCCTGGTCTCCAGCAGCCCGGCCCGCGGCGAGGTCAAGATTTGGGATCTCACCCGTCACCCCGACTATTCCACCCTGGTACGAACAGCGGGAGACCTGGACCATCCCGCACGCGACCTGGTGGATATTGCTTTTCACGAGGACGGAAAGCATCTGGTATCCGTGACCGTGGCGGGAGAGTTGCAATCCTGGGACGCGATTTCCGGCGTCCTGCACGCTCAGCATTCGTTGCCGATCAGCGCCGAGCCGGTCGAACTCGGCGGCATCCTGGCCGCGTTTGGATCCGGAGGACGCCGCTTGGCGGGGCGTTGCCGAGAGGATCGGCGCCTCGTTCGCATCTGGGACGTTGATAGTGGCAAAGAGTTGCTGACCTGTCGAGGTCATCGCCTTCCCGTTTACTGTCTTTTCTACAGTCCGGACGGTCGCTACCTGGCCACCTGCGCCTGCGATGACAAGCCGTCCGGCAAACCTTTCGAGGTCAAGGTCTGGAACGCGGAGACGGGTGAACAACTCGCCGATATTGGCGGCCGCGGCCAGGTGTTCGCCGTGGTCTTCAGTCCCGATAGCCGATGGCTGGCGTTTGGGAACGACAACCTCCTGCGCGTGTTCGACTGGGCGGCCAACCACGAAGTAGTCTCGCCGCTCGCGTCGCACAAAAGCAATGTCACCGCGATCGTTTTTCATCCTAATGGCAGCCGTGTTGCCAGCGCGGCGATCAACGATCCGGAAATTCATCTTTGGGACAGCAGTACGTGGGGATCGTCACGTAAGGTAAATCGGCAACCCATACGGCGACTGCCAGCTCCCACGCAGATGGGCGACCTGGGTTTCAGCCCGGATGGCACGCGGCTGGTCGGGGCCAATCGCGATCTCGTCAAGATGTGGGATGTCGAATCCGGCAAGGAGGTATTGACGCTCCGCGGCGCGCCGCAGCGCTATGGCGATCCGCCCTTCAACGCCCGCATTGTTTTCCATCCCAACGGGCTACGGCTTGCCGGGGCCAACTGGAACGAATCCATCAGCGTTTGGGATGCCCCCATGCCCAGCGATGAGGAGTCCCAGCTTCCGCAAGAAGCCGCTCGGCGCCAGGGAGCCGACGAACGGGCGCTCTTCTGGCACCTGGAAGAGGCGGAATATTGTGTGGAGCATAAGCTGAAGTACGGGGCGCGGTTTCATCTGCAACGCCTTCGCGATGCGCATTTGCCGCAATTGCTCCAGGCGCGCGTCGAGCGCATTTTGAGGAAGATGGAAAGGCAAGAGAAATGAGCGGGTATCTGATTAGCGCCTAATACGCCTCCTCTACTCTTACCTGCTGGGCGTAAGCATATCTAGCAAGCCGGCTCACGCGATCAGTACCGACTCCACGGCGTCGTACCACGCGACGACGCGATCAACCACGTCCCCGAGCAAGGCGTCCGTCAGCTCGACGCAATTCGCCTGCGTGTGGTGGATGAGCTTCGGGCCGTCCCCGTTCACGACCGGCTCGGCGAGCCAGGAGAAGAACGCCTGCTCGTCACGGACCGTGAAGAAGAACAGGCAAACGGGATAGGTGAACTTTCTCAGCCCCTGGAAGAACCCCATCGTCGGGCCGAGGATCTTGTTCGCATGCTCGGCAGTCGTGGGGGAGGGCACGCCGCGCAGCAGGACGCCGAAGACGAGCCGCATCGGCTTGTCCTCGCGGTCCACGTAGACGTGCATGTCCAGGCCGGTCTGCTCCTTGGTCTCCACGACTCGCAAGTCGTCTCTCCTGGTGAGGATGACGGTGGCCCGTGACCGCACTTGGCCGCCGATATAGCGCTCGTTCGTCTCACTTGTCATGTCCGTCCCTCATCGATTGTGAAATGACGATGTGGTTCATTTGGTAGGACGATCCGCCAGCCGTGACAGCGCCTCTTTCGCCTCTCGAAAAGCATTCGCCCCGACACGCGGGTCGTTCAGCATCGCCTTCAGTTCCGTGGTTTGCACGAGGTAGTGCAGCAAGTCCAAGGCTTCGTCCGTGCCAATGCGGTCCAACACGACGGCGAGGCGGATCAGACGTTGTTGCTCTGGGGTACGCGAAAAAGGTCCGCGCGGCTGAGGTTCGGGCGGCGGAGGGGCGAATGTATCCAGCAATGCTTGCACGCGGCGCCGCTGCTCCGGCGAGAGCTTATCCGCCAGCGCTTGCCGCAACACCGGCTCGATGCTTTTGCCCTTCCCAGCCAGCTCCCGCGAGGCTTTCTCACGTACCTCGAAGGTATCGCTGTCGAGGTCGCCGATCAACTGCCTCAACCGATCGTCGCGCGGTAGGTCCGGTTTGAGACGCTGCTTCAAAAAAGCGACGGAAGATTGCGGCGCCGCCGCCAACCGGCGGATAGCGCGCTGGCTCAAGAAATAGTCGCGGCGCTGATCCGCACTCAGATCGATCCACAGGTTTTCGAGCTCTTCCCCCGAAAGGACGATCGGCAAGCGCTGGCGGGCGAGGTCAGCCACGTTCCAGATTAAGATGTTCGTATCCGCGCTGGCGGAAGCGATCCGTTTGCCATCCGGTGAGAAGGCAGCTGAGAATACCATCCCGTCATGGCCGGTCAACTCGTGGAGCAGTTTACCGGTGCCAACCTCCCAGATGCGCGGCACGGCGTCGCGGCCCGCCGCCAAGAGCAACTTGCTGTCGGGAGAAAAGCTCACTGTATAGAGCGGGTCACTGCCGCCGCGCAAAGGATGGAGCAATTTGCCCGATTCCGCATCCCATAGCCAGACCGTACCGAACGAATCACCGCTGGCGAGCAGCTTGCCATCCGGAGAGAAGCAGGTAACCTTTTGTCCCAACCAGGATCCCGTTGAAGGTTTCAGATCCAGGCTCACGGCTCCGGTCTTCGCATCCAAAATGTGGACATGTCCCGGGATGTGATACGAGACGACGACGAGCCGGCTTCCGCTTGGAGAGTAAGCGACATTAGCGATCTGCGTTTCTTCGGCGATTTTGCCCGTCTCCTCTCCGCTGGCCACATCCCACAAGTGAATGTCCTTTCCGCCACTATGCGTAACCATGCCCTGTCCCTGCTTATTGACAAATTCGATCCGGCGTAAGACAGCGGCGGCCATCGTTTTGCCGTCCGGAGACAGGGCCAACGTCGTCGCGTGATCCTGCGCCGTTGCAAACCGGCGCAGCATTTTCAGCGTGGCGAGATCCCAGCGCATGATACCGTCATCGCTGCTCGTCACCAGCGTTTTGCCGTCGCTGCTCAATGCGGCGGCGTAGCAGTCGTGGAGATAGCTTTTAGCGGCGCGCTGTTCCGCGCCGGTGGCAGCATCCCAAACGCGCACCGTCTCGCCGACGGATACCACGGACTTACCGTCCGGCGTAAAGGCGACGAAGTGAACAGGTCCCGTGTGGCCGCGCGTGGCATTTCCCTCCTGCCGCGGCGGAAGGTCGATCAGGCGAACCGCGTTTCGCGAACTCCAGGCCAAGCGTCGGCTATCCGGGGAGAAAGCAATCTTGAAAACGTTATTGGCAGTCTCCCAGAGACGGCGCGGCCCTCCTTCCGCTTTCCAATCCCAGAGGATGAGTGGTCCCATGCGGCCCCCCGAGGCGAGATACTTACCATCAGGAGAGAAGCACACCTCATCGACCATATTCGCGAGTCCCGGAATGGCATGACGTTCCTTGCCGGTAACCGGATCCCACAATTTGATCTCGCCGTGTGTCGGACCCTGAGCATCGCCAAAATATCCTCCTCCCGAGACCAGCGTCTTGCCATCGGGAGAGAACGCCACGGACCACGCGGCGCTCCGGTGTCCCTTGGCATGCCACAACGCCTTGCCAGTATCCGCGTCCCAGAGCTGAATGATACCTCTGGGCTGATTCGCGGCGGCGGCGAGGGTGTGTCCATCGGGAGCGAACGCGACCGAGCTGGCCCGACAGCGGATCGTCCGGATCGACTTGGCGGATCGAATATCCCACAAACAGATTTCCTCGCCTTGCCTGTCGAAGGCCAACGTCTTGCCGTCCGGTGCGAAAACCAAACAGTTGGTGAAACCCCGAATCGGTTCGCCGACCTGACGACCAGTGGACGCATCCCACAAGCGAACGGTATGGTCATGGCTTGCCGTGGCCATCAGCTTGCCCGTCGGCGCGAAAGCTATTTGTCTGATCGTATCCGCATGGCGGGCCAACGTCCTCAGTGGCCGGCCCGTCGAGGGATCCCAAAAACGAATGCGTCGGTCCTCGCCGACGGAAGCGAGGACTTTTCCATCCGGCGAGAAGGCCACGCCAAACGCGCCGTGCGTATTGCCGAAATGACGCAGACGGATCGTGCCCAAACGAGCAATTGCGCCGGCCGGCAACGGATCGCCGTAGCTATCGCGGTGAGGCGTCTCGGCGTGAAGAGAGACATGCAGGGCCGAAAATTGCCCCATCAGAAGACAGACGAGAAGAGGAGAGAGCCGGCGATGGATTGGAAGAAACGGTGCTGCCGCGCGGCGGTTAGATGTACTCATGGATAACGCAGAGTTCTAGGATGTATGGATTCGTTAGCGCCCCCCATTCAACCATCCCAAATACTCGGCGTCAAATGAGAAATTTTCATCGGCAATTGCCACGGGTGCGTCATGCGCCGCGTCCAGTCTACACACGACAGCGAGAATCGGGCCGCAGAGCGGCCGGACGTGCGTTCCCACGCGGAGCGTGGGAACGAGAAAAAGAGATGCTTCTACGAAACATCACTAACCGATTCACTAGGACGCAAGCTGCAGAGGATCGAGGTTGACGGAACCTTCTCGCTCGATGCGTTCCGCATCGGGTAAATCGAGCGGAAACCCGTCGGGCACGCTTCGGCCCAGGGCGCGGGTGACGCGCTCCGATTCGGGAAGCGGTTGCCCCGTGTCGCGATCGATCGCCAGGCAAGCGCCGCCGATCATGCGCGTGACAATCTTGCCGCAGGCCGCGGCGTTGCCCCGTAAGTGGGGAGCGTCGAGCAGGCCGAGTTCCACCGCGCGCGCGAGCGTCTCCGCATCGGTGAAGGGATCGCCGACGTCTCGCCCCAGATACGCGATGGCGTTGAGGAGGACGGCGGCGTCGGCCAAAAGCTCCAATTTTCGTCGCTGAACTCCGCTATCGCGAGTCATGTCGGGCAAACCAAGCAGGCACTGCGAGATGGCGCCGTCGGCAATCCGGCATGCTTCGATGAGTTCGGCCGCGGTCGTGGCATGATGCGCCTCGGTGTGGCCGACGATGTGGACGATGTGCGGTTTGAGCTGCATTTGCAAGGTGACGGTGGCCGCCAGATGGCCGCGGGCCACGCTCGGATCGGGAGGATACGAGGTCAAGCCGCCCCGCGTCTCTCGCCAGACGCGGAAGTGGTTGTTTTGAAGCGACTCCACCAGCTCCAGCTTCGCCAACATCTTACCCAGGTCCATCGTCGGCGAAGTGTTGGGCGGATTGTTGAACATCAATTGCTGCACATAATCGCGGACGCCGGCGGCGCGAGCGTTGTAGGCAGCCAAATACGCGGCGACCACGGCGACGACATCGGGAGCGTCCCGCAGGCTCCAGTGGTGCGATTCGTTCATCTCGACGGGGATGCCCTGCTCGGCGTGCCAACGCATCAAGGCCTGCGTTTCGGGGATTGCCTCGCGCAACGGACGCGGGCTGCGTCCATCGAGCTGCGTGTACCAGAACAGCGGAATGGCGCACCAGGCGTTATTGATGGTTTGCGCCAGCATCGGCGCCCACCGCTCCGTGTCGCGTGTCCCGCTGTAACAACGCATCAAGGGATAATTACCCAAACGAGAGTGGGCGTAGAGCGTGGCCAGGTCGGTTTCGGTGCGCACCGGAACGCCGCCGGCTCCATGCGCCTCGGGGTCCATTTCGTCGGGGCGGAAAAAATGTTCCTGGGCATTTTGATCGGTGCCCAGGGATAGGACATCCAAACACTCGGCGCGAGCGATCTCGACAATGCCGGCGACCGTCTCTTCTACCGTCGGCCGGCCGAAGTGATGGCGGATCAGGGGATAAGGGGCTTTCCAGGCGATGCGCTCCACGAGCGTTTGCGGCGGCGTCGTGCGCTTCGTCTCGGTCTGTTCGCCGCGCAGATAAGCGACGACGGCCTGTTTGGAAGCGCCGCTGGCAAAGGACATGCGGAACAGACCCACGTTGCCGGCGACTTCGACGCACGGCTCCGTGCCGCCGAAAAGCCAGGTACGGCCGGTCTCGCCGCGCGCTCTTGCCTTGGCAGATAGTTCCTCAAGCAGACTGCGGCAATTTTGCGGAGTCAAGCGGTATCCCACGGCCACGATGGCCGGGTCGTGATACGCCACCTTGCCAAGAAGTTCGTCCACGCTAATCGCTGGACCCAGACAGATGGTCTCGTAGCCCAGCTGCTCGGCCAAATTCAGAAAGTTGACGACGCCGGCCACATGGACGCAATCGCCGATGGCGGCACCGAGAATGAGGTGATTTTTCATGGGATCGCCTTCCTGGTTAAACCTGCGGAATCAACTCCAAACCCAAGGGAAACCTTCCGAGAGGGATCGAAGCTGTCCGTATCGTTCGTGGCATCGCCGCCGCACGACCTCGTTCGACATAGGCACGGATGGATTCAGCGCTGAGTCCATCCAAGCCGAGAACGTCCAGGGTTCGCGGGCGTTGCCATTGTCGAGAGCCGAGCACGCTCCGGCTTTGATCGACCAGATCGGTGAGCACGGGTAAATCGAGTCCGGCGGATTCCCCCAGTTCGCGCAGAGGGATCAGCCCGGTGGGTACATCTTCGAACAGATACCGGTGCTCAAGCGTTGTGGGGGCCTTGATGCCGGCATAGGCCGGGTTTCCGGCGAGCGCGTCGTGGATCGTGTCGGCGTGGTGGTGGTAAGCTCGCGCTATCCAGTCTCGCAGGGAACACGCCGGCACTCCATAGGCCTGGGCGATGCTGCGGCGCTCGGCGTCGGCGGCAGCGAGCGTGGCCGCGACCGAGAAGGTGACTCCCTCGCGGTAAAAATCAAAGGGCTCGCCTCTCGCAATGCGGTCGGCGTTCAGGAGCGTGATAACCGGGTGTAGGATCGCACCGAGATTGGCGAGTCCTGTATGCAACACGGAGCGAGCGGGACAAAGCATCGGTAGGAAAGGCCGGCACGCGGCCAGCAGTTCCGGCGTTCGGTTCGCGGGCAGGGCCGCAGCCAAAACTTCGGCCTTCTGTCCATAGATAACAGCAGATGCCGGCCCGACGCAACGGGCGGCGAAGGGGAACGTATTCGCTTCGCCCAGGAGAATGCGCGCGTGACAATTGGCTTCACGCAGCACACGGCGAAACTCCAGGGAACCACCTGTACGGCCCGGCACAAGCAACACGGTTTGTCCATGTTGCAAGTGGGGCGCACACAAGCGAGCGACATCGGCATGGCCACAGGCGGGCACGGCCACCAACACGACCGAGGCGTCGGACAGAGCGGCGGCCATATCGCAGGTGGCAAGGGCGATGGGAGCGTGGACCGCGTCTCTGCCGGGCGTGACGAGTTGGATCCCGCGCCGTTCGGCCACGGCGGCCACCCGCTCGAAGGAGCGGTTCCAAAGAGAAACTGTGCGGCCTCGACGCGACAGGTAAGCGGCCAACGCCAGACCACCATGACCCGCACCAAGGACCGCGACAGAGAGCTTGCGTTTCACCACGATGTATTCCTCATGCTCCGAGACTGGCTTTATCTGCCAGGTAGTACGGCGAATGGCTTCGAGATCTGGCATCGGCATCGCTTTTTTCCGGCGAGCGATTGCCGGAGTTGCTTAGCGCACACTGCTGCTGGAGGTAAGTTCTTCGGCGCGGCAGGACGATCTTCGTTGGCTTTTGGGTAGAGATGTAACACGCTCGGAGCGGAGGGGAGGGTTTCCTCGACGCGAGGGATCGGACATCATCCAAGCGGTAGGAGCCAACACCAGCCCGATCCCGACTATCGTGATAGGTCGTAGGTTCGGGCCTTCAAACAGGATGTCCAGCCCCAGCGCGAAGACAATCTGCATTAACCCGACCACGGAAATCCGCGCGGGAGGGCCGGATGTGAAGGCGCGCGTGACGCAAAGCTGTCCCAAGGTCGCCGCTACTCCCACGCCCAGGAGCAACAAGACTATCCGGCCTTCACCCACGCCATCGAGTCGCGGAGGCGGATTGAGGAAGCACGAAGCCAGCACAAAGAGCGTGGCCACGCCCGAATAGTGCACAACTACCGCCCAGGGATGCAGCCCCTTGATGCGGTGCAGTCCCAACATCGCGATGGCCGAGGTGAACGCCGCCGTCAGCGAAAGGGCGATGGCGGATGTGGCCCTGGCATCGGCATGGAAGTAGGGGGACTCGATCAAGACCACGCCGCCCACGCCGCAGCCGGCCGCCAGCCAAACCGAAAGAGCAGGCCGAACGCGCAGCAGGGGCCAGGACAGCAGTGCCACCCAGATGGGAAACGTATTGGTCAACGTCATCACTTCGGACGTTGGTAATTGCCCCAGGGCGAAGAAGGTGCAAAGCAGGCTAACGCTGCTGGCACAGCCGCGTAGCCACAGAGCATAGGGCCGCCAGAAAACGAGCGTGGCGCCGGACAATCGGGCCAGGGCAAAGGCGAGAACGAAAGCGATGCTGCTCCGCGCCAAAGCGATAACGCGCCAATCACAATCGTCCCGAAGCAGATGTGCAAACTGCCCCATCCAGGCCGTGAAAAAACAGCCGCCGAGCATCCACAGGTACGGAGCCAGGGGGCGATTCCGAGCAGCGGGAATGACTCACCTCCGAAAGAGGCAGTAAGTTTTCCGATTATCGCGGAGTTTCAGCAAGGACTGCCTTTGCCGGTGCTCCGCATTTGCAATTCGTACTGGTCAAGACTACAGAGCCTCAACCAAAGATTAATACGGGCCACGGACCAGGGATCTAGCAGCAAGGTTATTTTTTCCGTTCGATGTTGAGTGCAACGGCTGCCGCTGGACGTGGGGAGGGATATCGCGATTATCTCCAGGATAAACCGGCAGGTCTGTCCATCGAGGGAGGAGCATGGGCGAAGTATTGGAAAAGCGCGGAGGTGCTCAGGCTTACGGGGCCTGCTTCAGAACGACCAAGGTAAGGTCATCCCTCTGTGGCGCGGAGCCACGGAAGTCGAGGACATCCTGCATCACGCCTTCGAGGATCGAAGTGGCAGGCTGAGAGGCGAGTCGCAGTAGGCTCTGTTTGAGCCGCTCGCGGCCGAATTGCTCACCGCGCTCGTTCCAGGCTTCGGTGATCCCGTCCGTACACAGGGCCACAACCTGCCCCGGCTCGCGGAACGGGGCATGATGCTCGCGAAAGGTCACGCCGGCGTCGATGCCGAGGATCGGGCCGTCCCCTTGCAGATCCGCAATTGTCCGCGAGCCGGGGTCCACTAGCAGGGCAGGCTCATGGCCGGCGCTCACCCAGGCCACCGAATCGCTCCGGACTTCGAGCAGGTAGAACGTCATGAACCGTCCGATGTCGCCAAGGTCGGCGACGAGGCTTCGGTTCAAGTCAGTAACGACCTCGCCCAGGCTTCCGGGGCGTGAGGCCCGCATCCGCAGACTGGCACGGGCCGCCGTCATGAGGAGGGCGGCGGCGGGTCCATGCCCCGCGACATCCCCGACGGCGATTCCGAATCCGCGTCCCGCGAACTCCTCGGTGGTCAGGAAATCGAGATAGTCGCCGCCCACGGCATCGGAGGGGATCATCCGGCCCGCCACTTCGAGGCCGGGCAGGGACGGGGGGGCCTTGGGCAGCAGGCTTCGCTGGACCTGGGCGGCCATGGCCAGCGATTCGCGCAGTAGCTGGTTCTGGGCGGCCAGAATCCGGCGGGCCAGGGCCAGCTCAAGGTGCGCGGCCACGCGGGCACGCACGATGGGCGGCCGGATCGGCTTGGTGATGTAGTCAACGGCGCCAAGCGAGAAGCCCTTGGTCTCGTCCTCAACCTCGCTCATCGCCGTGACAAAGATGACCGGCACGTCCTGCGTCATTGGGTCCGCTTTGAGGCGCCGGCAGACTTCGTAGCCGTCCATCTCGGGCATCATGATGTCGAGCAGTACGAGGTCGGGACGGTCCGGAGAACTGGCGATCTCCAGAGCGTCGGCACCGCTGGTGGCTACGCTCAGGAGGTAATCTTTGCGAAGCAGGTCCGCGAGGATCTTGATGTTGGCCGGCGTGTCATCGACGACGAGGATCCGTGGTTTGTCCATAAAAACTTTCTGGGTGGCTTGGGGATCGTTGATCAACCTCCCGACCCGACTTGGATGCCCTCCGCCTCGGCGAGGGCGGTGAGGGCCTTGGCAGCCCCCCGAAAGTCGAACAAGTCGAGGGCCTGGGCGATGCGCTCCACTTCCTTGCCGCGTGAGCCTTTCAAGGCGGCGCGGATGTTCTCCACGGCATCCTCCGCCTCGGGGTTGTTCTTGCGGACGAGGTCGGCCAGCGTGCGGATCGCCGATTGGAGGGCGAGTCTGTCCACGGCACCCGCGGACCCGGCTCTTGAGGCTTCTGTCTCGGCTTGTGCAGCCGCGGCCTGCTCGGCAAGGGGTTTCAAGCCTTGGATGACCTGGGACAGCTCGCGTTCAACATCGGGCAGGAGCGTCCCGGCCTTCGCCAGGTCGCCCAGGCGCAACGCGGAGTCCAACTCCTGGGCCGTCCGGTGCAGTTCCATTGCCCCGATGTTCCCGGCCACCCCCTTGAGGGTATGGACCTGACGCTCCGCGTCGGTCAGCCGGTCCTCCCGGATCGCGGAGCCGATGCGGTCAACGCTGGTCGCGTAATCGCGGTGGAAATCGAGCAACAACTTGCCGTAGAGCGCCTCGTTACCGGCGACACGCCTCAGGCCGGTGGCACAGTCAATCCCCGGCAGTTCCTCGATTCGCGGCGACGCGGCCTCGGGTCGCGTCGTTGGTTGGGACTGTGAGGGGGGAATTTTAGCGACGGATTCCCGCTCGCCGGGCCGAACCCAGCGGAGCAGCACGGCAAAGAGGGCATCGGGGTCGATCGGCTTGGCCACGTGGTCATTCATGCCGGCCGCCAGACTCCGCTCTCGATCCCCGGACATGGCGTGCGCCGTCATCGCGATGATCGGGAGGTCGGCGAACCGGCGGTCGCGGCGCAATTCCGCCGTCGCCTGAAGGCCGTCCAGCTCCGGCATCTGGATATCCATCAGCACGGCGTCATAGGGGCTGGCCCGCGCCTTGTCCACGGCCTCCCTGCCGTTGTTCGCCATATCGACGAGGAACCCGGCAGACTCCAAGATTTCCCGGGCCACTTGTTGGTTGATCTCGTTGTCCTCGGCCACGAGGAGGCGAGCGCCACGGATCGCGTCCATCGCCTGGGAGGATGCCGTCTGCGAGGACAGCCCGCGGAAGGCGCGGTGCTGGTCGCGGCCATACGCCTCCATGATGGTGTTGAGCAGCACCGACTGGTTCACCGGCTTGATGAGGAAGCCCTTGGCCCCCGCGTCTCCGGCCTGCTTCATGATCTCTTCGCGGCCATAGGCCGTCACCATAATTACGTTCGGGGCCTTGCCTGGCCATGACTTTTTGGTAATGCGTCGCGTTGCTTCGATACCATCCATGCCGGGCATCTTGTAATCCATGAGGACCAGGTCGTACGGCCGCCCGGCGTCGGCCGCGCGGTCGAGTTCCACGAGCGCCTCCTCGCCGGAGGCCGCCACGTCAACGACGAAGGTCATTGATTTAAGCGCTTCGGCGAATATATCCCGCGAAGTCTCGCTGTCGTCCACGACGAGAACGCGAAGGCCGCGAAGGTCGCCGACCAGGCTGGCGAGCCTAGCCCCGGCCATGCGCGCCAGACCGAAATTCGCCGTGAAAATGAAGGTACTTCCTTTGCCAGGCTCGCTCTCGATCCGGATCTGGCCTCCCATCATCTCCACGAGCCGCTTGCTGATCGACAGCCCCAGACCGGTGCCGCCGAACTTGCGGGTGGTCGTGGTGTCCGCCTGCGTGAACGGCTGGAAGAGTTTCGCGGCTTGCTCGGCGGTCATTCCGATCCCGGTGTCGCAGACGGCGAATTCGAGGACGGCCTGGTCCTCCCGCTTCTCCACAAGGCGGGTCGAGATGACGATCTCCCCCTGCTGGGTGAACTTGACGGCATTGCTCGCTAAGTTGATGAGGACCTGCCCCAGCCGGAGCGGGTCGCCGACCAGATGGAGGGGAACTCCCGGCTCGGTGCGGAAGAGGACCTCAAGCCCCTTCTCCCCGGCCTTGACCGTAACCAGCGTGGCGAGGTTATCCAGGACATCCTCAAGGTTAAATTCGGTCGACTCCATGTCGAGCCGGCCCGCCTCAATCTTGGAGAAGTCGAGGATGTCGTTGATGATTCGGAGCAGCGCCTTGGCCGAGCCGTCGATTTTCCGGAGGTAGTCACGCTGCTTCGGTGTCAGCTCCGTTTGAAGCGCCAGGTGGCTCATGCCGATAATGGCATTCATGGGCGTGCGGATCTCATGGCTCATATTGGCGAGGAAGTCTCCTTTCGCACGATTGGCTTCCAGCGCTTGTTCCCTCGCTGTATTCAGTTCGACAATGAGGTTCTCCATTTCCTTCTTGTGCTTCATCTCCTCCGTGATGTTGTTCCCCACGCATAGCAGTTCTTTCTCTTGCCCTTCGCCCGTGCGGATCACTCGGTTCGACCACGCCACCCAAATGCGTTCCCCCGCTTTTGTCACATTCTCATTGATTTCATTGACCTGTATTTCCTGCCCCTGGAGCGAATCGATGCGCCGCCGCACTTCCTCGCGCCAGTCCGGGGGGACAATCTGTTCTATTCGCTGGCCCACAAGCTCGGTATTGGTGAAGCCGAGAAGCTCCGTGGCATATTGATTGGCAAACGTAATGGTTTGGTCGCCACGAAGCTTAATGACGATGGAACGCATGAAGTTGACCAGCGACTCGTAGCGCGTGGCAAGCTGTCCCACCATGTCCTCGAAGACGGAGGCCAATCGTCCTAGCTCATCCCCGCGAGCGCGGACCTCCTTCAAGGCCCCCATCTGGTACTTTTCGGCCTCGACTGCCTCGGCAGCCCGGATCAGCCGATCGAGCGGGACGGTCAGCAAACGGCGGAGGATGAAGTAGGCCAGGATCCCCGAGGCCATTAGGAGGCCCGCGACCCCCGTGGCTAACAGGTAGTTCTTCAGAGCGAGATCGGCGAACAAGGAGTCGGTCTTGTATCCGACCTGGACGATGCGCGGCCTGTCCACGCCGGGTACACCCACATACTTGTACTGGAACGCATCTAATTCGCGCTTGCGGCTCTCCTGTACCACGAATTCCGCGTGCCCGCGCCCGCCGTCCAGTAGGCGAAGAAAGACGCCAGCCTGCGGCTGATCGGCTTTGAACGTGAAATCTACGTCCTCTGAACGTAAGTACGCCTTACCGGCGCTATCCGTGACCCAGAACTCATAGTCATACTTTTTGTTTTCCTTCGCGAGTCGGGCGATCGCCTTCAGGTGTTGATTGATCTCCTCGGGCGTCATTCCCTCCGGTCGTTTTTGCTCCGCGATCGCCACGAGGTGCGCGACGATTTGCGCCTGCATAACCATCTGCTCCCCGACCGCGTCTTCGACGAAGCGACGCGTGGATGAGTGGACCACATAGGCCGTGATTACGGCGGTTGCCGCGAGCGGAAGCCCACCCAGGAGCAGGATGCGCGCGTTCAACCCGAGAGCATTGAGCCAATTTCCGATCTTGAAACGCATGACGCCGTCCTCGTCGATGCCTTGGCCGCCGATTCCACTGATTCAGCTTTCGCGATCGGCGTGGGAAAGTCGACCCCAAACGGCGTCGCCGAATCCTGGATTGGGGGATTAGAGGGGAGAGGCCCCTCCCGGATTCGAACCGGGGATAGCGAATTTGCAATCCGCTGGCGCCTCGCCGCAACGTCCCATTCATTCTATAACTTGCGACGAACCGAGGGCAGCGCTTACACCATACTTACACCACGATCCCGATTTCGTCCGTCTGGCCGCCGTGTGGCCAAACCTGCCGAAGCCAATCCGCCGCGCCGTGCTGGCGTTGATCGAGGGCGAGCCGTGGTGAGCTTTCCTCCGGCAGTGCGCATTTGGTTGGGGATGGCACCGGTCGATTTGCGTCGTAGCTTTGACGGGCTGGCTGAGCAGGTGCGGCAACACCTGCACAACGACTCGCTCTCGGGGCACATTTTTGTCTTTCGCAACAAACGTGGCGACCGAGTCAAGCTGCTTCACTGGGGCGAGGACGGGTATGTCATCGTTTATAGAGCCATCAACGTTACTCTGAAAGATCTCACGACGAAGATCTGGATTGTCATTTTCCGCCACGTTACCCGCGCGGCAAACCCGTGAGGAATTTCAGCACCTGGGCATTATCCGGCTCAGGACCGGTTGTGTCGGAAGATTTTGGGAAACCACCTTTTGGTTGGGACGCGGGTTGTCGCGTTCGTCCCTCATTTATTTTTTGCTTGGCTCACGGGGGAGGCCTCCCAGGAAATGCAGGATTTTGTCCTGGGAGGTGGTGGTGGGGGAATCTTGGACCGTGGTGGCGGCGATCTTGGTTTTGGATCTCCGGTCGAAGACGGCGACGTGGATGAACTTCTGGTACTCCATGGGACGGATGGAACGAGGGATTATGGGGTTAGGGGTGTCGTCCCGCATTTCTTCTTTCCCCCGGGAGAGGAAGACGACGGTGAGGACTTCCTCCGGGGCGGAGGCCTGGAGGGGGGAGGGGAGGTCGAAATGGATGGGGTCGATCTTTCGCTCGTCTCGGGAGAGGACGATCATCTTGCCGACTTTGCCGGTGGGGGGGAGGGCTGGGGGGAGGTGGGAGCGCTTGACGATATCTGCGTGGAAGGGGGAGGGGGCTAGGGCGAGGTAGGATTTCAGGTGAGGCTCGAAAATATAAGCGGTGTGGTATTGGGAGATCCAACGGACGGAGAAGCAGCCGCCGCAGCTCAGGAGGAAGAGACCGAAGAGGGAGATGATGGTGATGCCGAACCATTTTAGCAAGGGGTGAGGGGGGAGGGGGGAGTAGGAGGAAGGAAGGTTGGTGGTGATGGCGGTTGGATCGATGAGGTGGGCACGGGCTTGTCCGCGGCGGATGCGGGACTGGACGTCTTCGTCCTCGTTGGGGTTGAAGCGCCGGGAGAGGATGAAATAGGCGATGAAGGACGAGACGCCCGAGACCAGGAGGAGGGAGGTGGTGATGAGGGAGATCGGGATGGGGAGGGGGGATGGGGAGGGGAAGATAGCGTGGAAGATTACGAAGAGGATCGGGGTGAGGGGGATGAGGCCTACGGTGAGGATTTGACCCAGGTAGAGCATCCAACGGCGGTGGAGGCGTTTGGCTTTGGGGATCATGTGGGACTGGATGTGGCCGCATGAGGGGCAGGGGATGGGTTCGACCCCGATATGGAGTAGAAATTGGAGGTTGGTGTCGGCTCGCTGTTGGGCAACGCTGTGGTCGCCGGATGAGAAGATACCGCCGCTGTCGTACCCTGACCCGGTACGGGTAAGGAAGTAGTAGAATTGTTGTCCGCAGGCTTCGCAGTGGACTGTTTTTTTGGTTTGTCCTCTGGCATCGGCGGTGGCGCCTCGCTGGGAGGCGCTGTAAGCACCGTAAATGAGGATGTTGGGCCACCACATGGGGGACTCCTGTTGTTGGTTTATCGGGATGGTGTGGTCCTGGTTGTGACCTTGTACAACTTCCGAATCCCCGGCTCGGTATGTCGGAGGAGCTGTTCCGGCGTAAAGCTATCTGGTTCGCCACATAGATGACCCCTTCTTTTCCGAACAGACTAAATATTCTCCAGCACGACCTCCCCTAGTGCCGGTTTGCCGGATTGACCTATAAAGCCCCATTTCCTCTCTGGCCCGATCCAGTTGGAGGGTTTTGTCCGCAGTCCTCACAAGGCGAACAAGAAGGTGATATTGAGAAACCCGAACAGATCAACACTCATCAGATTGCCGTCGGAGTCAAAGGTGGAGACGATCACGGGAATACCGAACAAGCTCTCCATGACCGTGACGGTGCCGTTGCTATTCACCGTCTCTGTAGCTCCCAACACGCTTTCGAAGAACGTTAACAAAGGCGGTACGTTCAAGACCGGCGGCGGTGGCGGCGGTGGCACAGGTACTGGATTGACGGTGAGAGTAGCGACACTGGTGACGGCGGTGCCGGCCATGTTAGTGAAGACGGCCCGATATTCATAGCCGTTCATGGAAGTAGTAACGTTGTCAAAGTACAGTGTTGTGTTCGTGGCACCGTCGATGTTGGTGAACGTCTTGCCGCCGTTGGTGCTGACTTGCCATTGCACCGTTGGTGTCGGATTACCGCTGGCCAATGCAGAAAACCCCGGAATCGGGGGGTAGTACGCTGATGCACCGCCAAACAATGGATAAAATGTCGGATATGGGCTGTACTGACCTGCATCCACAGTCTCGCTGACTGGATTGTAGGTGACTGCCGGCGCAGTCGCGATGGTGAGAGTAGCGGCGGCGCTGATGACGCTGCCGGTATTATTGGCGAAGACGGCCCGATACTCGTAGCCACTCATCGAAGTGGTGACGTTATGCAGCGTGAGGATAGTGCTCGAAGCACCCTTGATGTTGGTGAACGTCTTATCGCCGTCGGTGCTGACTTGCCATTGTACCGTCGGCTTCGGCTTGCCGCTAGCCGAGGCCGTGAACGACACGTCGCTTCTCGCAACTATAATCTGGCTCGTTGGATCGTAAGTTAGAATCAGCGCGTAGGAACTGCTCGGCACTGCGACCTGGACGGCTCCGAGATTGATGGAGCCATTGCTAGAGCGGGGATTACCAATTTCATCGGTGGTATTGGTGGTTCCCTCGACGCTAGCGATCCTAAACAGAGCATCAGCATTTCCTGCGCCGATCGAGGCAGTTCTTGACAAGAGCGGATAATAGATAGGTCCGCCAGTAGGCTGACCATTGACATCCACTCCGACCACATTTCCTAGTTGCGCTTGTGGGTTGCCGACGATGTTGGTTCCGGTGGTGATGCCGTAGGGATTCATACTACCAATAAGATTATTGCTGGCATAAGCCACGCCGTCAGTGAAGAAATCCGAGGCCGTATGGTTACTATCCAGGTTGCCCTTGATCACGTTGTTGAGAAGGGTAGTGCTGTAAGAGCTAATAATCGCTATACCGGCATCGTTCGACACGAAGGGATTGTAGATATCGCCGCTGCCGCTGCCAAATGATGGTGCAATTGCAGGAGGTGGCGGAAGAAAGTAGGCTGCTCCGTCCAGAGTATTCTGGGTGATTGTGTTGTTATCGAAGGTCATGGCAGCATTGTAGCTATCGTAATAAACAACGCCGCCACCCAATACGGTGCCCAATCCGCTCCCTCCGCCCGTGGCTGTGTTCTGGGCTACGGTGCTGTTGACAATCGTGATGGTCTCTACTTCGAAATTGCTCGTTATGTAGAGTCCACCGCCAAAAGCGCCGCCATTCTGAGGTTGTGGGTATTGTCGGTTGTTTAACGCTCCGACGGCCCCAAGATTGCCGCCAGCTGCCTTGTTGGCATAGAAGCTGGTGTTGCCAATGTTGATAGAGTAGACTCCTTGGCCGCAGTAGAGCGCTCCGCCCGAGGCATCACCGCCGTTTCCGGCAACGCCGGACAAATTGAAGCCCCCGGTGGAAATTCCACCGCTGCCGCCGTTGCCGCCCTGGGCGGTGTTGTCAATCATTATCGAGGGATAGTTGCTCGGTGCGCTCAAGTCGTTAAGGATCGTTAATCTGCTGCCATTCGAGCCGTTGAAACAAGCCGCACCGCCGTCGGCGTTGCCGCCCGAACCGCCTGGGCTGCCATTGGTGTCTGCAGCGTTGTCGCTGGCCGCTCCGTTGCCGCCGTTGCCGCCTATTGCCATATTGCCCGATAGCGTGTCTGCCATCAGGGTCACGTTCCAACCGCTGCCGGTAACGTACAAGCCGCCGCCCATCGCCGCTCCACCTAAGCCACCAGATTGTCTGGGGGCTGTGCCGTTCGCGCCCTGGCCACCCTGGGCGCGATTACCACTGAGGATGCTATCTCTTATGACGACGTTAGCGCCTCCGCTGATATAAACGCCACCGCCTTCTGCCGTCTTATAAGCGCCGCCGCCCTCCGCTGTTGTGCCCTGGACGAGGTTGTTCTTAACGGTCACTTTGTTGAGCGTCATGTTGACGCCCTGATCCAGAATTGCACCGCCCTGAGCATTGCCACTGGTGCTGGTGACCGAGCCTCCGGTGAGTGTCAGATTTGTAAATGTCACGTTCCGGCCCGAACTGAGCGTGAACAAGCGATTGCCGTTGCCCGTTAGGGTGTAGTTGATGCCGTTTTGTCCCTCGATGGTCAGCGTCGAGCCGGCGCCCAACTTCGAGATGCTCACCTGCCCGCCCGAGTTGAATTGAAAGCCGTTGGTGATCTGAATGACGTAGTCAGTATTGGCCGCCGTGTCCGCCGCAATCGCATTCACCAGATCGGTATAGGAGCCGGCTGTCTGCGTGGGTGCCGACGGCGTCAGCCGTTCCTCCAGCGATTCCAGCATCAGGCGAATCGGCTTCTGCTTTCGCCGCGCCTTCCGGCG